>Ga0123357_10002921_pt1 | contig 19287 bp, 4 predicted proteins | sample TergutEmb28metaG_FD_89873 | JGI IMG/M metagenome (GOLD analysis project Ga0123357, IMG submission 89873) | Embiratermes neotenicus P4 segment gut microbial communities from Petit-Saut dam, French Guiana - Emb289 P4 | ecosystem: Host-associated > Arthropoda: Insects > Digestive system > Gut ...
AAAGATTCTTCTCTCATACAGTCTGGTAAAAGAATAAGTCCCCCCCCCAGAGCTCTATTTGCCTGAATTTTAACAGGAGATAGGTTTATCTTGCAGCAGCTTCTTCGTGGAAATTTACTAAGAGATTTCAGTTTCTTATGGCGGTGACTCTCTGTTCCCATGAGACCCAGCAATTTCGTCTCAAATATTAGCACAATTCCACGAGACACATCACAGATAATATCAGGTGGCAGAACATTAAATCTCACTTGGTAAGAAAAATGTTATTAAAATTCAAACCAAAAAATGCATATAATTTTGTTCAAAAATTTCCATTATACTATAATAAGCAAAATCCTAAACGTTTTGAACTTTATCGTCCCATCATCAGGGAGCAAATTATTTATACAAAGATTGCTTAACGTTTTAGTTTTCTTCATGTGACAGAACTGCTATAAATTCCTCTATGTGTGATAGATGTGTCGTACACAAAACTGTGCTGTCTAATGTACATATACTAAGCTAAAGTGGACCCAAATTAAAATATCTCCAAACCTTGTAATAAAGTCTTATTAATCCGATATCAATCTCGAGAAATGAAAAACACACGTTCCCTACCAGAAAAAATATCGATGGTTAGGAATTCAATATTACGCTTTCGAATTTTAGGCTTTGCGTAAGAAGTAATAACACAACAAACTTGCAGATCATCACCAAAAAATGACTACTTTATAAAGAAATAGAACAAGTCATATAGCAGTAATTCTTAATAATATCATATGCGGGTGGGGCGTGGAGCTGCCCTTTCCTTCTGTTTTATGCAACTGTTAAGATGCACAAGTTTTTCCTTTCAGTTCGTTAACCAAACGTAATGCAACATACGTATAAAGTAATGCTGAGACCTTTTATTTTAACATACGTTGCTGTGTGAAAGCAATAAGTATTACATATTCTGAGTGTATTTGTAGCCTTTGGTATTAATCCTGTAAAGCTGATGCGCCATATTACATTTTCATGTCACCTATCTGCCCAGTCGGTACCATATTTCTCCACATTATTTCATAAACGACAAGATTTTCGGAAAATATGTTATTGGACATAAAATTTGTGGATGGATTTTATCTACAAATTTGTCGGCAACGTCTCTCGTTCTGAGAAGAATTCAAAGAAATTTCATGAATGTACATGTCTTCATGCAGAGTAACCGTTTTTCTTGTCAGAGTTAAGCTCTGACAAGAAAAACTACAATTTTCTCGAAAGATTTTAGAAAAAAATTCCACTATAACATTTTACGCAGATCCGTCCAGTGTGAGCCGATTGTTCTTTGCAGACGAACGGACAGACGGACGAACAGACATCGAAATTTTACAAACGCGTCTAAATATTGGGTTTTACGTGATTAAGTACTTTCAAATATGTATACGGAACAAATTGGCCTAGCTCTAACAGTACAGACATTTCTGGTTCAAAACTCGGAGTGGGTAAATTTATCATGAATGAGATCATTTGCAGTTTCCTTTAGCTTATCCAGGAAAACTGAGGAATATTATGTGCAATAGACTAAATAGGTCATTTTCCAAATACTTTTCAGTACTTATATAATTAATCAAGCACCCTATCCCTGAAAAGCGATATATATATATATTTCGGAATCTAGGATGACTCAATAATAAATTGTAGAAGACGTGGCCCCATTTACATTAAAAGAGAGATTTGTTTGCTAATATTATGAAAACCCACCTACAATAACCGTCTTCGGAACAACAATTGAAGATGTATTTCCCTTAGTGTCTTTTGACTTAAATTTTAGGTGACATTATGGCATGATGCTGTACAATTCGCCATTTTACTGAATTAGAATAACTGATGAAGAGCGACAACTATAGCAATATACGAGTACAAATGGACTCCGCAAAACTGACTGGCTCGTGAGAAAACAAACATCAGAATAAACTGGATTAAAGCAACGTATTTGGACTATATATTAATTTTAACTCGTGTGGGACATTATTGACAACCACGCAATTTCATGTCAAAGCTCTGTTACAATATTTAGTCTTGATACTTCCAATTACTCGTTTAGCCCTCCCAAGCTCTGTGGTTACAAGATATGTGTGTCCACTGGAATGAATATCACAGCACTGCATTTTCACAAGTTTTACCCACTTTATCACATATTTCTTACAATAAACAGATATCATTTGACCGCACTCTACCAATTGGTGTGTATAATAATGCAAAATGGTAATTATGAAGCAGAAAATAATTCTTTAAAAATAATGGGAAAATTTTCAGACCTCAAATTGTTCATATGGAAATAACGCTTTCATTACCTCTAGGTATTCAAAATCTCGAATTTGCTTCCTACATTATTTTCGAAACCGTCCACAAAAAAGCGAAGCACTGCACATCTGCAAGCCTTACGCCATTGCAGCTACATATTAACCCATTTCAAGCTTAATTTTTATTAAACGCGTCATCAGGTTCATTAGAATCTTTTTCATTTCACCACATTTCTCACAAGAAAACTGCAAATGTTGTAATCCGTGACGTAATACACAGAATTTATAAAAGTTTATTTCTTTACTTTCAAACTATCGTCAGGTTTTACGGCACACTCACGAGCATAATTTAATTTACTGACATAAGGAAATTACGGCAATTCCAGTGCAGCTTTTCATGAAACATACAGACACGAGAAAAAAAATTACGCGCAGTTTTCATGACAATTTTGTTCATTTCGGGAAATAAAGATGAAAACAAAGGTGGTAATTAATTTACGCCCCTAAGAAAATTAAGGCTTTTACAGCAGATAATAACGTAAAACGAACTCACTCATTACGGTTTTGTTATCACATCCTATAACGAATTTTATACAAAATGGGAAGGATAATACAGAAAATGTGAACCAAATATAACTTACGGTCTTCATTAAAGTGTACGTGTAGGTCCAACTCCACAGATGTAGACAAAACAGGCATTTCATAACAGGTAAAGTAAAGTAAAGTAAAGTAAAGTAAAGTAAAATAAAGTAAAGTAAAGTAAAGCAAAGCAAAGGAAAGTTCAACTAAGAACATGCCACGAAGGCCCAGACGGGGAGTAAAGGTATAGCTCTACTCTTTCTTTAACATAGGCACTAGATGGGAGTGGGTGGTCAACGCCATGCTCCAGCCCCTTTACCCCAGGGAAAAATCCGGTACCCATTGTACAGGAGGTTGGGTGGGCCCCAGGGCCGGTCTGAACGGGTGCGGAAAATCTCGTCCCACCGGGATTCGATTCCCTGACCGTTCAGCCCATAGCGAGTCGCAATACCGACTGAGCTATCCCGACCCCCTTTCATTACAAGTAGGCTTATTGTGTGGAGTTCCTACATCTAGACTTAAAAGAGACTCTTGAAATAATTGCAGGAAGTGAGTTTAGAATGTCAGCGACTCAGTTAATCAACGTACTCTAGTTATAGCGCCCATTTGCACAAAATTCACTCTCGCCGTAAAATTTTGGTATGGTACTTCAGAACCAAATTTTATTAAAATTCAACATTTTGGAGGCCTAATCGGAAAGAATTATTTACCTACATTACCTTAAAAACTAGAAAGAACACACTGTTTCCTGTGAAGTAGGAAATGAATCTTTATAAAGATACATAAAATAAATGAATTTCGATCTTTAAACCGTTAATAATGTTTAAAAAAGAGCCTTTTTATCATATACCAATATTTTGATTCTACAGAGAAAAAATACTGAGAAAGCAAACAAAAATTTGCAATTGTCAATCTACGTGTGATATTGACAACAAGATTCTCTCTTGACAATTTTATTGGACAAATGAAAAAGTTATGTAAGATAAATATGAAATTCAGACAAAAGTTTTGATAACAAGGCTTCGTCTATGTTAATGCGATGATGTCTACTTCCCTGTGAACATTCCTACCAAGCACGCCACTGATATCGTTAACTGTTGACGGCAGTACCATACAAAGCAGAGTTTAGAAACAGCACCTGAATGTCAAGCTCTGTAATATAATTCAGAGGTGTTACGTGTAATGAGCTATATCAGATAAACACCGCTGTGTAAGCCATTATCGTAGATCTGCAATTAAGGAAAGGTATAAATTATTCAAGTAATGTTTAGGAAAAGAACAGATTTACGTATGTTAATACAATGTAGTACAAATAATGCAATTCGCATTGTCTTGCAGAATAAATTAAGAAAATTTAGAACTTGAAGAACTAGTTTAAAATTCATCACTCTCTATTCTGTCTTACGACTGGTTTATAACCTCTTTCAAAGCTAGTTCACTACAGAGTGCGATCTAGTGCTTCCTCTTTCAATTTCCAACATTCTCTCTTTTTCTGAAGGACATCCAGCAGCTGGTATGTATTTATTTCCTCTCCTCCCGTCAATTATGAATTTTCCACTACCCTTCGTTTAGAAGCGTATTTTAAAAGGCAGTTCATAAGAAGCTTTTACCAACCAGTTACCTTTTTTTCTATTTATTGTAAGCAGGACATTACTCTCCACCTTGACTATATGTAACACTGCTTTCTTTCTCATACGATTTATCAAAGTGTTCCCAATTAAATATGTACATATATATAGTAATTTCTTACCCCAGAGTAAACACACCCATTCTCCATTACAGAGAAGAATTTTTAAGATTTGGTACGGGAAATAATCGACGATAATTACGAGAATCAATCAAGAAATATAAATAGAGTATGAGAAAAATGCAGGGTTGCAAACATTAAGCCTAGTGTAACATACAGACCGATAGCACCAGAAACTAGAACTATTGTTAGGAGTATTGAAGTCTGTGTGAAAACTCACTACCTGACAACCCATGGTTACCACTCATGTGGCTATCTTGCCATTAAAAATGGCGTTTTCTTGATCACTTGAAAAGTCACGAAATATTCAGGTAGCACCCAAAATACCGAGTTAGGTGTGTAAAATATTTTAAAGACCAATAAATGTTCTTTAATTTTATTGATATACTTTTATTTTATTATGGTCACCAAGATGTTTCATCCACTCTGGTGATCTTTTTCAAGGTAATTTCTTTGAGAACAAGAATACAACTTTAATTAAACGACGTCTGAATCACTCCACAGAGTTAGGAACCATATAATTTCAGTTAAAATTTGTTGTTGAAAAATAAAATAAAATAAAATATGGATGATTATAAAAATCTTGGTGTTAAAATTATTTGGAGTGTGTGGAGTGATGATTATAGCAGATAAATGTGGCGAATCATAATCCTGTAACAAAATTATAAATATAAATATATATATGAGATATGTTAATAGTTACACAAAAAGAATGGAACACGATTCAATATATTGCGAAAAATAGTGTATTTCCCTACGAATTTCTTACGAAACTCAACACATGTATATCACAGAACCTTTCATACCACCCACAAATGACACTACATTTACCACCCTTAAAACGTGGGTCACATTCACCTATTATATCTCCATAAAACTCAAAATAAACTATCTTTTCCACAACATCTACCTCAAAATCGCATTCAGTACCAACAACACCATCCACAATATTTTACATAGCCGACCCCATAAAACACCAATACACATGCATATAACGGCATTATGCAACTGAAACGCCACACATGTAAACTGTAATATATTGGCCAAGCCGGTCGTAGATTACAATTAAAAGTCAAAGAACACATCCTTTACATCACATCAAACAGCTCATAATCGCAATATGCCACCCATAGCCTACTTAACTCACACGAATAGGATCCTACAAAAACCACTATGACCTTATTAAATTTCCGTGCAAAAAGAACATCTGAAAATTACTACATAAATTCTTTCACGAACACAAAGTGATTGTTATGATACAAACCCCAAAACTAAAAATCCAGTATCGGAATTAACCTACGAGAAACAACTGTATCACGCATGCGAGTAACTCCCTAACGCCAAATCTCCTCCCGGACACTTCACTTCAGTTCAAAGTATTTCTCCATCCACACTACACATCACCCAACAATCCGATACATACCTTCATCAACCAACGTTTCCCCTTTATCAACATTTTTACTTATTCAACATCCAGTAATGTATTAACGTGGTTTTAGATACGCAAACATATATTTTTACTACAGGATAATAATTCCCCACATGTATCTGCTGCACACATCGTTCAACATGCTCCAAATAATTTTATCTTCTGATAATTTTATAACCATTCATGTTGTATTTTATTATTCAACAGTGAAATTTAACCTGAAATTATATTGCTTTTAACACTGAGGAGTGATTCAGGTGCATTTCAATTATAACAGTATTCTTGTTCTATAAGAAATCACCCTGTAGAAGGCCACGTGAGTGGCCGAAATATGTTGGTGACCATAATACAATAAATGGATATAAACAAAATTAAATTACATTTTTTGTTCTTTAAAACATGAAACTAATTAATGCAAGGAACATGGAACAATTCAAACTGATAAATTTAGTTATTGGGTAAAAGAAAGTAACTGGTGAAGCTGAAATGAGTTTCCTTGGATCTTAAAACTTGTGGGATGAGGAAGTTTCGATGTTTAGACAAAAACCGCTTGTTGAATACCACGGCGACTGAATTTATTTCAGGTCTTTGGTGAAATAACATGTGACGGGAAATTTTTAATTTACACACGAACTTATCGAAGATTGTGACCGAAAGACACTTTCTTTGCAAACATATTCTTATCCTATATGGTGCACGAACTGATATGTCTACCATGTCTGTGACATCCTCCGTAAAAGCCTGAAATCTTACAAAAAAGTAATCTTGTTCTTATGCTTCAGTGAATATCAATCAAGAAGACCCGTGGGGAGTGACCGTATACCATAACCGGCATTAGTGACCAGTTACAAGCTTAATTCGCTTTACCTCCAAATAAAGATCGGCCTGCACCAGTTGGAAATTTTGCGAGTTGGGTACCAGGGGCGATCTGGAATTTGCAGAGAAGGGACAACAGATTTTCCCTTCCCAATAATCGAATCCTAAAAATAGGACAACCGGTATTGCAAGTTACACACTAAGGAAATTGCGCGAATTAACATTGCCAGTTCTTGGAGGTGTTCTGAAAGTTCTTCAAAACCCGTAAGCCGTTGTTAAAACGCCAGATTGTCGGAAGTGTTTATGGTGAAGTAAGGAACTACTTCGTTTCGCGTATATTTTTGCAACCAAAGACAAATTTTTCAATGCTCGAAACGTATAACGCAGACATATAATGATCGGAAAATAAAATGTTTATATTTTATTGACCTTACATCCTAATATGATTGTCTTTTTTACCAACTTGAAACACAAACTCTTTATTTTAATACATTTGTTATGGAACAGACCCAGTGATAATCAGACTTTTATAGACTTATGAATAACTATGCAAACATATCCACACGACATAGTCCGCACTTCGCGAATCAGCACTTACACTTTTTAATGATATCTGCAGGATTATTTTATATGGATTTTATGTGGATTTTACCATCTTCTAATATTTATATAATACAATAAACTATACATTTTGGTGATTTAGACAACTCACTTGTTTTCAGATTGACGATAGCAGATGCTGTAATAATACAATTGTCCACCTGATGATGAGCATAATAGTGCTCGAAACATGTAGAGGAGTACAATAGATGTATTAAAATAAGGAACTTGTGCATCAAGTTGGAAAAAAAGACTATCAAGAAAATTAAAAAATTCTCATAAAATTTAACATATTCTGAGAACGTATAAACAAATTTGCATTACAGGATAAATTTCAGAAGCAGAAATAAGAGACTAATTTATTGTAACGTGCCGTCGTTACACAACATATAAAACAGTTGTAATTTTACAACTGATTAAGCTCGGCTACATGTTTCGGCCCTTACCCGGCCATCATCAAGCCAACAAAGAAATATTGTTAATTAAGGTACATTCATTATGAATGTACCTTAATTAACACATGTATCCGAGCTTAATCAGTTGTAAAATTACAACTGTTTTATATGTTGTGGAACGACGGCAAATTACAATAAATTAGTTATACGTACACAACGGGATGGCATCATTCAAAAAAGAGAAGTGCGTTTAATCACAACCCTTTAAGCTATACAAGAAGTTTAAATAAAGTTGAAGGAAAATGAAATTTTGTAGAGGATTTTCTTCATTCAGATTTGTTTGTTAGCTTTATTAAAAACTTCAAAGTTTTAGGAGTCAGCCCACAAGCGTTAATAATTAATCTAGGAGAATATTTCATTTTATAAATTGATTGCATCACTCTCGAAAGTTTCATGGTTCTGTCTGTGCATATTCTGTTACTCAAGATATTGCTGGTATTTATTTAGAGAACCTGAAAATTTATCACAGCATTCAAAAAATTCCCCATTTTTAATCCATTCTTTGTTGCTTAAATTAAATCCACTTTATTAAAATAAACTCTCTTATTATCTGTCCACCTCCAAACAATATTTACTATTGGAAAATATCTGATTACAGTAGGATAAGCCCTCTACTTACAGGTTCTAGAGCAACAGATATCTCTACATGTGAAGGATATGACAAATGCTTTCTATTAGAAATAATATTAATTTCACTTGGCGAACCCGCGAGCCTAGAGGGTTTCGTTTACTAGAGCAATATTGTTGTTAACAAGTGATTCGGGGCAAAGGCTTAGAGTGGGTATATCTCAGTTCTCTTGTGTAATTCTCTATTTTTATATCACCCAAACTTTGCCGAGATCTTTTCGTATACTTTGAGTGTTATCAGCCCGTAAGACATCCGAAGCAGTAAACGCGAAGAAAGTATGAAATCGTAGGAGCGAAGAAAGAAAGTAACTTTGAAATAAAAGTAGATTCTATAAAATGACAAGAAAAGTGGAATGTCGTCTCGCTTCAGAAATAGTTTCGGCCTTAGTATTTCGACAATCGGAACAAATATTGATGACGAACAAAACAATTTCGTATGAAAGCTTCCACGCTTTTGCAGTTGAAATACACTCCCAAAAAAAGTGGAGTTTTTTTTTTAAATGAAAGTTTTTCGTTAAGTAGAAGGACGATTTGAAACAACTCAGTAATTCCATTAGTCTTGTTCTGTTATTCATTAAAGTCCAAACGTTTCGACTTCCGAATACCCGGCTTACTGAACGAATTGTGGACAACGATTATGCTGCAATTCAAGGACATTCTCTATTTAAAAGTTTATAATTTCCACATGTGTACTTTAAGAACGGCTAATATAATTTCTAGGAGTTTAATTACATTATAAATTTTATGAAAAATTAGAAATATGTAATTCACAAACGAAGTTTATGGTTCTCAGGGCAGCATGAAGTTAAGGTCTTGTGAAATATTGCGCCTTGTAAACTGGCAAAAAGTTTGCAAACAGTTTGCCACAGGATAAAAGACCTATTATTTACACAACATTTCATAACGTATCGGAAATAATTGGATTAATTTCCACAAATATGTTTTAAGACTTCAATTTCCCACGGCGATGATTATGAAAACTTCTGTCGTCTGGCCGTAATGCTGTCTAGTTTGGTAGAAGCGTATCGAAATTTTAGAGCAAATTTCAACATCTGTCTATAAAGTTTCGACATTCCGTAACACTGTAATCTTGGGTTAATAAATGATAAATAATTAATAAATTAAATAGTAAGTTCATAGCGGTTGAGTCAACATATATTTGTACGTGATCACGAAGCTGTGTTTGTAATAACTGTATTGAGGCCATTAGATGGGATTACCATGGATGATGATAACAACAATTACAGGACGTTCGTCTTTTCTTCCTTTTACTCTACATTTTCTACAGCACCGTATGGCGTGTATTAATTAGCCTTAAGCTTTTGCCGCTAGCGAAGAAAATTAAATGGTTTTCATGCGTGACTTCAGGCTTCCGCCCCGGCGTAGACGAGATCTTCGTTAACCAGGGATGTCACGTAGCGTTGATTGTTAGTTACCGACCTTTCTGAACAACATATCTGTCTCATTTTTCAAGCGTCAAGCAGTCCAAAAAGAATTGTATTGTTTTCCCTTGAAGCAGGGACAGATAGATTGTCAAGAAACGTCGGTAACCAACAAGAAATCAACGTTGCATAATATGGCAGAAGAACGAAAATCTCAAATTGTTGTTATTATCAACATTTCTGTACACTGCAGGACTACACGTCTGTAGGGGAAAATAGGGAACACACTGGAGGCGAAAACGTAGCGGGCTAATAGCAACGCTGAGAGATCGATCTGTAACCCTTCTTCCCGTGGGTGTGCTACGGTATCAGTGTGAAGGGGTGAGTGTGTGTGTGCGTGCGTGCGTGTTTTCCCGACCACCGTGTCGGCGCGATACCAGGCTACTGCGTGACGGGTTGCCTGCTGGTCACGGTGACTGAGCTGGACCTGTGGCTGGTACAATTAATCACAACAAATGAGACACACGTTTGCTATTTCTCTACTGTTTCGAGATTGTACGGCATTTTTGTGTCCTGACGACACACACTACGTTCTGATTCAGTTGCAAGATTATCTGGAAAGTAAAGAAAATTGAAGTCTGTGACCGAACAGTGGCCACTGTGTCTAATTATTGTAGGTCTGTTGAAATCAGTTTAGAACGTAACAGCAACGAATGACAGAAATTGGTGCTCCTAAACTTCTGCTTCAAGCTGATTATTTTAATGTATTGAATAATATATATATATATATGTATATATATTACAAAGAAAAAATGTATAAGCTTCATTAGTGGCTAATAATGGGAATGGTCTAAAAGTAACAGCTGAGAAAACTAAGTTCATGTCGTGAAGTGTGGGCAGATAAAGTCGCAACATGATGGGTAATCAATTCTTTAAAGGGAAAGAATATTTCAAATATTTGGGACAAACCCAAACAAATCATAAAGGAATTAAGAAGAGATTGAATTCAGGACACGTTTGCTATCATTCGGTAAAGAATCTTATGTCTTCCCGTTTGATCTCTAAGTAAATAAAGATCAAAGTACACAGAACCATAATTTCGAATGTTCTTTGTGTTGTGTGAACACTGGTCTGCCACACTGAGTGAGGAACACAGGCTGAGAGTGTTCGAAAACATGATGCTTAAGAAAATATTTGTGCCTAAGGAAGACAAGGTAAGAGGAGAATGGGAGAGACATAGCGTAGTTAATGATCTGTACTATTCACCAAATCAGAAATAAAATCAAGAAGAACGAGAGACATGTAGCACGTATGGGATGAGAAAAGGGGCACACAGGTTTCTGGCAAGTGAATCTGAAAGAAAGAACCCATTTAAAATGTATAGGTCTGGGTTGAGGAATAATATTAAACTGAATCTTCAAAAACAGGGATTGTGAGTTACGGATTAGATTTATCAGGCTACATAGTATAGGAACAGGTGTTAGGGTCTTACGAATGCGGTAATAAATCTCCGGGCTCCATGAAATGTGGAAATTTTCTCGAGTAGCTAGGAACCTGGTAGCTTCTAAAATGAATTCTTCTCGTTGGAGTTATTTATTTTGTTGGTTGGTTGGTTGGTTGATTGGTTGGGTGGTTGGTTGGTTAGTTAGTTAGGTAGGTAAATAGGTAGGTAGTCAGTCAATTAGTTAGTCAGAATTGGAAAATAAAAGTATTCGAAAAGTTAAGATTCAATGCTGTTGTGAAATGTGGTTAGTAAACGAGAATATTCCTGGAGGAACTAAGAATGACATGAAAAACCTGACGCAATACAGCCGTTCTCAGGGCCCAGATAAGAACACAGGACTTGCGACTGCGAAATGGACATGCCAATCCCTCTAAATAGAATTCTGTTGAAAGAGAGTGGAAGCAAAAGTTGTTGTACAATTCGAAACACCAAAATTAAATTTCCCTGGACGTGCAGAGGAAACGCATAGAAATCTAGGTAAACTAGTCTCTGTTCCCGGAATTCGCGACCTCAGAAATGTGAAACTGTGATGGCAGTCACCGCACCGCCACGTTTCGTGAAAGAGTGTAGAGCAAGTCGTCACCTTCATGTAATGGGAGCACCGAGCGAGACTAAAAAGAACTTCAGGATAAATATTGGGTATGTCAAAACTCAGTTTCTGGGTCCTATAATCATTTTAAATGCCACACGACAGGCGCCCCTTTATTTAATTAAGAACCAAAATGTGAAGAAACATGGTGGAGTTAGGATGTAACTCCATTCTAGGCCGCAACTACTAGACAGAGGTGAGTGGTTAGCTTTACGCTTAGGTCGCTCTGACCCCGGGGTGACTGTCAAAAGTAGTGTTTTTAGGGGAGGTTTTGTAGGCTGCAGAGACGGTCTGGACGTTTTGGAAAAAAGACAAATTCATCTTATTGCTGGGAATCGAATCCTGATCTTGGTGTTGCAAGTCTACTATCCATCACTACACACCTGCCAGGTACACGCAACTTCTGTATCAGACATGGTCGTGTTGATGATTACAAGACAACATCCGTAAGGGTCAAAATAATCTCTGTCATAATTTACAGGTTTCAAATTATATGTAAATTTAAATTAAGAATGTTCCATCAGGTGTAATTTAAAAGCAGCCATTACAACTTATGAAGAAATATTTGACGAATTCTCTGTTAATTTCAACATATCTCATCATTCATATTTTACTGCATTCAAACATAATGAAAGTCAACATATAAATATCTGCGAACATGATAAAGCTCTGGAAGGTCAATAGCTAGCAAGATTATTTTGTAAGACCATGAACTAATACGCATATTCGACACAGGCTCATTTTAGTGACATATTTTAGTAGTTTTCAAAAAAATCACATAAATTCCTTTACACATGTTGACTTTGTGGAAACATTTGTAAAAGAATTAACACAAGTTAAAGAAGGTAAATTTGTCTGTGTTAACAAAATGGAAGAATACAAACAGCATAGCGTTTGAGTCTTAGTGTTTTTTAACATCAGCACTAGATGGAGGTAAGTGGTCGGTTGCACACTCTGACTATTTGACACTCTGAAGTAAATCCGATACTTAGATAATAGGGGCCTTTGGGGGCCGAAAAGCCACTCTGAAATTTGTGGAAGATAAGAAAAGTCTTACTTTTGCACAGATTCGAACAACATGTTGTCCAGGCCATAACCTAACACTTATATCATCTCCTAAAAAATAAACACTTCCTTAAATAAATGTTCGGTGAAAGAAATCTGAATATACACCACATTACCTTATCTACGTGTATTCTGTATGCTTTACCGTGTCACACTTAGGGAATATACATTATCATCAAAAAATTGAAATTCGTTACTTGCAGTGAAGTCTACATACCATATATTCTTATCTATTCTTTCTAATTTAAGCTGTTACTGTTAAGAAGTATACATGACGACAAAATTTGGTATTTGCATTGAAATTTGCGGATTTAAAGGCAAGGGACTTGTAACAGCAAGCATTATATAATCGGATATTCGCATTCTGGCAGAGGCGAGGGGTAGAGGTGTGGAAGGGAAGGGGAAGGGAAAGGAATGAATGTAGAAATTTATAGCCGCTGGGTGTACAGTGGTTGCGACAGTTTTAGTTACCTAATGCAGGTGCAGATGAAGAGAGATCACATATTGCATTGTTTTGTGCAAAGAAAGTAATTCGTTCTTTATTAGAAGATCCTGTAAATTACAAGTAAGTGCTGCTGTTTGAAAGTCTGTGAAAATTGATATTCCGAATACAGCTACGCTCTCCGAAACAAAGGGAAACGATTTGACCAGTATATGATGACGCCCTTTCAAGAACAAAGAAAACTAGTATTCAAACTAAAAAAAACACATATTGATGTTACTGATTATACGTGTAGAAATATTTTTCTGTTACTGTAAAGTATTCTACATTCGATAGTCAAGCGACTGTACAGCTCGGAAAACAATTTTTCGGTTCCCGGCAGCGACAAAAATTTTCTATTCATTAACGTCATCAGGCCGACACTAGGGCACGACGCATCCTCCTGCTTGACGGGTAAGAGAAGGGACATTTTCACCGGACCTTAAAGTTGGCGGATCAAAAGACTGATCATAATTTGGTGCATAAGATCTATATATACGGAGATCGGATTCCACCTGCTCTTACCGTGCTCCAAGTGGAGCGTAATCACACTGAAAATCGTATGTCTACTGCATGATCGTTGTCAAGTTGTAAGACAAACTGAGCGTGAAGCTGGACACAATATTTCTATGTTTAAAGTAGGAAGACTCGGAATTTTACCACCGCGTTTCCTGTTTGCTGGTGGTACTTAGCGGTTAATTTTAACATTCACATAACTTAATATCAGATTACCAGAAACATCTGGATCAAATATAAGATCTAACAAATTGGTCACTTTATAATATACATATTTGGCAGTCTTTTGAAATTTTAGCCGGCAACTTTTAAAAATCGACGTCCTGGATAATACATACCCTCAATCACTTGGGACGTTCTGTGGGAACAAATACATTTAAAAGAGCGGTTTCCGTCCAGAATTACGCAAAATCTCTTTAGGGCTTCTGCGAAACTTCGTAGAATGTATAACAATTTTGAAGTACCCAGTAAAATTCCAAATATCTCTTGAAATATGGCGGGGATTTGTCTGTCAATTGGCGATATTGGAAAAAGTTCCGTGTGCTACCACCTGCCTCTTTGTTGTCTGGCCTATAAACATTTTCATAAATAACGTCTCTTCGAGAAGTGAACGTTTATTTCATGGCTTTTTCCATGGAAGACATTTTGGAAAACACTGCTTTACAACATGCTATTAAACTCTGTAGCATAAAAATAAGCAAAAAGGGGCAATGTTTTTCTACAGGATCATTTAGACATGGCTGGATGCTGTAATATCGAATCAAGTAAGCTCTCTAAATTTCTAACATTTTCTGCCCATTTTTGAAAACACATCCTGATATACATAACGACAGAATAGCAAGCATATTTACATGGGTCCACAGAAAAAGAACTGACACCAAACTGTAGTGTGTTTAGTTATGAAACGCCTCTGTTTCTCGGGAAAATGTCAATCTTCAACGACGGAGGGAAGCCCTCCCTCAGAAACATCCAAAGAAAAGAAACATCCAATACAGACACTACAAACGACACTGTCCTGTGGGTTGAATGCGGAAATTAAACGTCAAACCTTGTAGAATGACAGCGTAGTGCAGGAGTGGAACAGGTGCAGATGTAATTGAAACAATGATACATAACTGGGAAATACTTTGGGGATAAGGGTTGAGGAGTACGAGTGTTGGCTGAAATCACCATTCGAACAAAAATTCTATTCGCCTGGTATTTCGTTAAAGAGGATAGGATGTCTACCAACCCCGCTGCAACTGCTTAGCACTAACATACGTACAGATATGAAATGCCATCCTCTACATTAGACAGTATGCATCCAAGATATTTGTTGTTTATTTGTGTCTTCGACTTTCGAAAATATTGCACTGATAGTAATTCACGCATACATAAGGAAATCTGATTAGTTCGCTTTATTATTTGTTAGAGATTTTTAATTCACAACACTATATTTTGATTCCTGTAAGCATAACGCTGAGAAATGTTATTATTGTAAATTGGGTTTTAAACTTTTCTCACAACAATCACATTGAATCTGAAATCATTTAACAATAAAAGCAATTAACACCACAACAAACTCTCTTTTTTCCCCGTGACGCAACTGCCCCCCAGTGGGCCAGGACCTCCTCGTTATCGAGGCTTCACGATCACACGCAGACACTCCACAGTCGGTAGGGCTCCTCCGCACGAGTGATCAGCCCGATGCACAGGCCTCTAACTGACAACACACAACTCTCAAAATATTCGAACCCGCAATCTCAGCAAGCCAGCGGCCTGAGTCCTACGCCTTAGACCGCGCGGCTACTGGGATCGGCCAACTAGTTTTGTTTAGAAATAACTAAATTGCGATCACAAACAAATACTAGTTCTACGTGGATATTTATTCAAATAGGCGAAATTTTATATCCGACCTATATACTAAATGAATAATTCCATAGCTTACATGGCTTCTTAATAGAATGATATTTGTTCAAGTGGTGGAGAATTTCTCCGCAATTTGTGGAAACAAATCAGTTTCTTGGCCGCATTCATAATAGTCCGTCACTGGCCTCTAACTAACAATAAACGTTAAGCAGTTACTCCTTTCTGTTATTACACACACTAGAAGAAAATATAAATGTAAAGGTAAAGTGCACCCTTGTACGGGCACTGAGGACCTGTACAGGCCGTACGGCCCATAGGGGGAGCAAAGGCATAGCTCTACTCTTTCTTGACCACGACACTAGAAGGGGGCGAGGGGTCAACGTCACGCCCCGGCCGCAGAAGAAATATATACGCTTATAAATAATCTAATTTAGTAATTCTTACAACATACACGCATGTTTAAATAGCACACTAGAATAAGAAAACCAAACAAAATGAAAAACTGGAGGTTACTTCTGTTTCTCTGTGGACGTATGGATGTGCGTGTGTTCAGAAATATTCTGCTCTGTTCAACATTCAAGTTTCCAAACGTACACAGCGCAACTTTTCCCTTAATTAAGTGTAAACCCATAAAGTGAACGGAGAAAATAGGTTGCACATAAAATTCCTCTCTGTTATTCTTTACAAGGTCTGTTTGAAGTCTTTGTCTGTGCAAATATTTATGGAGTTATGCTGGAGAGGCGTAAAGAGTTACAGAGGGTAATTTTTTAAATTTCCTTAATTTTGTTCCACCTTATAAAAGTGCTGTACTGGTTTCGAAACATTCTTTAATTACAAATTTCGTAAAATTCCATTAAAATATTCTCGAAGTTTTCATGCACACAGGACAGACGGAAGGACAGAGATAAGAAGGTGTCGTACAAGAGAGCGAGAGAAAATACAGGGTTATTCAAAATGATTGTTGGGGTTTTAACAACTTGTCATACACAATACACTTGAGATACGAGTATATGTCTTTTTTGTTTAATAGAACAGCACTCAAAGTTTTTGTTACATACCTTACAGGTGCTCTTTGAGAATTTCTAGATCCATCAACTACATACTTCTATCTCAAGTGTATTGTGTATGATACACTTGAGATAGGAGTATTTAGTTGCACCGATGGATCTAGAAATTCTCTAATAGTACCTGTAAGGTACATAACAAAAACTTGGAATGTTGTTCTATTAAATAAAAAAAAGCATATACTCCTTTCTCAAGCGTATTGTGTATGACAAGTTGTTAAAACCCCGACAATCATTTTGAATAACTTTGTATTAATATATATAAATAAGTAAATTCGGGCTATTTCACTCTTCACAAAAAGTACACTAGCTAATTTCTTGAGTTCTGCTTGTGGTAAGTTGCCGCATTTGGCGTCGTCTAATTTGAAAGTCTAATTGAACTGAATAGGATCAAATATCAGACAGCCTAGTACAAAGTTGTGCACAATGGTGTTCATGGAATGAGTATGACCTACAGTATTGCTTCAAGCAGATTTTGTTAATTCAGCACTAGTATAGAGCTCGTTAAATTTTCAATGTGGAATTGTGAAAACCCCCCATTGCCAGCTACCATCCCCACATACGAGTATGAACCTTGAATTGAAACTTTCCTCTATGTACATACAACAAATGGTAGAAGACTCCATTACAGTGGGGCGGAGGGCAGTTCTTTCCATACGTATTGCATTACTTATACATATCTGTCCTTTGGTTTGCAATTTACAAGGGACACTGTTCATTAGAATCCACAGACGCCTATACTTTGAAGATTTTAACGAAAATTCAGGCTGTGATTTTGAGAATTTCATGAGGTTCAGCTTTACAGATGTTATCGGCAAAGTAGGAAACTGTATTGCCAAACGTAGCATCGTTAATGTTTTTGATTATATCTGCCAAGGCACATTTCTTAATCTCCCTACATAACACTCCTTTCACAACTTAAACTTGACATCGCTATTTTATGATGACTTATGGCCGCCAGAGCTGACAGACACATTTTATTTTATACTTTATGCAGTCATTTGAAATTTCTTCAAAACATGGATTGGTGAACGAACTAATATTATTTACTTGTATACTTATTTCTTAACGTATTTTCGTGCGGTGTTCAACTGTGTTTGATATGTAATCGGATAACATCTTGGCGTGGCATAATTGCGTAATAGAGGCTGGACAGGTAGACAGGATAATTTTATTTGAATGCATTCGGACTGTAAAAGTAACCACACGAGCACAGCCGTCGTGGAGAAATTAATGTTCTTTCATCTGTCTCACGTCCGAGAAATGATAATGTAAAATAATGAGATCTATAGTGTAATAAACGTATTCGTTTGGAATAATAAATGGGTAGTAGAGGATTCCAAGGCTTTTTAAATAACATAAGTCGTAACCTTTTTCAAAATGTCTTTTCAATGGTCTGTATCCTAAACAAAACCAAACACCGCACAATACGAAAACTGAAGGCCTAAAATTGGTAGATTAGGCAAAACTTGTTTGTTTACTAGATGACAGTCACGCCTTGACTTTCTCCTGCTGCTATGGAGAAGCAAAGATTGTCTTGGGTTGATTATATTGCTGGTTTTTACCCACGTTTATAATTCTGATTTGAGTTTCCGAAATTCATATCTTGCCAGTGATGACAACAATAATTTACGAATCGTATATGATACGAGATGAAATAAAAACATAAATTATGATATACGTGCACAATTATTTCTTCAGAAAACTGAGACGTATACAGTAGAACCCTGTTATAACGACAGCGGTTTATGCGACACATCGTCTATAGCGTCAGATGTTCTGTGATACCAATGACTTCCTCATTGTTGAACATAATAACATATTCCTCCGTTAGAACAACACTCGTTTCTAACGACATATATCCTTTCGTCACGGTATAACAGAGTTCTGTCTACAAAATAACAGTATTGCGGAAATGTTGGCGAATGAAGAATTTTAAGTAGTATGAAGGGGGAAACAAGTGTGTCCCTTGACCTAGGTCAGTACGGAGATTCGTTATGTGGTTGAATTCAATGCTTTTAATTGGTACGTATCTTTTTACCATGGCGCAACACCCCCAGTGGGCCAAGGCCTCCTCATTATCAAGGATTCATTATCACACTCACACACACCACAATCGGTAGGACTCCTCTGGACGAGTGATCAGCCCGAAACAGAGACCTCTACCTGACAACACAAAAAAATCACAACAGACAAACATCCATGTCCCCGGCGCGATTTTTTTTTTTTTTAAATGTTTCGGTTTATTTACATGGTTCGTGTTACAGTTTGTTATTGTGAATTACATTATTGTTTTTACATTTGTATGGTCGAACTCACAATGC
>Ga0123357_10002922_pt1 | contig 19287 bp, 16 predicted proteins | sample TergutEmb28metaG_FD_89873 | JGI IMG/M metagenome (GOLD analysis project Ga0123357, IMG submission 89873) | Embiratermes neotenicus P4 segment gut microbial communities from Petit-Saut dam, French Guiana - Emb289 P4 | ecosystem: Host-associated > Arthropoda: Insects > Digestive system > Gut ...
ACCGTCTGGTCCCCGTCCTGCATCACATAGGGTACGGGGTCTTGTTGGATGCCGCCGGTATAGCCCGCCGGACACAGATAGCCAATCAGCCCGTTGGTAGTACCTGTACCCAGCGTGATCTCGCTGCCATAGTCAGCGTCAATAGCAGCAGAGCTATCAATGAAGTTAGCCGGCGCTACCGAGTCTTTGTAGTAGTTAACCTTATAGCTGGAGTGCACCACCTTAAAGCCCGCATAGTAACTTGTGTCATTAAAGAGCCCCATTTTAACTTGCCCGATGGAACGAGCAGTCAACCCACTGGTGGCCCCGGAAGTAACGTCATAGTTGAGCGAGATATTAAGGCGATCGCCCGGAGCAGTGGAAGCCCCTGTAAGCTTAAAGGCCGTAATGCCTGAAGGAAGCGTGGTGGGATTTGCCAGATTTGTGGAGGTAAAGGCCACCCAGCTCGCTGAAGGAATCGTGCTCAGGTCACCTGCAGTAACCGGCGCAGAGAGACTGTAGTACCAGATGACCGAGGCAGGACTGCTACTGGCCCCCTTAACTACCGTCGCGTCAACGCTTCGCAAGCTCAAGTAGGGCGCCAGACTTCCAGTAGGAGCTTTGATATAGACGTCCCCGGAATAAGTATCTGAGGCATTATTAATGACCTGATAGCGCAAGACACCAGAATGGTTGACCTTGGCCAGATTGTCGTCACTATTAGGAGTAGCCGCAGAGCCGTCAGTATCCTTCATCCAGGTACCCGCCACCAAGTCACCCTGTGTGGCAAGCGAGGTGGACATGATAGTGGGGGTTACTATGTTTACAGAGCTGTTAATCGCAGTAGCAGGCGTCTCGACTCCTCCGGATTTAATTGCCCAAGTCGTAGTGTTAACTTGCAGAGGTACTGCAGCTGCTGCAACTGCATCATCAGCCACCGTCACCACTCCTGTAAGACTGATGACGTAATCGTCATTATAACTTAGAACTCCAGAGTTTCCGCTACCAGAGCCTGTATCCCCCACATAGGTGAACGAGTAGTAAGAATAACCATCACCAGGAGTGCTTACGCTTACTGTATAATCCGCAGGAGGGATGATGCGAGTAGATGCCGACACTGGAGGAATGTTCGTCAATAAAGAATTAATTGGACCACTCCCCAAAGACAATTGAGCATTGCTGTAATCAAAAGAGAGCGATTCCGGTAATTTTAACGTCAAGGTAGGATTTGGAATACGACGATTGTAAGCTATGCCAGGGTTATAAAATCCTGAATTTGCTGTAATGGTGCAACTATCACCAGGCGCCATCGAAGCAGGAAGACCAATGATAGCGCTGGTGGACTGATTGAAGCCGCCCCACGCAATGGGCCGGTCCTCCTGGGTTGCATAGATTGGAAGATTAGCAGACGGTTTTGTAACTGTTAGCGTCATCGGATCAGACGTCACCCCTGCTGGTGGGTTCGCAACTACAGTAGCTGAAGTTTTCCCGACATCAGCACCCGGCGCCACTGTGCTCTGCCCTGCTGGTGTCGTAATAATATCAGTACCATCAGGCCGTTGCGTGCGAAGCTCCACCTCTATTGCTAAGAGCACTTGCCCCTGTGCTCCAACCGGAATAGTAAATCCGGGCGCGGTATGAAAAGAGAGCTGCGTAATGTAGTTCGTTGCTGCCTTACCTGCCATGAGAACAGACATCGGATCGGTACCACGCATTAAATGGGCTGCTAATGACCCGGGTACCATATCAAAAAGGGTGGGACCGGCTGACGTATCGCCAACAGTAAAAGTCTTAGTGCTGCCATCTTTATAGGTCACCGTCATCGTGTCATAGCGATCTGGGGTCACATTCATAAGATGTACAATATTCCAAAGATCCCCATCAAAAGGAATGGTAACAGTCATATCAGTAAGGGGAACTTCTGATGGCTGTTGTGTTGGAGTTTTTAATAGATTATTCGTTATGCTATAGAAGAAGTTCTCGTGGTCTCCTAAAGCGAGATAGGAGTTTGTATAAGCTGCAGCTAAACCATAGCTCCCATCATTTATTCGTCCTCCATTATTGAACGTAGAACTTAGATGCACAGTGTTCACGGTAAAATTAAGAGAAGGGATTGTGTCGTCATAGAGGTGATTTATCGTGGTTTTCTCTGCGGAAAAATCTGTACCATCGTACCAGGCACCCGCGACTTTCGCTGAGTACACATATGCCGTACCATTGGCAGGAGCATCGGTGTAGTAGACCTGTAGCGCAGTTCCAGTGTTACTTGGCTGCGCTATATAGGTCGCAGCTGTTGCAAATGCGGGTAATCCCGAACCACCAGCCGGCCACGTTGTAGTCGTCAGTACTGTTCGCCCCCCTACTGTCGAAGAGCTCCACCCTGCAGGCGGCGTGCCACCAACAAGCCGCGCTTCGGCGGGAAGCGTCAGAGTAAAAGTAGCAGACTGGGGTATGTTGCCATTATTGCTTGTTGTAAGAGTAGAGTAAGGGTAATTAGGCAATTTGGTCTGCACAAAAGGATAGAGGCTATAAACGAATGAAGATCCAACACGAGCAAGTTGCGTTGGAGCAGGGCTCGTATTTTCATCAATAGCGTCATCAAAAGCTGTGTAACCGTCGTTGTTGTTTGTACCATTAAGTTTTGGCGGAGATACCGTATTGATGGTCATGCCAGGATAGGCATCCGTCTCGCAAGCAACCTTAATCGTCAGGCTGTCACCCATCGCAGCGGTACTGCCAGGGATGGTAAGTAGAGGAGTTACATTTGTCGTTAGCTTATCTGGAGTTGTCAACTGCGCATAAGTATAGAAGTAATCAATATTAAACAGACCGTTATAGGAATACCCGTTGGTAGGAGCTGTCCGTAAGGTCAAGGTTATCTGGGTTGAGGCGGTAATCTGAGCTGTGGTCGTACCCTGATCACCACGCGTTTGACTTGAGTCAACAAAGCCCTGGGTACTGGTATCCCCGCCTAAAGTAAAGGTAGCGCCTGCTGGCTTGTCAAAGGTCAGCGTTGGCGCGCTTGTGGGGGTGGGCTCGGTGGGTCCCCAGGTAATAAGCGTCTGCAGATAGACGGTGTCCATCTTGTTCTGCTTGGTGATCTGGTTGTTTACGCAGGAAAAGTCGATACCGTTGTCATAGGTACCCAGCTTGTCCGCATCCACATAGGCAGAAGGAGGCGCCGCGATACTTTTGTATGCGTTCAGCGACTTGGTGCCCACGCGGGTCTGCAGGGTCGTCCCGTGCGAGTTGCCCGTGCCGACCGCGCTTGCCGGTTGCGGCGTTGACATCGGGGCCAGCATCTGCAGCAGCATCGCCGCGCTCAGCACCAGCAGCACCGCGCGACGGCGCAGGCTGATGGGTTGCCGCGGACTGGTCTGCCGCGGTCGGCCTGCGGCCTCCCTCGCAATGACAAGGGAAGAGTCGCTGTGCGCTCCTCGCAATGACGATGTAGGCGCGTCAGATGACGCAGGTGTTGACGATTTCCGAGCTCTCATGTTTTGTCCCTCCTCTAAAAAGGCCCCCCTCAGGGGCTTCTCCCACTTTTTTCTGAGCCTGTTGTTTACTTAGGCGAAATGAAGTTGATGCTTACCAGCACCGTTTTTGCCGGTGTAAAATGCGCGTCTAATGCGTGCAGAAATAAAGGTTGTGTGCCAGACACTCGGGCATCCAGCAGATCATAGCCCGTTACCGTGACCTCCAGATCTGCGCCAGCGCTGTCTGTGGCGCGTGCGCCAATCAGCGCCAGAAGCTGGGTCAGCGAGGGTTTGGCCCCCACGGGCAGTCTGACCTCCGCGTGGCTCACCGTGATAACGGGGGCTCTGGCCTGCGCCGCCTGTCCCGGGGGCAGATCCTGATCAGAGCCGCCCCCCCTGGGCAGGCCACTTTCTTGAGGGTATGTCGTGGTGGCGGTGTCACGGGACGCAGATACCGCGGTGGATGTGGTCCCGGTCGAGGTAGTTGTCGACGCCGCCGCTTGTTTTGTTGTTTTGGACGGGGGCGTTTTGCCCTCGACGTGCGTTACCGGGGGTTTGCTTTGCCCGGCGTCGCTTGCCGTACCCGCGTTGTGGCGGGCCAGCGCGTAGACGCCGCCGCCGGCCACTAGGGCCAGCGCGGCGACGGCGACGACGATCTTGGTTGCAACGGCGCTGGCTGCGATGCTGGCGGTCGCGGCTGCGCCCGCTCCTGCTCCCGTTGCAGCGCCAGCTGTCAGCGCGGGGTTCTTTTCTGCGAGCCGCTGGAAGGCCTGGATGCGCTGGGCAACCAGCGCGGTGTTGGTGGCGCCGGGGGCGGCGGCGTGGGTGGCGGCGTGGGCGACGTGGCCCGCGTGGGTGGCGGCGTGGGCGCCCGTGCTCGCGATCCTGCTCAGCGTTGGCCCCAGCAGCGCAAGGCCGGCGGCCACCTGGGCCTGGGCCGGACGATAGTCATAGGAATCTGCGTCCTCATGAAGGACGGCTGTCAGCGCCGGCTCTGGCGCGCCGGGCGCCAGTCGCCTCAACTGCGCGTGCGCGTCAAAGAGCCGCTTGCTGATTGTATCGGGCGCCGTGGACAGCAAAGAAGCGATCTCTGCCACACTCAGCCCGTTAAAATAGCGCAGGATGATGACGTCTCTCTGTTTGCCGGAAAGTTTGCGGATCGCCGCAAGGATCTCCGCCCGGTCCTCTGCGCGCTGAAGATAGTCCTCTGGCGCCAACTCCACTTCTGGCGTCCAGTCAAAGTTCTCCTCGATCAGCTCATCAATGCTGACTTCCTCTGTTGTCCTGCTGCTGGCAATCGCAACAATTTCATGATTAGCCAGAAGAAACACCCACTTGTCAAAAGCATGAGGGTTTTTTAGGGTGTCCAGTTTGGTGAGCATGCGCAGGAAGGTCTCCTGCGCGGCCTCAGCCGCCTGATTTTCATCAGCCAGGCGCCGCAACGCCATGTAATAGACACGCGAGAAATACCGTTTGTATAGCTCGGAAAACGCCGCTTTGGACCCCTTTTGCGCCTGCTGCACGAGCTTTGCAACAGCATCGTAATCAGTCATAAGTTCTTCCTCCCAGAAACATGTTGACGCATACCCTCCAGTTCCCTGTCTAATAAGATGACCGGTACGCGACCACAAATCTTACGTCTTTTTGAAAACTTTTTTTATTTTTTTTGAAATTACTGTGTTGGCCTGCCCAGCCCAGCTGGTCTGATAGGCCCGATTGGCCCGGCTGGTCTGGCTGGTCTGGTTGGTCTGGTTGGGTAAATCGACCTGCCTGGCCCGGCTGGCCCGATTGACCTGAATGACCCGAATGGTCTGGTTGGCTCAATCGACCCGATTGGCCCGATTGGCCCGGAATGCAAAAAACACACCAAGATACGCCTTCCTCTCGCTCGCAACGGAGTGGCTACCTCAATGCGTCCTTTAGTTTAGTGTGAAAAAGGACAGCCACAAGACTGTCGAAGGTCTGTCACGAACAGGTGGCCTGCCCATAAAACGTGGCTGTCCTTTTCCAGACGGCCACTGTTTGCTTATGGTATATGCGATACCTAGAGCGTGACAAAAACTTCGACATCCCCAGCATAACACACGCCACCCACCCGCAGAGCCCCACTTTCTGATAGAGCGCGCATCATCGGCCCAACCAGCATGCATCTGCTATACTGAACCCAGAGACGAGCCTGTCGCCTGAGACGGGCGAGCGCCTCAAAAAAATTGAAGGGCCGCCTTATCCGTTAGTACGGGTCAGGCGGCTGCTTTTGTATAGCGGTGACAAACACCCCCTGGGGTATTTGTCACCACACCTCGTTTCCGGGACAAGATTAACCACTTGGGTAAGGCGTTCAGCAGAGTGTCAAGAGAGAGGTCTTGCAACAGGAAAGGCATTTCCCTATAATATAGGCATACCTATATAATAAGGGAGGTTATCATGCCAGCCATACAAGAGCGAAGCCGTACCAAAGAATTAGCGCAGAAAAAGATTCGTCGTGAGCGATCAAAAATTGAGTTGGCCAGAATACAGTACCAGAGGGCGCTTGTGTCTGAGTCTGAAACACTCACGCAAAAAGAGATTGCAAGCGCGGCCATGATTTCGCAGCCTTCCGTATCAGAAGCACTTGAAAAGGCACGCACTATCGGTGGACTGAAAGAGGGGTTTTCGGGCGGAACGCTTCATGAGATTTTCCTGCGTTATAGCGCAGATGAAATAACTAAGACACAGCTCATTGACGAACTGTCCCGGTGGGAATACGAAAAGCCAAACGTTGCAGATAGCATCGATGGCCTCTTGGTTGACCTGCCCAACACCTTCCGCGAAGTTGAGGATGCGCTGATAATGGGAATAATCGAAGACGATGTCTATAGCGAGGTCCTCAATCGCCTCAGGCAAATGGGCTAAGAAGAATTCATGACAGATCAAGAAATCCTTGCGCACATCGAACTGATCAGATCCCTTTCAACAAAAGGATGCGCTTTACACGACTTGGCTCCTACCGCAACGATACACAACCCCAAGTGGTTTGGCTCAGATGGCATAATTGAAAAAGACCGGAGCACTCTTCATGCCAAGTTACTGAATGCGCAACCATCATGCGCGAAGGTCTCTTGTGAGGCAATCTTACTGGCAGGACCGCCCGGGGCTGGAAAGAGTACTCTTGTCCAACAGTTACTGGGTGAGAAGTATGAAAGTTACCAGGTCATCGATCCTGACATTTTTAAGCCCTTGCTGCTGCAGGAAGCACTTAGCGATGGTAGTTATGAAACCTTCATTAAACCCGCCGAGATAAAGAAGCTGGAAGCTAAGGGGCACAGTTTTTATCCGATGGAATTGGCATCCTTGGTTCATCAGGAGTCATCGATAATCGCACAGAGACAACGTAGCATCGCAATAAGAGCTGGCAGAAATATCATAATTGATACCGTATTAGCCTATTCTGAATTTGCAAAACGGCTGGTGAAAATACTTGAGAACAACAATTATCACATTCGCCTTGTTGATGTTGAAGCTGCCTATGATGTGGCGTTTGGGCGCATGACCAACCGATGCGTACAGGCATACCGAGAAACCCTTGAGACCAGTGATGGCTTAGGGGGAAGATGGGTTCCCAGTGAATTTGTCCGAAGCATATATCAAGCGGACGGCAAGTCAGTATCGGAATGTATTGCAAAGGAAGTCGCCAAAACATCTCCTGCGGTTCTGCGCTACCAGGTTTTCAGAACGCCTCAGATTGACGCAGAACCAATTCTTGAGCTGGACCGCTCCAGAAAAGAACCCGGAGGCGTCTTGATATAGTGAGCGCTATCCAGGGATATTTGTCACCTGGGCCGACTTTGAGTGGCGACACGAGGACAGCCCCCTGTCACATAGGGCGCGGGGGACCCGGCATTGCCCGGCATTGCCTTGCCCGGAGTGATGTACCTTGCTTTACCCGCTCACTGGCGGCTTAAATGCGGCCCTGCCAGTGTGCATCTGCTATACTGAAGTCAGAGGTGAGCCTGTCGCCTTGGACGGGCGAGCGCCTCGTTTGTACGAAGTGCCGCCTTACCCGTCAGTACGGGTCAGGCGGCTGCTTTTGTATAGTACCCATAGGTACTGCAAAAGTATTGCGATTGTGGGGTACTGCGTAGCTATCGCTACGACAATGCCAAACCAATCAATCATGGGTCACCCCCTCTCGCCCCCCGATCGAAGAAGCACAGCCCCTTTCTCTCGTGGTGACTATTACGGAGGCGCCCGCGCCGCCTGCCAGACAACAGGCTCAGTCAGGACTTTATCAGAGGACGCTTACCGTTTTCTTACCAAAATCTTACCCAGAAACAGGCGTTTTAGGCCCTTGCAAGCCTCTGACCTGCAGGTTTTCATTTTTTGGGGGAAATTGCCTTGACAAAATCTCCATATCTCAGTGGGCCGTCGGTGACAAACGCCCCTGGGGTGCTTGTCACCAGTCCCCGTTTTGTCCCGGCGGGCTCCCCGTCTTCCCTGGGTTGAGCTATTTTAGTGTCAGAAATTCCGCAGGGCTGAGAACCCGTGGATGAGTAAGCGCCGCCTCCAGGAAGTCCTTGTCCCCTGTTATCAGGTAGTCTGCGTTCGCTTTAAGCGCGCAGTCCAATATCGGCTCATCCTTACTATCACGAAGACGGGGAGCTGAGAGGTCCAACACCTCTGTACCTTTCGCTTCAATAATCGTTACACTTCCCTGGAGTCGTGCTATAAAGGCCTCAAGCACATCTTGCTTGTCCGAAAATTTACGGGCGAAAACATCTCGCAATTCAAAAATTGTATAGGAACTTACAATAGCATCAAACGGTAATAACGTTGCTTTTTGAAATGCTTGAGCTGGCACGCTGTTTGGCCAAAGCGCTGCTGATATGAGGATATTTGTGTCGATAAGACAGCGCATCTAAGGCTGATTTCCTGAGCGCATTTGCATAATCATTTCAACAACATCATCGTCATTTTTTAGCTCTGCTTTTTCAGCCTCGCCAACCATTGACTCCTGAAACAGGCGCATTGCATAAACAGCAGAGTTCATCATTATCACTTTATCGTCTTGCTGAAGAAGCGTTACGGTGTCACCAGTATCAAGGCCGAGTACCTTACGGATGTTTTTGGGAAGCGTAATTTGACCTTTTGACATAACCTTTGCTGTGCTGGCAGTAAGTGTGGTCATACCTATCGTCTCCTTTTGCTTGATAAAACGTCCTACTTACCCTACTTTACCATACTCCTTTCCGGTATTACAATAAGCAGACTACGATGGTGCGCATCACACACGCACATCCACTCTAAAATCCAATGGCAGCCGGAATAAACTACCCCGCAGCAGAGACTGCGGGGTATCACTCGGGCAGACCTGGATTCTGCGACTACGCGCAGAATGACAATCAACGCAGCAGAGCTGCGGGGTATTAGACCCTACGAAGAATAAAGGGGTACAGGCCCTGTGTCGCTCGCTTCGCTCGGACACTTTTTTCCAGCCCCCGTTTTGTCCCGACTGCGCTCGGATGCGGGCGCCTTCGCCTCTTAGCTGATAAGGTCGAGTGAGTGGCTGGTGCCCAGGCGTGTGGCGCCGGCTTCAACCAGGGCCTCGGCTTGCTCGCGCGTGGAGATGCCGCCGGAGGCTTTGACGCCCAGCGCGTCGCCAACTGTCTTGCGCATGAGTTTGACCGCCTCTACGGTGGCGCCAGTTGGGCGACCGGGCAGCGCGAGCTTAGGGTCAAGAAAGCCGGTTGAAGTTTTTACGAAGTCCGCGCCGGCCTTACGCGCCAGCTTACAGGCACGCACGATCTGCTTGTCAGTGAGCGCCGCGGTCTCAAGGATGGCTTTTACGATCACCCCAGAATCTCCCTTCTCGTGAGCCGCCCAAACAGCCATGGCGAGATCATCGTACACATACGTGTAATTGCCTTCCAAAAGCAGCCCAAGTGCGATTACCACGTCAAGCTCTAAGGCGCCCGACATCTGCGCCAGGCGCGTCTCGGTCGCTTTGGCAAGCATCAGCTGTGCGCCCAGCGGAAACCCCACAACTGAGGCGACGCGCACGGAGCTGCCCTCAAGCGCTTCGACAGCCGTCGCCACCCAGACCGAGTTTACGCAGACCGCGTAGAAGTCGTGAGTGCGTGCTTCATCGCACAGGCGCACGATATCGGCTTCCGTGGCCGTCGGCGCCAGCAGGGTGTGATCGATCAGGTGGTTAAGGGGAGGCATTGGTGCGCTTCTTTCTGCAAGTTACCCTTGCTCCGGACAAGGCGCGCCGGGTCGTCGCGCCCTACGGGGGTTTTGCCAATCAGGGCATTTACCAGCTATCGCCTTATGATAATCCTGGCGTCAGCCGGGAAACGCCATGGCTGGCAACGGCTATGTAGGGCGCGACGACCCGGCGCGCCTTGTTCGGGGTGGCTGATGCCTGGGGGCATGGTCAGACTCGGGTGACGTAGCGACCGTCGCGGGTGTCTATTTTTACTTTGTCGCCTACGTTGATGAACATCGGGACGGTGACCTGGGCGCCGGTTGCCACGGTGGCTGGCTTGCCGCCGCCGCTGACGGTGTCGCCCTTAAAACCGGGCTCGGTCTCGGTCACCTCGACTTCAATAAACATCGGAGGATCAACGCCGATGTAGTCGCCGTCGGCGGTCATGACCTCCACATTGTCGTTTTCAAGCAGCCACTTGGCGGCCTCCCCCACAAAGTCAGCGTCAAGCTCGATCTGCTCGTAGCTGTCATTGTCCATGAAGAAGAACATATCCCCGTCATTGTAGAGGTACTGCATCGCCTTGCGCTCGACCCGCACGTCGTCAAACTTCTCGCCACTGCGAAACGTGTACTCGACCACACGCCCGCTCTCAAGTTCTTTGAGCTTGGTGCGCACAAACGCGCCGCCCTTGCCCGGTTTGACGTGCTGGAAGCTGATGATGACCCAGCGCTTGCCCTCGTGCTGGATTGCCATCCCGTTTTTAAAGTCGGCTGTTGATATCGCCATAGATAGTGCTCCTTTGCAGATTCTCTGGTTGCCACGGCGCGGCTTTTGGTCTCGCCCGCAATGACAAGTGTAGCGGATTTCTCTGCTCGCTTACAGAATCGTCAATTCTTTGGGAGAGGTGGTAAAGTTGCGGACTCCCCCGGGTGTGATCGCGATCAGGTCCTCGATGCGCACACCAAAGCGTCCGGGCAGATAGATGCCGGGCTCCATCGATATCACGTCGCCGGGCGCCAGCGTGTCTGTCGAGCGCGGGCTGCAGTGCGGCGTCTCGTGCACCAGCATGCCCAGCCCGTGGCTCAGCCCATGGCCGAAGCGCTCTCCGTAGCCCGCACGAGCGATGACTTCGCGCGCCGCCTCGTGAACATCCCTGCCCCGCTGACCCGCGCGCGCCGCGTCAAGGCCGGCTTGCTGGGCCGCCAGCACCACCGCGTAGACCTCGCGCGCCTCTGCGCCGGGGTCGCCAAAAGCCACCGTGCGGGTCATGTCCGAGCAGTAGCCGTCTTTTGCGGCGCCAAAATCCATGACCAGCAGATCGCCGGGCTCAATCGCGCGCGCCGAGGGAAGCGCGTGGGGCTTTGCCCCGTTGGGACCCGCGGCAATAATGCTCTCAAACGCCAGACCGGTTGCCCCCAGCTTGCGCATCCGGTACTCAAGCTCACTCGCAATATCGATCTCGCGCATGCCGGGCTGCATGAAGCCCAGCATCTGCGTGAACGCCGCGTCGGTGATGGCCTGCGCGGCGGCGATGGCCTCAAGTTCGCTGGCGTCCTTGCAGCGACGCAGGGCCTCAACGAGCCCCGAGCTTTCCTGGACCGTGATGCCGCGATCGGCCAGGCGCCGCGTCCAGTCCTGATAGCGACGATGCGACAGGGTGTCTTCGAGCGCTACCGCGGTGACCTTGTGGTGCGCGAGCTGCCCGATGACCTCTTCTGCGGCGGGCCGAGTGGCAGAAAACTCGACGATCTGCCAGGGGCTGGCGGCTGGGGTCGCGGTCGCGGCTGCAACTGCGGCAGCCTGCTCGCGCGCCGTCTCGCTGTAGCGGCTGTCAGTCAGCAGCACCGCCGCGTCTGGCGTGATGAGCACGACATGCGGATCCTCCGCGTCGATCAGGCCGGTCATGGCGGTCATATAGCTGATATTGAGGCTGTCGGTCAGAAGGAGAGCGGGGGCGTCCAGTGCAGCACGCAGGCGGTCAAGACGAGATTGGGTTGCAGCAGTCATAGGGTGATCCTCACGGGTTCAGGATTTCTGTCGTTGGAGCAGAGGCGCGCCGGGTCGTCGCGCGCTACACAGTCGCTGCCAATCAGAGCGTCTCCAGCTGGCGCCGAAAGCAGAGGATCAGGCATGGGAGTGCTCGCCAGTTAGTGCCAGGAGGTAGTCTACGGCGTCGAGGTAGCTCTGCTGGCCGCCACCGGCAAAGACTGCTGCGCAAACCGGCGCGGTTACGCTGGTATGACGGAACTCCTCGCGCGCCGAGATGTCACTCAGGTGGACCTCGACCACCGGAAACGGCGCGACCGCCGCGATGGCGTCGCGCAGCGCGTAGCTGTAGTGTGCATAGGCGCCCGGGTTGAAGATGAGGCCGTCAGCGCGGTGCGGCGCGTCCTGGATCCAGTCGATCAGGGCGCCCTCATGGTTGCTTTGGTTGCAGGTAAGCTCTGCCCCGTGCGCGGCGCCGTAGGCCATCACGACCGCCTCAAGTTCGGCAAGCGTTTGCGTGCCGTAGACCTGCGGCTCGCGCTGACCCAGCAGGTTCAGGTTGGGGCCGTTGAGCAGGAGGAGCTTCATGCGGGGTCCTGTTCTGCTGGCGCCGCGGCTTCTTGCTTGGGTTCAACTGGCGACGCGCCGGGCTGGTCCTTACTCCGAGCAAGGCGCGCCGGGTCGTCGCGCCCTACGGGCGGCTGCTCGTCAGAACGTTTACCAGCTGGCGCCTGGATGTTGGGTTCTGGTTCAGTGCTGGTTTCGTCGGCTGGCGCTGCGGCTTCTTGCTCAGGTTCGGCGGGGGGCTCGGGGGGGGTGTAGGTTTTGATGCCCATCCAGGCGCGCAGGTGCGAAAAGAGCACCGGGGTGTCAACCGGGGCAGTACCGACCACTCCCGGTTCGCGTACCAGCACAAAGCGTATCTCGCCCGCGCCATTTTTCTTATCGCGCTGCATGGCGTCTTTGAGGTCAGACATGCGGTAGTCGCTGACCTCAAGGGCCGCAAGCCCCAGGGCGTCAAGCAGGGCATCCTGCCTGAGGACAAACTCGGGCGAGGCGCCGTAGAGCTGCACGCTGAGGCGCGCGGCAAAACGCATGCCCTCGGCAACACCCAGGCCATGGGGTATCGTGTAGTCGCTGACCTGCTCAAGCGCATGACCGATCGTGTGCCCATAGTTCAGGCAGGCGCGCAGGCCCTTGTCGTAGGGGTCGTCTGCCACGATCTGGGCCTTGAAGCACATGGCGCGCACGACCGCCTCGCGCAGCACGACCGCGTCACGCGCGCGCAGCTCGTCTACGTGATCTTCCAGGAAAGCGAGAAAGTCCTCGCCGGAAAGTATCGCGGTCTTGACCAGCTCCGCCAGGCCGCTGCGATATTCGACCTCGGTCAGGCTTTTCAGCACGCTGAGGTCAGCCGCGATGGCGCGGGGCTGCTTAAATGCCCCGGCCAGGTTTTTGGCCTCGTCGCGATTGACCGCCACCTTGCCGCCAACAGCCGCATCGACCAGCGCAAGCAGAGTGGTTGGCAGCAGGCAGAGGTCCAGGCCACGCTCATAGACAGTCGCGACAAAACCGGAGAGGTCGCTGATCATCCCGCCGCCCAAAGCAACAATACAGTCCGCGCGACCAACACCAGAATTTGACAGGGCCGTGACCAGTTGCCCCGCCACGTCCCAACTTTTAGTGGTCTCGCCCGCCGGCACCGTCAGCACCACCACGGTAAAACCATTCTTGATAAAGTCTGCCTCATAGCGCAGGCCAAAGAGCTCAGAGGTGTTCTCATCACAGATCAGCGCGATGTTTCCGGGCGCCAGCGTTGATGAGGCCGCGAGAAATTCCGCCAGGATCTCTGCGGGTTTGTCCAGCAAAAACACCGGGTAGCTCTGGCCCGCGATCGTGAGGTCAAGGCGCGTGCCGTCCTCGAAGTCGTGCCGGACAGCAGCAGGGGCGCCATCGGGAGCGGCTGGCGCGGGGGCCGGTTGCTCAGGTCCAACAGGCGGGGCGCCGTCAGGGTTCAGGGTTGGGTCATCCTGCGCGCTAGTCGCAGGATCCAGGGTTTCAGAGTCAGAGGTCATAGCCAGCCTTTCGTAAGCGCTTACAGACGGTGTCGCAGACCGCGTTTGGGTCGCGATAGTTGGTGTTGACGCTGACGTCGGCCAGCGCTTCATAGAGCGCCTGGCGCGAGTCCATGAGCGCGGTGATGACATCGGTCGTCCCCGCTTCAGCAAGCAAGGGGCGGCTGTGCAGCTCGTCTATCCGGGCCAGGGCAAACTCCACCTCAACGCGCAGATAGACCACGACCGCGCAGCGTTGCAGCAGCGCAAAGTTCTCCGGGAGCTCTACTGCTCCTCCCCCGCAGGCGATGACCGCCGCTGGCACAGAGGACAGGGCGCGGGCCAGCTCTTCTTGCTCGCGCGCACGAAAGAACGCCTCGCCCTCCTGGGCAAATATCTCCGGGACAGTCTTTTCACAGGCAGCCTCGATGGCCGCATCCGTGTCAATGCACGGGCGATCCAGACGCGGCGCGAGCAGCCGGGCGATCGTCGATTTACCCGCGCCGGAAAAGCCGATCAAAGCGATATGCGGACACGGGGCAGCCCCATCTGCGCTGTTAGTCACCGTTGTATCCCTTCGTCTGTCAGAGTCCTTTTCATTATAGCGCGCAGTTCGGCAGGTTCTGCCGCCACGCCCCAGAGCTTCAAAGAGATGATGGCCTGTTCAACAAGCATCGTCAGGCCATCGGTGGCAGGGATGTGCCAATCGCGCGCCTGCTGCACCAGCGAAGTCAGTCCGTCCCTGCGGTAGACCACGTCAAAAAGGCGGCGTCCCTGTCGTTTGACCAGATCAAGCCACTCCCGCGGCATTTCCTGAACCGTATCATCTGACATCCCCAACGGGGTTGCGTTGACGCACAGGTCAAAGCGCTCGTCCGGATCGATGATCCGCGACAGGTCCGCGTATGCCCCGGCGCGCCAGAGGGTCGTTTCCTGCTGATCGCGCAACGACTCGATAAAACTCAGCGCGCGGTGATCGGTCCGTGACAGGATGACCAGCTCGCCAACACCGGCGCTGGCCAGAGCAGAGGCGACCGCGCGCGCAGCCCCACCCGTGCCGCAGATAACCGCGCTGTGCACGTCGTCGGCAGGGTCAACCTTCAGCTCAAGGCGCAGCGCTTCCAGGAAGCCGTCCGCGTCACTGTTGCCCCCGATAAGCCTGCCGGCGCTATCGCGCCACAGCGTATTGACCGCCCCGCAGCCCGTCGCCGGGGCCTTAAGCTCATCACAGAACTCAATGACCGCCTCTTTATAAGGGATCGTGATATTGGCGCCCGCATATCCCGCCTCCCCGCTGCGTATGCCCTTGATAAGGCAAGAAAAGCCTTCGGTGTCTTTAGGATCGACCAGCATCGTCTGCCAGGGCAAGCCGAGCTCGGTAAAAACCGCGGTGTGAAGCAGCGCGGAAAGCGAGTGTTTGATCGGGGTCCCTATGACCGCAAAACGAGTGCTGATTTCCTGCTGTTTCACCTAGGCCCCCACTGCCTGCCTGCCGTGCATAAAGAACTTCTCAAGCTTGCGCAAAATGAGCGTGTGCGCCAGGTCGCGCTGAGAAAGCGGCGTTACCATGACGCTGGGGACACCGAGCAAAGCCGCCCCGCAGACATCGGTGAAGAACTGGTCGCCTATCATGACCGCCGCCCGTCGCGTGGCGCCCAGCTTCCGTAGCGCGCGCAGATAGCCAAAAGGCAGCGGCTTGACCGCATTGGCAACGGGAATAAAGCCGAGGTCGGCCCCGTAGCGCCCTACGCGCTTTTTGTGATTATTGGAGAGCAGCGCCACCGGAATGCGCGCCTGTGTAAGCCCGGCGGCCCAGGCGCGGATCTCTGCGGGAACCTCCTCGGTAAAACGCGGCAGGATCGTATTGTCCAGATCGACCAGCACCGCCGTGATGGCGCGCTGTTGCAGCCAGGCAGGCGTCACCTGGGTGACGCTCTCATAATAATAAGTGGGGACTGCCATTATTGTCCGAATACCTCCTTGGATTTCTGTTTTGCCGCTTCAAACCCAGCCGAGGTGCTGGCAAAAGTCTGACTGCCATCCTTGCCGGTCAGCACAAAGTACAGATAGGTGGTATGGGCGGGTTTGAGCGCCGCCTCCAACGCGGCCTTGCCCGGGTTAGCGATCGGCCCGGGAGGCAGGCCCGCGCGCAGGTAAGTGTTATAGGGGCTGGGCGTCGCCAGGTCCTCGTTGGTCAGGCGCAGCTTGTTCTTTGCCGGGCCCGGCAAAAGGAACTGCACCGTGGAACAAAGCTGCAACTTCATGCCTTGTTCGAGGCGATTATTGATAACCGAGGCAACCAGCGGGCGCTCCGAGGGTACCGAGACTTCCTTTTCTACGAGCGAGGCGATCGTGACCAGCCGGGCCGTTGAGTCGACGCTGGTGGGAATGGGCACGATCTGGGTCCAGACCTGATCGAAGCGCGCAAGCATCTCGTCACAGACCTCCTCGATCGTGATATCTTTGGGAAACGCGTAGGTGTCCGGGAACAGGTAGCCCTGGAGCGAGTCGTCGTAGGCGCCTGCTAAGAAGGGGTATTCCGGGGCAAAATCAGGCGCCGCCTTGCTGGCGTAGGCGCTGAAAGCCGCAGCGGACAGGCCGAGCTTTGCGTGCAAGGTCGCAGCAATCTGGTCGATGCTGGAGCCCTCCGGGATCGTGACCTTGACCGTGGGGATACGGGGGGCCTGCTGGAGCTCAAGGATGATGCGCTCATAGTTCCAGCCCACGACCAGGTGATGGACGCCCGCTTTCAGGTTTGAGGTGGCGCCAGTGCGCAGCAGGCGGAAGCGAAAGATAGTGGTGCTGTCGATGAGGCCCACCCGCTTTAAGTTGGCGCTGATCTGGGCGCTGGAGGTACCGGGGGCAATGACGAAGCTTATCTGTTTGCCGCCGGGAAGCGCCGAATGGTTGGGCTTCAGGAAGAAGACATAGCTGGCGGCGAGCACTGCCGTGATGCAGATGATCGCAAGCGCGATGAGCGTCGTGCGCAGCAGGTGGCTGTGGCGCGGCACAGCGCTGTGGCGCCGGCGCGGAGCGCGGTCGCTGCGGCGCGCGGCGTGGGGCGCGGCGTGGCGCGCCGCGCGCTGCGGGGGACGCTGCGGAGTGCGGGATGCGCTGTGGTGCGCAGGACGCGCTGCGGAGCGTGAGGTGCGGTGACGCTGAGGCGAGGCGCTACGGGGCTGGGGCGAGGCGCTACGACGCGCGGCGCTGCGACGCGAAACACTGCGGCGCGAAGCGCGCGGGGGAAACGGCTCAGTTTCTGGCATCGAGGTATCCCTGGAGAATCAGCGTGGCCGCAAGCGCGTCAAGTTTGCCGCGCAGGTCGCGGTCCGTCAGCCCTGCGCTGTGGGCGGCATCTGAGGCCTGCGACGAGCTATGGCGTTCATCGAAGAAATGCAGCGGCAGAGCAGACGCCGCCGGCCCTGCCGCGGCAAGAAGCTTGCTAGCTAACGCGCGCACATGGCGCGCCTGCGGGCCTTCCTCGCCCGCCAAAGTCAGCGGCAGGCCGACCACCAGGCCCGCGACCGCATAGTCTGCAATAAGCGCGCCCAGCCGGTTGCCCGGACGCAGCAAAGCGACTGTGTCTTCAACCGAGACGGGGGTTGCCACACGAGCGTCCGAGTCGCTGATCGCCACGCCGCAGCGTACGTCGCCGATGTCAAGGCCCAGCAGGCGTCCCCCGCACGAGGCCATGGCTAAGCCAACTCCGATTTCAGGCGAGCGATGAGCGCGCGCGCGGCGGCGACATCATCGGCGCCCCCCTGGGCAAGCGTTGCGCGTCCGCCGCCGCGGCCGCCCAGCTCTGTCGCCAGAGCTTTGAGGCGGGCGCCGGCGTCAAAGCCCGCGGCAACCGCCTCGTCGGTGGCGGCGGCCAGGTAGGCGGCCTTGCCGCCGATCTCTGCCATCAGTATCGCGGCGCCGATGCCCGCGGAGCGCAACGCATCGGCGGCCTCGCGCAGGTCAGCGGCTTCGCTGGCCTCCACCTCAGCGATGACCAGGCGGTAGCCCTCGCACTGCGCGGCGCTTGCGACAAGCGCCGCGATCACGCTGGAACCAGCGGACGTGCGCTGCTCGCGCAGGCGGTGCTCCAGGTCCTTGTTTGCAGCCAACAAAGCCGCCGCCTTCGTCGCAGCCTCGGCCGGCGCAGCCTTAAGTGCAGCGGCGACCTCGCGCAGCTGCTCACGGGCCCGTGCCACATATTCATAGGCATCATAGCTCGTGACCGCCTCGATGCGGCGCACATTGGCGCCGACGCTTTCCTCAGCGACGATCGCCAGCAAGCCGATCTCGGTCGTGCGCCCGATGTGGGTACCTCCGCAGAGCTCCTTGCTGAAGTTGCCGATCTCGAGCACCCGCACGAACTCGCCATACTTCTCACCGAACAGCGCGATGACGCCGGACTCGCGCGCGGTATCAAGGCTTGTCTCGTAGGCGCGCACGGGGTGGTTTTCCGCGATCTTGGCGTTTATCAACTGCTCGATCTTGTCAAGTTGCTCAGGCGTGACTTTCTCGAAATGCGTGAAGTCGAAGCGCAGCCGATCCGGCGCCACGGAACTGCCCGCCTGGGTCACATGGGTTCCGAGCACCTTGCGCAGTGCCCAGTGCAGCAGGTGTGTGGCCGTGTGGTTGCGCCGGATGCGCTCGCGGCGCATCACATCGATGCGCGCGTCCACGGACTCGCCCACGGCAAACCCGGCGTCGCCTTCGACGGTACCGTAGTGGGCGACCAGCGCCTTCTCTTCCATCTTCGTATCAGCGACCACAAAACGCGCGCCGTCAGCGCTCTCGATCATGCCGGTATCGCCGGCTTGGCCGCCCCGCTCGCCATAAAACGGCGTACGGTTCAAGATCACGACACCGGTCTCGCCGGGCGCGAGGCGCTCGACCCGCTCGCCCTCTTTGACCAGCGCGACAATGACCGCGCCGCTCTCATCTTCGGTATAGCCCGTGAACTCCGTCGGCTCGCCGCCGCAGTCGATCAGAATGTCAGCGAACACACCGCCATAGGTCGTCCAGCTCACGTCCTTGACGGCCGCGCGCGCACGCTCTTTTTGCGCCGACATCGCCTCATCAAAGCCTTCGACGTCGACCTCGTGATCCTTGCTGCGCGCGATTTCAATGGTCAGGTCGATCGGGAATCCGTAGGTGTCATGCAGTTTGAACGCATCCGCACCGGGCAGCACGGCGCCTGCCGGCAGATCCGCCAGCGCGCGATCCAGGTAAGCCAGGCCGGTTTGCAGGGTCGCGCGGAAGCGCTCTTCCTCAGCGGCCACCAGAGAGCAGATCACCTCGCGCTTCTCGACCAGCTCCGGATAGACCGCTCCCATCAGGGCGATGACCTCTTCGACCAGGCGCACCATGAAGGGATCGCTCACACCCAGCAGATGCCCGTGCAGCGCGGCGCGGCGCAGCAGGCGGCGCAGCACGTAGCCGCGGCCTTCGTTGGATGGCAGGATGCCGTCGGCGATCATGAAGGCCACGCTGCGGGCGTGGTCTGCCAGGATACGCAGGCCGATGTCTGTTGCGTCCTGATGGTCGGGCGCCACGGCGCCGCCGTGATAGGACTTGCCCGTGATCGTTGAAGCCAGCTCGATGAGCTTGCGCA
>Ga0123357_10002923_pt1 | contig 19287 bp, 13 predicted proteins | sample TergutEmb28metaG_FD_89873 | JGI IMG/M metagenome (GOLD analysis project Ga0123357, IMG submission 89873) | Embiratermes neotenicus P4 segment gut microbial communities from Petit-Saut dam, French Guiana - Emb289 P4 | ecosystem: Host-associated > Arthropoda: Insects > Digestive system > Gut ...
ATTTATTCAACAAATACAGGTACTGAATATTTTAAACATGGTATATACTCTCTGTTTTTTCTCTTCAAAATGCAGTTTGTTTCATAATTCTAACATATTTGGTTCCTGTTTTATTCACATTTTTATATACAGAGTGTGCTAAAATTAAAAAAATAATTCCGGCGCCAAAAGGTTAACATCCATCACTGCCAAATTCGTCTGCAGAATAATTTTGGTAAACATCAGTAATATGGTCAATTAAAAAAAATCATGCAAACATGGTAATGAATATCATTTACATGTTTAAGTAACTTTTCTGTTACCACAGTGGAAGATACAACTCACCACAAAATATATCTCTTCATATTGGTAGCTCCCAATTTACATTGATTCAACAGTAAACAAGTCTTTAATTTGGGTGATCTAGGCTATACAGCATTTCTAAGATGTAAATCAGGGACAGCTGTAGGAATTGTGTTAATGCAGAACACGTGAATTCAATCAAGCATTTCAAATGCAAATTTAACTATTGACAAATTTAATATGAATGAAAAGTTTAACTCACCATAATATATATACAAATTCTCAAGGCAATTCTATATCTTATGCCACATTCCAGGCTGTCTGTGCCATTACTATAAATTTTTTTGTATATGACAGAATTTTGTTCCCAAAATAAGAACCTGAAGACAAAACATCTATAGAATTGTGCCAAAACTTAGCACATACGTGATACTAACATAACAAATAAACCAGCCTCTAAATAGCAAACTCATCAGAAATCATTTCACAAGCTAAACTGGTACAGAAAAAGTTAACAAAACCTCCAAACATGTTTTCATTTGTAGTCATATGAAGGCAGTGTAACATACAAATGACACATAAAATGGCAGAACACATGATAAATTCAGACTGGTGAATGAAGCCAAAAAATATTTACATAATGAAGACTTAAAATGTTTGTGCCCTGGGGAAATATTGTTACAGCAACAGGACAGTCAGTCTCTAAAACAGCCAACAATGCAAACAAAATGATTGGCAGCCTTACTGGAATGCTATCAGTGACACAGTAAGAAAACATTCAGAGTACTGTAACCCACAAACAAGTCACTCAGAACAAAAGGAACATACACTGTAGAGATACAGTTTTCTGTAATTATCTTCGTTGTAAATTTCTTACAGTATTACAAATTTTCTATAGCAGTCATATCTATGTTACATTGTGAGGTTCTAAACTTCCTTAAAATAAGACAGTATTTCACAGGGTAAGATTTTTTATGAAGCTGGAGCACTGTGCAATACAATGTGTGTACAAATTGAAGAGATGTTTTGTTTTGTTCTGTATTCCAGGCAAGTATTAATCTATCACAGCAATGTCAGTGTTCAGTGTTACATTATTTCTAAAACAATAAAGTTGATTAAAAAAATTTTCACACAGAGTACTACTTTAAAGACACTGGCCAAATTCTTTGCCAGTCACCCATTCGGTGCTACATTCTGAGAGAACAAGTGTCAGAGCATAAACAAACTTCTCTTTTGTTGGCTTCAGGTAAGTCTATGTACATACAGTACGAAAAAAAACTGACTGCTCTGCAACACACTTCTGTTTATCAGAGCTAATTACAGAAGGAGAGAGAAAAAGAGAAGCAGCAGTGCAAAGAACAAACCTTTCTAGTGTCAGTGGTGCATGTAGATGCTTTATGTGTACACCTCATCCAAAGACTAAGCACATTGTTGTGGCTGACGCAGTCTGGACATGAAGAAGACAGCTAATAGTGCTCTGACCATAGACATAGCTTCAAATTCCATATATTCAGGAAGAAATTCCTGTTTCAATTGCAGCAGACTAGCAATTATGACAAAAAACCTAGAACACCACTACTGCTCTCTGGCTGCATCAACTCTCTGAAGTGTGTTAACAAATTACAACTACAACCCTCCGAGTAAACACAGTTCAATAACAGATAAAATGCTACCAACAGTATAAAAATATTCTGTAATGGTTCTTGGAGATATTTCAATGATGGTGTTTCCCCCTAAAAATATCAATGTCATTATGAAGGGTGTTCAAAAAGTAGTACGACTAGTATGTACAACACTACAACATACATAACATACAGATCAAAATGTTCTTTTCGCACAGTACCTGCCTGCAAATGCAATGTGCTGATAATACCATCCCTTGACCTACAACTGTAACATCTGTTCAATCCATTATTTCCACTACCTTTAGGGAAGTCTTCATAACTTTCATGCATGCAAGATTACAGAATTTCTAGCCCAGTAGATTTTTATCCAATTCTGGAGAAAGTCAAAGTCATGAGGGACCACATACGGGCTATAGTATTGGTAAAATATGAGTCACTGACAGAAATGACAATGTGAAAAAATGCACTACCAAATTCCTCAAAATGGCCTTAAGTTCTTGACACACAATTAACTCAGCAAGCTACCTCACTGGGTATTAATAACCTTGGAATTCAAAATATGCATACTCACTTCATGACTTAGTAAGCAAGACTCCAGTGCACTACCTACTGGAACTGACAACCCATCAACAAATTCACACACAGTCATGAGACAGTTTACTCAAATAATAACTGCAGCTGATATACAGTGTTCCAAACCTGACTGAATCTGTCCTCATGTAGAAGCTAAGCAATAAAAATGGCAGCAACCATGTGTGATGCTAGATCACACAACAAGCCAAGGCTACCAGCACATATATTTACTGTGCTGCCATTTCTGTCTCCTAAAATTATTAAAATAGAAGCATCCGCAGTTCAGTTACTTCTTGAACAGTCCCCATATTTTAAAGGAATACGGAAGAGGAGGATAACAACAAATTAAAAAGGGAAGATAGAGAGGGATGAAGAAAATTAAACTAAGTTCTTTCCACAACTTCGCCAGGAAGTGTCACCAGTGCTGCTTTGTTATACATATTGGTAATTTTCCTTGGCAGAGAGCAGAGGAACCTGCTCCACTGATTGCTTTATGTCATAGCGAGTCAGCCAGTCTGTGGTGTCAGGTTTCAGCAAGCCAAAGCATCGGACCTGAGCAAAGTCTACCAGGTTCTGGCACAGTCCACGGTGAAACGGACTATGGGGTGCCCCATTCAACCGGCCATTTTTGTGGAAGTGTTTGTATCTTCCACTGTTCATCCGCTCATTGGTCGTCATGCCCAAGCACATGATCTGAAATTGTTAACAAACACTACAAATATCTGAAAAATTGATTACACTTACAGCTTGAACAAGATAACACAACACACCTAACTAACTCTGCTATTATAACCCAAAGGCACATAACAATTTCATCACACCTGACCACTGAACACAAAATTCAGCCAGGCCAATGCAGGTCACATCTTCTAAACCTAGTTCACTAGATTCATCTGGTATCTTCCAACCACTTTTCAGCCTCAAGTGTGGTGATGCCTTAGACATTTTCCTATCAAATTCATGTACATATTTTTTGTTTTTCTCATCTGGGGCTCATTTCCAGCCTACTGCAATCTCCTCCACTTAAATTTCCTAATATTACAGCATGAAATTACAGAATTATAAATTTCCTCATTATCCTTCATTTGCCACTGCCTTCTCCTTCTTAAATCCAAAATATTTTCCTGGGATCTTCTTTGTCCAACACACTGCACTTCATATTGTTACCTCAAATTTAACAGACCACAGTGCAGAGTGGTATAAAGTAGATCTTAAAGTGGCTGTTTCATATACCATATTTTCTGGAGTACAATAACTTTTCCCTGTAAAATGCTGTCTAAAATGTGTCTTATAGTCCAGAAGTAAAGTATGCTTATTCTCTAAAATATTCCAACTACAGTGCATCTTACAGCCCAGAAAATATAACAACTACTTTTGCCTTGGAAAGTATATGAGAAGGAGATGGTTTCTGAACAAGGAGGCAGTTGGCAATATGGGCTTAACTGTAAAAAACATGGCAAAACACAGTGAGCAGACTTACCTGATACATCTGGCATGTAAATAGTGTGCTCACCCATGCAGCATGTAGTACTGCATTTGTTGCCACCCAAGCCACCCACGCATCACACACTGCAGCTTGAGACAACCCTGCAAGCAGTGCATAATAAACAACTTCACATTTAACATAGCAACACCACTCTGATATTATTTATGATATTGATATGTCTGAAGGGCAAAGGTAAAATTACTCCCTGTGCCTAAGCACCACACCCGGAACACGCACAGGACTAGTACATGCTCCCTGCCTTCCTAAGCTCAAAATAAGACACAGGAATGGTCAGCCACACGCTCCAGCTTCTCTAAGCCCAGGGAAAGAACCCTCCATACCCTCTGGATACGAGGCTGGGCTGCTTCCAGGTCTGGTCCAAACAAAGTGGCAATGACAGAAATCCCTGCCCCTGCCCCTGGCCCTGCCAGGAAATTAATTTGGGTCATACAGCCTACAGCCCATCACCTTCTGAATGCATTCTACTGTTTTGCAGTGGACGTATCAGTAATATGAACATGGCGTAAGAAAGTAACAAAAAATCTGCAGTCTGTCTGAAGCTCACAGACTCCTCAGAGATGCTCAAGAGATTTCACAAACAACAGTATAAAAATGTTCACGTTTAAACACGTGGGATGCTTCTCAGTGACACAGTTCCTTTCATAACACTGAATATACACCATAGGAGTATTCATAATTACTTTTTATTTAGTACTAAAAATACGTTTAATAAAAACATAACAACACTTGATTCAGTTAACCTTTAATGTACAAGGGATTTAAATCCTGAAGCGGCTGCTGAGAGCTGGGGTACTTATCACTTTCAATGCCCCTTTTGCACCTGCTGATATTATCCATTGCATTTCATACATTTTTAAAGTTAAAAACTTCAAATTAATAGTACATGTTTAAGAATGAATCCAGTTATCCATTCTGCAAATTCACAGAAAATCCACTTATTTTTACAAAGCTTAATTGGTCACTTTTACTTTATTTCTTTTTCACTCAAATTTTCAACTTCTAGATTTATTCTTTGCAAATAGCTTCTGCTGTAAGTGGATACCCTGTGCAATAAAATTTAAGATGACTGCACATGTCAATGTGTATCCTCAGATGTTGTTTAAGTTCCAGTCTTACAATGATGTTTAGATTCCATGGTAGTGCAGGCTTATCACAATGTGGTGGCAAATCAGTTCATACGCAATCAGTAGGAGAGAAAAGGAATGAATACACATTTTTATTTCTCTGTTTAGTGCAGTATGGGGCCAGAAGCCAATGTCCTTCAGTCTGCTTTAAGGATTTCTTCATGACTTTTTTGAGACGTAGCTTCATACTTATGTCCATCTTCAACTCAATAGTTCAGTCCATTCCCTGTCAGAGCAATAACATGCAAAAGGCCAGGCAATGCTGAGTCAGAAGCTGTTGGTTTTGTTGTGTGCTGAATTGCATCAAGGTGCATTCAGCAGTACTGCTACAAGGAGAAACCTTACACCCCCAGATATCACATAACTGGTATTAGTATTGGACTCTGAAACACAATGATTGGAAGACGAAGACATTTCTTCTCAGAATGAATGGTGACACTGACAATTACAGATTGCATTACTCACACAAACTTCACACAGTGGACTAACAATACAAACCATCAGCCTACTACTACCTGCAGTCCACAGGTTTACAGGGGGTCTGAGTGGGTTATGACAAACAGAGCCACCCCACTTCAATAAAGACCCTTCCGCACTTAGCCTTTTGACTGCAAGACAAGGAAGACAAACTCCATCCACAAGCCAACTAAAAAGACTTGACACAAGACACAACAGACACTGGCTTATGCAACATGAGAGAGTTCGGTGCATTGTGTGTTCCACCAAAAACAAAGAAACAAAACAAAACTCAAGAGTCAAGAATGTGACAACACACGGTTGTGTGCTACACAGAAAAGCGGAACATACAAACGTCAGTAAATATTACCACTGTAATCACAGAACTGATATTTTTAGGCAGAATTTTCTTGATGAAATAATGGTGATAAAGGGGGTGTGGATTTTACAGAAGGAGCTTTATGAAGGAACAGAGAGTTGTCAGAAGAGCCTCTTTGTGCAAGTATTGACTTCACTTCAACAGTATGAGGAAAAAATAAGAAACACTGCTTGGAGATGTCTGTAAATAATTCATGAATTCTGGGGGGGGAATCATAAGGCTGTTTGTAATTAAAATTAAACTTTATTAGTGATAATTTTAACTAAAATTAATTTTTTCACAGTCTTTTCATGCCTTTACAAGCCCTTTAGACAAATACTGTGAAAAAGAGGTGTAATTATAAAAGCAGAAAATTTTAAAACAGTCACGGTGTTGCAAGACAGCATTTTCCCAATCGGTCATTGAAGGCATTTAATTAATGGGACACTGTTTTCCTGTTTGGCCATAAAGAGTTAAATTAAACTTCATTCTGAATTTAATTTATGATCCACATAAGGTTTTTACATGTTTTACAACTGATTCTAGATTACTGAAACATTCTTTTTTGTGTATCAGTTATGTAGCACATAATGAATGTACGATTGTCAAAGATAAATTTAAGGAGTATTTGGAAAAATGTGATTGTGGCTAGTTTCAAGACATTTATTTATTTAAAGAGACTAACTGGCCATAAATACTATTCTTTTTATATCTGTACTGTATTAAGGTCAAATTTGTATGTCAGGAGAAATTTTCAACCTGAAGCCCTGACTAATGTAATGGAAAATTAATTTTTATTTCATGGGTTTTCATCTTGCAATCAGTTTGCAAGAAATAAACTAAGCTCATGAACAGAGGGATTATTGTACTTCCTGTATGTTTTAAAATCTGAAAAGCAACACCCTGTTTTTCATAGTGAAAAAGTACAAGCAAACCTTACCTCTCCAGAAACCTTTTCCTAATGAGACGCCGCACACGGTCTGCCAGAACAACACACACCCATACAGCATAAAGACACACATGACCAGCAACATTATGAGATACCCCATAAAGAACCTGTGGTTCTTAGCACCTGCAAACATTAATGTGTGTGTGTGCATATGAGTGAAATCAGGACCCACCACATCAAAAAATCTTGCACACAAATGATATTAACTAAACTAAATTCATGGAAAAGATTCTTCCTTGAAACCTGTTCAGATGAACAAGAACGTCCCTCCTTCCACAGAACTGGCAAATTCTTCCAAGTGTTCACAAATATCTGCCAGTTACATGCAAAACAACATACTAAAATCCTGTTTCTTTAACAGCTATTTTAATACTATCATCCCACTTCTAAATTGGTCCCATATTTTTGTACAATTTTTTATTTCCTCCACGTGAGCTACATGTTGGAAACATCTCATCCTTTGCTCAATCCCACTAACATTACTAGGTAAACAGTATAAATATGAAGCTCCCTAGTATGTTCTTTTCTCAATCATCCCGTTAGTTCATCCTTCTTAGCTGCAATACTCTACTGAGCAATGTAAACATCTTAAATATATGCAACCTTTGTTCTTCACCAAGATCAAGAGACCAAGGTTCACATCCATACAAAACAATAGGTAAATAAAGTTCCACATATTTTCATCTTCACATTCTATGACAGCAGTATTCCAAAATGACAGGTAACAAACATGTTTCACGAAGTTCATAACATATTGTGCAATACAGTTTAGCTCCTCAGCTGATCACTGGACTATGAAGCTGTACTCAAGCCCATCCTCTCTCAATGCTTGCATTCTAAAGTGGCGGCGGCGGTGGTGGTGGTGGCGGCGGGGCGGTGGCTGCGGCGGGGGGCGGCGGCAGTCGTGGTGGTAGGAAAGTAGCAGCAGCGGCAGCCACCACTGTTGCAATCATACAACTAACGAGTAGCAACAATTTAATGGAGCTGTTGCTTTGCCACTAATGATGGCAGTGACCCATACAAATTAAATGGCACATGAGGAAAGCTCTAAATCAAAAAATATTAAACAGATTCTGCAGAGTAGTTACACAAATGAATACCAGAATGAAGAACAAAATTACAAACCAATGCAGTTGCCAACCCATGGGCAATGGTGATCAAACTTCGCAACACAGCGGTTACACACAGAGCAGTGCTTGGAGCGAATAGGGCGCCTCACCAGGCATGAGCTGCAAAACCACTGCGGTTCAAATCCACCACGTTCGGCTAGCTCTATGATCGTCTGTAATTACAACAGGTAACCCATTAGAGTAATACTGTAGCTTAAAAATATGACACCTTAAAAACGTTCCCAGAATCACTTATGTCTGAGAAATATACAACAGGTACATTCATTTATACTACATTTCCATCAAAACAGTCCCCTTGTGCAACTATATACTTGTGCCAGTCCAGTGACTGTAAAGTACGTTTGAAACATTCATGGAATCCATTTTGTAAAAGCCTTTTCAGCTCTTCTCTTGCACTCTTAATGATGTCAGCAGCATCACAAAAGCACGGTCCCTACATTGCTGATTACAGTCAAGAGAACACATAAAAAATAGCTGCAGCCATATCAGGAGAATACAGTGGATGCTCCAGTGTTGTCACATTGTTTTTTGCCAAACAAATCCTTGACCAACACAGACCAGTGCGCAAGAGCATTTTCGTGAAGGAGAAACCAGCTGTTGGTTCTCCATTTCTGGGGGCATTTCCTTCTGACTGGGACCTTTTTGAAGCTACTACGTATTGTCTTTCCACCTGTTTGTAATCCTTCCACACAACACAGATTGTGTCTGTGTCTGTGTGTGTGTGTGTGTGTGTGTACATGCATACATACATACACATACACACATATACATATATTGGTTAGGCTTTACTTACAAAATCAGTAAACCTATTTTCGAGAAATTTGGATCTGAGGGTCTACACTAAAAGTTGTTGAAGAAATAAAAACTTTTTCCCAACATGAATCACACATTACATAAAAATGAAAGTGAAATTTACTAATCTCCTCAAAACAAAGCGTGCAAAAATCAGACACTAAAAAAAGAGTATACCTCACTAAAATCTACAAATCTGAATCAAAATATCACTTGAAATAGTAAATATTTAACACAAAACAACAAAAAATAGTTTCTGACTGTGCAGTGTGAGAATACCTGGACAGCAGGTTGCAACAACAGAATTCATTTGTAATATATGAATACCAAAGACAAGAAAGTATTAAAAAAGGGAAAGAATAAGTGTGGAAAACATATCTCATTCATCCACATATAAAATAACCCCCTTTAAACTCTCCAATTTTCAGGAAAATACCTACAAAGAAAATGTTTAAAAATGTGTGTCACAACAAAGAAACCCCTGAACTTGCAGAACATAAATAAGAAAATTTCTCATCTTCTGTTCCAGTTTCTATGGCTTCTGCCTCACAGATGTACATGCTTTACAGTTCTTAGTTACACGGTATATCAGAAAGAAGTGACCACTCTACAAAATTTCCAGACACACATTATGTACCCGTACACAGGGAAATACAGAACTTCATACACCACATTTTATTTCATTAAATAATTTCAAGTAATAATTTAAACTTAAAATGATGGCAAACTATTGAAGAAAAAAAGGCCCACACAGGGCTGTTAAGTTGTTACTGCTGCTGCTGACAATGGTAATACTGACATAACATAAATTTGGATTAGCCTTCTTTTCACCAGTTAAAGAATTTCTCAAAAGTGTAAAGATGTACTGTTAGGTCCAGAGTTGGCACAGACCCTGTATTTCTGTTCCTGAGTGCTGCACAGCACACCTGGGTCACCTCGCCATGCACGTAGGAAGTTGTACCACAACACACCAGAGCATAAAATAAACACCACTGACAGCCACAGGTCCACATGAGGAGAGATCCACACAAACCACGTCACATACATCCAGAACTGAAATGACATATAAAGTTTTCTTATCACTTCTGCATGGTAGTTGCATTTATATTTTGCTGCCAATAATCCTGAAACACATGGAGTTTTGAAATATGTGTTCAAGAAACAAATATAAATTATCTTCAACACAATGAACACAATTCATTAATTCTACTTTCATATTACATGGACTTCCAAACAAATCATGTGTCTTTAATGCTATATTTAGGTAATGTAAATTTCTAATGGTTCCTTAGTTACATCTATCAGACCAAACCCAAATGAAGCTACCATTCTGTTGTTTCTCTTCCCTCAAAAAAAGTTACTTTTACAAGGGCTGTATAATTTTTAAAAGGCCTACCACCATGCATCATGTCATGATCCTAAATTAGGTAGCACTTGTATTTTTCCCAAACCACAAGTTCATGCAGTCATCATCCTGTCATTACCAATTGTACTAAGGCAATGTATATCACATATTCACATCCTGCATGTATTACAGGCTTATAAATTGTAAATAAGATTGCTTAAAATGTGCATGTTAACAGTCATTTCAGCCACTGCATACATTTTTCATGAATTTAAGCTACACTTGCACCATACTTGGATTGCATCTGTAAATCTAAATCTTCAACAGCCGAAATATTACAAGAATCTAAGTTTTGACACTTGAGATCACCTGTTTTATTCAAATAAATATGGTATACCTGCAGCATATATTACTGAAAGTATGTGAAAGATATGTTGTATCTGGTAATTGTTCACATTAGGTACCTTAGTGGCCAGATAGATAGACATAGGCAGTAGATTCATAAGCCGGTCATCAAACACAACCTGACTTGCCATGTACACAATAATATAGCAAGTCATAAGAAGTCCCAGCTTGACTAGATAGTTCTGACTAGATTGCAGAATGATGCCCACAGTGTAGAAGGCCAGGAATGGTGTTGACACCATGCACCAGAAACGAAGCCTCTGGAACAGACTTAAGAGTTACAGTCCAGTCTGCTGAGCTCTACAGGTTATTAAAACTATGTGTAAGTTTGTCCAGTATGATTCTCATGGTTTTAAAGTACCATCAAGCCACATGAAATGGGGAGTTGCATGCACAATATACATCACAACTTCCAACTTCACTCCTCTTAAGACACTTTTCTAATTACCTCCCATGCATGCTTATGTCTCACAAACACTACCCTCCTCTGTATCAGAAAGTTAAGATTAAGTAAATTAGGGGAGCATTCATTTGAAGTCAAAACAAGTCAAACCAACAAGCCTGCAGTGACCCAGTCCTAACATCCAACAATTGCAATATCCTCTGTAAGACATTTTTCTTCAGACTTTACAGCCTGAAAAGACAGTGGCCCAGAACTGGAAGAAAGTAAGACACTTTACATATGCAATATTATAGCATACATAGTATGAATTGCAACAATGCATGGGAATTTTTCACACAACTGAAAGTGTATACAACATCTATAGACCACACTCAATATGGATTCAAGTCTTCTGAGATGTTACAGTTTAGTGACTGGTAAATACTTACCTCCCACTGTTAATCAGTTGACATGGCACAACATCCAAGAACACCTGAATCTTCAACAACACTGTGTGTTATATTATTTTTTAACCTCCCCTAGCCAATTAAATATCATTAACTGTAATTTTCTAATTTGTTTCTTAAAATCCTGCTGAAGATGTGCATGATTCCACACATACCTCTATAAGATTTATTAAAGAAATACCAGTATACTACAGGGGAATGATGTAACACTTTAGCTTGAACCAGTATTTGACAATCACCCACCTAAGGACAATAAATTTTTTAATGTTCTGGAACATAAGAGTTCTACCTTGTTTCTAACCATATACATTTCTTCCAAAACATTGCTACAAACTACATCATGAGAGTAAGTGTGGTGCAGCATCTTGAAACAGATCACTGGGTTCACTTACCTTATCTCGCGTGATCCTGTAGCAAGGGTTACGGCGCTTTGATCCAGACATTTCTTGGATCTTATCATGCACCTTTCTACCAACCCATGGTGTATTTTTGTGGGACTGAAGGAGGCTATATGGAGTATCCCCCTGCAGCCAAAGACACAGTTTAAATTCCATCATAATGAAGATTTTGAGTCAGTGCCAGCACTAGGAAGATTTCTGTATGTGTACTAATAATAAGCATAAACATTTGGTTATGGATACATTGGGAGGAAACCACTCCATCCCAGTTACACTAACTGATTTCCACAACAACATTGCAAAGCAGATTAAATAACAACACTGTCAAATGGAGTTTTCTGAGAAAGAAGTTGCTGTTATCAGCCATCAGAGAAATAAAGGACAGTCAGGTCCCAATGGCTTGTAAATGTATCACCTAATTTACACATTATCCATGAACTGATATTTAAAGTTTCATTTCTACCACATAGTCACATATGTATACAATCACATATGAACTAGACTTTCATCTCTTTCTTATCTCAAACAACCAGTACATGGAATGGAAGAAAGAAACAAGAGGGATTAATGGCTAGAAGAGGAAATGGGGAAGGGGGATGCCACAGGTAGAACTGCTTCCAAATGTTTTATCTTTGAAGTGATGTGTTAACAAAGACTGGCTATGTTTCATCACTGTAAAGTTGTGCTCCTTCCCCTTCTGCCCTAACATTACAGTCACAATTCAACATACAGATATCAAGATGTGACTGCATCAACACAACACTACTACTGAACACTCTGAACTCTTTATCAGGAAGGCAATGTTATGACATCTGGTGGCGGGGGACATTGATGGATATTACATTTAGTACACAGCTTCTCTGAACACGGAGGGAACTTTGTCCAAATTGGAGCCAGATAATGTTCAATATTTTGCCAGTAAAGAAATAAACAAGCCGGACATTACTAATGTGGTGTATGTTTTGAAAGAGTTTAAAATATGAATGAAGAAAACCTTAAAGAATGGAATAAATATTATACAACTCACAGATATTATCAGTAATGCCACAAAACAAAGGGATAAGGAACAGAATGAGCAGGGCGAGACTGAAGAAGATCAGAATTTGTAATGTGGCACTACATTATGCTGACAATTTGACAGACTACATGGGTCAGTGAGGGTTTCAATGCACTAATAACATATTTACCCAAATGCAAAATAAGAAATTTTTCAATTCATCCCCTGAAAATCAGGGATTGCCATATAATCACATACAAAGTTAAAAATGTTTTGTACAGTTATTTTAATATAAAACTGTAAAGACATATTGTCATACAGGGTATTCTGATATGTAGGTAAAACCAGTATGACAGCTGCAAGGCAAATAATGAACTGTCATAAGAAGAAGTTTGAATTCACAAAAAACATCAGACATTACACACTCTTGGTCAAAACAGAAGCCACATGTATAGACCCAGTATTCAGGAAGTGGTTAACCCTTTGGCACCAAATATTATACATATGTAACGTGCAGTGTGATATTCAAAATGCACAATATCACATTACATATATCTGCTCTTACACAACCCAGCACCCACTTATATTCCAGGCTTCTGTAGATCACTGACGGCATTTAATTCCAGTGCCAAACAGTTAAGTAGCATGTGTAGTAAAAGTACAAACCAATATATTTGAATGATCCATAATTTTCAGTTACTCACTTGTCTTATCCACTTCATTAGCTTAAATAAACAGGAATTGACCATACTTGTTTCTATAGTTAGGAATAAGTGAACACTCACCTATGAGATAAGTGGGATAAAAGTTTGTTTAATATACAAAATGGTTCTGACCTGTGCATTGGCAATGTCGAGGCTTGCCCCATGCATGACGAGAGTGGAGACTGCAGTGTGATTCTGAGCAAGGATTGCCCAGTGCAATGCTGTGTTACCATGCAGCTTATCTTGTGTTGTCGTGCATGCACCAAATGTTAAGAGGAGACGTGTTGGGTCAAGACTACAATGGACAAGACAAAAAGGATAAAATATTAAAATTTTTCAAAACCTTGAAGGAATTATAAAGAATTATGAATTTTTTTTGCTGTCCATACCTCCCAAAAAACTATACAAAAAAAATCATGTCAGTATTGTTTCTCTTTAACCTTTCCATTCTTTCTTTGTCAGACATGTTACTGCTATTTGTATGTCAATTATCTTTAAATGAAGGCCAAAAGAAAAAGACTGCAAGAAAAGGGCATCAAACCTTCTAATAACCCCTAGCCTGGACGTACAGGTGTTTCTGATCAACAATACCTTCCTAAAAGACTTTTTTTTGGATGAAGGTATCCTGCAGGAATACTTACTTAACTACTCACTTTACTTACTTTATGTACCTACCTATCTATCCACCCACCCACCTACCCACCCACCTACCTACTCATCCACCCTCCCTCCCACCTACCTACTTATTTACTTAATTACTTACTAACTTACTTACTGAGTCCTTCTTGAGGACATAACCAGTCAAGAAATTCCCTGCATTTTATGGAACCCAAAGGTTCATTACTGCAAATATAAGAGCCAAAAGCCCGTCCCTATCCTAAGTCAGATCAATCCAGTCCATGCCCTCCCCAATCCCAGTTCCTGAAGATCCATCTTAATACTGTCCTCCCATCTATACCTGGGTCTTCTGAGTGGTTTCTTTCCCTCAGTTTCCCCCACTAAAACCTTGTATACCCCTTGCCTCTCCCCCATACATGCCACTTGCCCTGCCTCCACCCAACTCTTTATTCTCAGTTTGATCACATGCATAATATTTAGTCAGTTGTACAGATCAGTAAGCTCCTCATGCAGTTTTCTCCACTATCCTGTTACCTCGTCCCTCTTCAGCCCAAATATTCTCCTCAGCACCCTATTCTCAAATACCCTCAGCCTGCATTCCTCCCTCAATGTGAGCAACCAAGTTTCACACCCGTACAACACAACAGGCAAACTTATGGTTTTGTATATCTTAATTTTTTTATTATTGGATAGCAGACTGGAACACAAAAGATTCTGCAACAAATGACAGCAAGCATTCCCTGATCTTAATTTCTTCCTGAATAGAGTTTTGATTCACTACGGTTGTTCCCAAACATTTTAACTGTTCCACCCTTTCAAATGAACTATTATCAATTTTAATATTGTGACTTTGCCTTGCATTCTGGTTTAGAGACATGCACTTGGTTTTATCAGCATTTACATCTAGTCCAATCTCCTTACTAGTAAATACTTAAGTTTCTGTGTTTTTCTTAATTGTTTGTATGCTTCGGCCCAATATATTAACATCATCAGCAAAAACTAGTATCTATCATTTAAATCAATTTCGTGGTTTACCTGAACCCTCCTAATGGCATACTCTAAAGAAAAGTTAAAAAGCAATGGCAATAAAGTGTTTCCTTGTTTCAAACCATTCTTAAACTTTTGCTGCTGAACAACCTATAAGGCACTGCATGATGAGCCCTTTAAACTGCTGAACGACTTATGTAGAGGTCGCAAACAATCTGTTGAATTTCGAAGGAATTTTTTTCACTCTTATCTCATATACTGCTGAGTTTTGCAAAAGTGCAGGACCCTTGAAGGTCAGGGTTTCTTTCTGGAGCCAGAATCGAACCCCTCCACCTCCTTAACCCCTCCAAATACCCTGATTTATATGTCAACACATAACAACTATGCATTCTGTCCCAGCTGACTAATACAGTTCCAGAAACAGCCAGCTTTGTTTATCACTCGCATTGCAGTCCATTGTGGGTTGAAATATCAACATTGGCCTATGAACCGAACACTAACTGTTGACCAGAAATGTTTTCAGTGGCTTACTGAACCCATATAGTTCAGACAAAACTAATGCTCAAAAACTGGAGATATCCACAAAAATCAATGTTTACAGCTACAGAAGGGCACACAGATGTGTCTCTTGTAGTGTTGGGGTACTCTGTAGGGGTTGTGGAGCAGTAACATGTAGCACACAGCCATCAATCTACTAAAAACGTCCTGGGTACACTCAAATAGCTGGAATTTTACACAGTGGTCACATCGAACCTTTAGATCTGTTTTGCTGTCATTGTAGAAGCTCATATCTTCATGGCATTAGGTTTCTAAAACTGTGCCCAGTCGAAGAGAGGAGTCTAAATAACGGAGATGATTGTAGGCGTTCAGAAATTGCCACCAAGAAAATCAAACTCCAGGAGAAAGTCATCAGTGAAATCCTGGTTGCTGATACCGACTCGGAATTAGGAGCTGAGGCTAGCGATGTTGAAGATGATTTTGAAGAACAATGACAACACCGATGACGACAATGGCGACGACGACGACGACAACAACAACAAGAAGCCTCAGCAGAAGTTGAACCACAGACTGCAACAAGTGGTGGATTACCAACCTGAGGACTGCTTCAAGGAAGGAACACAATTATTCGTCCTTTTCTTGGTCCAGCAAAAGTTGTGAAAAAAAGTGAGGCTCCATACATCAACAAAGACAGAACACCACTGTCTGTGTTGATGTTGTTTTTCACAGAAATTTTTCATCTGCTGGTGGAACAGATCAATCTATACTAGCACCAACACTTAGATGTACAAGCCAGACCAAGCTGCCAACTGCCTGACATTACGTTGCCAGACATGATGACTTTCATTGTCTTAGCTCTACAGATGGGACACGAAAGACACACTACATGACTACCGGTCATGACTCAGGCAGCTACATATTCTGTATTACAGCGAGACCATGACAACAGACAGATTTTTACACATACTGCATTTTTTAAATTTTGCAGACAATTGAGACAGACCACACAAGGGCAAAGAATATGACCGACTATGGAAACTAAGGACTGTCTTTGACACTTTGACCGAGCCTTATGCTAAATTCTATAACCCCTCAGAGCATTTGGCAGTGAAAGAGGTAACTGTAAAATTCAAGGGTAGGGTTATCTTCAGGCAGTACATTTCAAAGAAAAAAAAAGTTTTGGCATCAAAATTTACAAACTTTGTGATGAATCAGGGTATACATATGACATTAGAAAGAAACTGTGTAGAGACTCACACTCCGCCAATGACGACATGACTGCAACATACACAACTGTTAGACATTTGATTTGCAGAGTTGAAGGCTTAGGATATAAAATATTTATGGACAATTTCTTTTCATCCCGAAGACTTTTTGATGATTTGGTCAGACGTAAAATAAATTCATGCAGGACAGTTTGGTCCAACAGAAAAGACATGCCCCATGACTTTGGACCAAAACAACTGAAATTGAAAAGGGGTGACATAAGGGTGAGGATCAGGGGAGGAATGTCACACTAGAGTAAATTTGTAAATCATCCCCATTGTGAATACTGTGTGTCATGATAAAACAGTAATCCAAGGAGCCACAGACCTTCTGCAGCAACGACAATTATGTCAGTAATGAACTATTTACACCACATTTTATATCATGCATGCAAATCATAGGCCTAAATTTATTATAAAAAGAGGTGAACATTTTTCCCAAATTAACCAATTCATAAACAGAGTGCAAAGTTTTATTTCATTAAATTTGAAGCAAAAGCCTATGAGATATGCTTTTTTTTTTTAAGAGTAAGCATTAAGAATTAAAATCCCCAGCTAAAAATCTCGGCAGGCTGCCGCAGCATGAAGGGATTTAATTAGGCATTAAAGGGTTAACAGCAACATGTTGGACAAATGTTTGCCCACCCAGCCTCTGCTACAGATTTCATTCAGACACATCTGTATTAGCCTTACCATTTTCACGTGCATACCACAATCAATGAGAATATTTTACAAGACCTCCTTCCTCAGTGAATCATAAGCTTTCTTGAAGTCTATAAATAGCTGCACTGCCTCACTATATTCCCATTTTTTCTCAGTATTTCATCAACACAAAATATATGATTAGTAGTTGACCTGTTGCATCAAAATCCACACTGATGATCTCCATAATTTCTTCTGCATATGGAATTAACCTTGATAGCAGAATTTTGGATAAAATTTGTATGTAGTGGACAAAAGTGATATACCTCTACAATTACTACAATCTGTTTTATCGCCCTTCTTATAGGTAAGTTAAATGATTGACTCCTTCCACTCCTCAGGCAATTCCTCCTTATTCCAAACAGAAATAATAAGTTTATGGATCTCATGGACATTTAGGGGGCGTTTGACGATACCTCTTTTAACGCAATAATTACGGCTGCCAGAGAGCATGGACTTGAGCAAACCTGTTGCAGGTGGATCAGGTCCATGCTTGAAAGCAGACTTGTACATACCTCCATTATGGGCAGCAGTTTGACTGCCAAAGTCGTAGGTGGATGCCCGCAGGGAGGAGTTTTGTCTCCCCTCGTGTGAACCCTAGTTGTTGATAGGCTTTTGACTATCACAAATGACCTAGGTTTCAGTACATTCGGCTATGCTGACAATATTGTTATCATAGTCCAAGGTAAATTTGCACACACTGTCAATGAGATTATGCAAGCGGCCCCGAACATGATAGTCAAATGGGCTGTAAAAGAGGGTCTAAATATTAGCCCTCACAAAACAGCCATAGTCCCATTTATGAACCGAAGGAACACAGAGGGCTTGGGACCTCTCACACTCTACGGTAAGGAACTTACAATGCTGGATGAGGTTAAGTATTTGGGAGTGACCTTAGACTCCAAACTCAATTGGAACCAGCATTGGCAGAAGACAATTAATAAATCGCAAACCACCTTTGCGGTAACTAGACGCATATGTGGTAAGAAATGGGGTCTCAGACCTAATATGGTGCATTGGCTCTATACTAGGGTAATTAGACCATCCATACTTCATGATGCCTTGGTGTGGTGGTCCAAGGTCATGCAAAAAAACCACTAAAACTCAATTAGACAGGATTCAAAGAATGGCCTGTCGAGCTATTACGGGGGCTATGAAATCGACCCCTACTGCAGCAATGGAGATACTTTTGAATCTGACTCCGTTGGATCTGGTGATCCTGGTGGAGGTGTGGATGGCACTCTATAGGCTGCATATACTTCAGCAACCAGCCAATCCTAAAGCAGAAGCAGGGTTGCTGTCTATCTGGAAAAATGTGAGTGACCCTATCTTGGAAATGCAGTCGGACCACACTATTCCAGTTTATTATTATTATTCCAAAATCTTCAATGTCATTATAGTTTGGGATTATTGGAGAAATAAAGACCCAGTGTTCCCTTAGGATGCTCTGATCTGGTTCACTGACGACTCTAGGGCTAATTTAGGGACGGGGTCTGACATTTTTGGCTTGAGACCAAATAGAAGCTTTAGCTTCCCAATGGGTACATTTGCCATAGTTTTCCAAACTGAAATATATGCCATTCCACAATGTGCATGCGAAAACATAAGAAGGGCTTACAAGAATAAGGGGAATCTCATTTTTTCTGATAGCCAGGCTGCACTTAAGGCACTTAGTAGCCCGAAAGTGACTTCAGGACTGGTTGCAGAATGCCTGGATGCTCTC
>Ga0123357_10002924_pt1 | contig 19286 bp, 18 predicted proteins | sample TergutEmb28metaG_FD_89873 | JGI IMG/M metagenome (GOLD analysis project Ga0123357, IMG submission 89873) | Embiratermes neotenicus P4 segment gut microbial communities from Petit-Saut dam, French Guiana - Emb289 P4 | ecosystem: Host-associated > Arthropoda: Insects > Digestive system > Gut ...
AATTCGGCGGAATCCCACAGTTTGTGAAGCGAATCCAGCAACGGGTCTTCCCTGTCGGCAGTTTCCGTTTTCAGACGAAGGATATAAGTTGGGTATTGAGTACAGGATAAAATATAGATAACGCCCAGCGTTTCGCCATAATCCATTCCTATAATATCAATCAGAAAATCGAAAGGAACAGTATCGTTATATCTTAATTTAGAAGCTATTTCGTGAATATTTTCTCTGGGAACGGACACTTGATAAACCGTGTCGTTTTGTTCAACGGCGGCGAAAGGGAATTGCGATAATAAATCATTGATTGCTTTCATAAGGCGCCTCCTTTCTCTTGATTACCATTAGGGACATTAGAGTCTTTAAGAACATTGAGGTCGTCTTTAGGGTGAGGTTGCTTGGGTAGTTTAAAAAACTCCTGCAACTTAATTTTTCTTGCCAATTGCATCATGCCATAAATCATGGCGTCCGGTCTTGGCGGGCATCCGGGTACATAGACATCGACCGGAATAATTTGGTCAACCCCCATTACCGTATGATATGATGTTTTAAATGGTCCGCCGCTGATTGCACAACTGCCGAAAGCCATCACGTATTTTGGTTCTGCCATCTGTTCGTATAACCGTTTCAGGACGGGAGCCATTTTATGGACAATGGTGCCGCAGCAGAAAACTACGTCAGCTTGTCGCGGACTGTTTCGCGTTACTTCCCAGCCGAACCGTGCAAAATCGTAGCGGGCGGCACCCAGACACATAAATTCGATGCCGCAACAACTTGTTGCAAAAGTCAGGGGCCAAACCGAATTGGAGCGTCCCCAATTGATGAAGTCGTCCAATTTGGCAACAGCGATATTCACTCCATTGGCTCTCAGTTCGCGCACATATTCTTCGAGGTATTCATTTTCCTTGAAATCCTCGGTCCTCATATTTTTAATACGAATGTCTTTTACTTCCATTGCAACGCTCCTTTCTTCCACGCATAAGCTAATCCCAAAACAAGGATTATAAAAAAGAATGATACTAAGATTAATCCCTGCATGCCTATGTCTTTCATCAAAACTGCCCAAGGAAATAGCAGGACAGTTTCTACGTCAAACACTAAGTATAAAATAGCAAACAGATAATAACCTACTTTGAACTGCGCCCAGGAAGATCCCCGCGTAGGGATTCCACATTCGTAAGGTTCTCCTTTCAAAGGATTTGTTGAGGTTGGCGCTAACCATTTTGCAAGCAGCAATGCGGCGAGAACCATAAAAATAGCCGTTATTAAAACGACCAGAAATAAAGCAGAATTACTCATGAGAGTATTGAATTTTTTGAAATTTGAGTACAAAAATATAAACAATTTATCATCTAAACAAAAAAAAAATTAAAAAATCACAGGAGTGAACAGGAATTGGTATTTTCAATTCCTTCAATGACGTGTAGCAATTTTCGTTTTTTTTATCCTTAAAATAACATTTTGCCAATATATTAGAAAATAATTGTAAATTTGCTTCGTAAATGTGAAATTTATTATTAACAGGATAAGTTAAAATTCAGTATAAAACTATATCGGAAAAATGAAAGTTTTAAAATTCGGAGGGACAACTCTCGGTTCGGCTGCTATGATAAAAAAAGTAGTCGCTTTAATTCAAAAAGAAAACAAAAATATCATTATCGTTTCAGCTTTTGAAGGAACGACAAATACTTTGATTGAAATCGCCGATTGCCTTTATAAGAAAAATCCGGAGCGAGCAAATGAGATTATCGACCAGTTGGAAAAAGAGCATTCGATTCTCATTTCCGAACTCTACGTAACCCAAAATCATAAAGATATAGCTGAAGAGTTGGTAAAGAAACATTTCAGCATCATCAGGTCTTTTCCAAACGATTTGTTTACCCTGCTTGATGAAAAAACAATGCTGGCACAGGGAGAATTAATTTCTTCTTCGTTAATACATCTGCTGTTGGAAGAACGACAAGTCAATGCCGCGCTCATTCCTGCGCTGGATTTTATGCGTACCGATAAAAATTCGGAGCCTGATCCGGTTTATATTAAAGAGCGGTTACAAAAACAATTAGACCTGCATTCCGACGCCGATATCTATATTACGCAAGGTTATATTTGCCGGAATGCCTACGGAGAAATAGACAATCTGGAACGTGGAGGAAGCGATTTTACCGCTTCAGTGATTGGAGCGGCGGTTCATGCCGAAGAAATTCAAATCTGGACAGACACCGATGGAATGCAAAACAACGACCCTCATTATGTAGAACATACCTCATCTATTCGTCACCTTCAATTTGAAGAAGCAGCCGAACTTGCGTATTTTGGAGCACGAATTTTGCATCCGACCTGTATCTTGCCTGCTAAATTGAATAATATTCCTGTTCGCCTTCTGAATATGTTGAATCCGGAAGCTCAGGGTACAATTATTTCCAACGAAATGGAGAAAGGGAAAATCAAGGCAGTGGCGGCAAAAGACAAAATTACGGCTATTAAGATCATATCGGGACGAATGCTTTTAGCGCACGGATTTTTACGGAAAGTTTTTGAAATTTTTGAAAATTATCAGACGCCAATTGATATGGTTGTTACTTCCGAAGTTGCTGTTTCTGTGACCATTGATCAGACGAAACATCTTGCCGAAATACTTAAAGACCTAAAAAAATACGGAACGGTTTCGGTAGATCATAATATGACAATCATTTGTGTCGTAGGCGATTTGGATTGTTGTAATTTAGGATTTGAATCCAAAGTAGTTCAGGCAATGCAAGATGTCAAGATGCGTATGATTTCATACGGAGGAAGCAATTATAATATTTCATTTCTTATCCGGACGGAAGATAAACAGCGGGCGTTGCAGGCGCTGAGTAATAATTTATTCACTTTATTGTGAATTACAAAAAATTGTATTACATTTGCCAAATCGAATAATACAGTATGGAAATAAATTTTAAAGAAGATTACTTGCAAGAAATGTATCGGACAGCTAAGACTACAGATAAGAAACATTGGTATCAACCTGCTATCATTCGCAAGTACATAAGAGTAATTGACTTGATGATTGACCAGCCGAATGTATTATCGCTGAAAAAATACAACTCGTTGCATTATGAGCCGCTAAAAGGCGACAAAGCAGGTTTGTCATCAGTCAGGGTAAACGATCAATATCGTATAGAGTTTGAAGAAAAGACTGTTGGTAATCAACCTGTTGCCACAATATGCAATATAACAGAATTGTCAAACCATTATAAATAGAATAGATATGATTACCATTCAGGGCGTTGCCCCAAATATGATTGCAAACAATCTCGAACCTGCTTATCCAACACACCCCGGCGAAGTGTTGAAAGATGAAATTGAGTATCGTGGTATTTCACAAAAAAAACTCGCTGCTGAAATGAATGTTCCTTACACTTTACTTAATGAAGTGTTGAACGCCAAGCGACCCGTAAACACCGAATTTGCTTTGCTTGTTGAAGCTGCATTGGACTTACCTGCCGAGCCATTGCTTAAAATGCAAGCACGTTACAATATGCTTGTTGCCAAACGTAACAGCCAGTTTATTGAGAGATTGAACAAAGTGCGTAGAATTGCATCAATGCTTTAGTAAAAAACGAAACTAAGGGAAAAAATACTTACTTTTGCAGAATGAAACAAAATTTTCCGACTGATAAATTCAAATCGTTAACAACGCCGTTTTATTATTACGATGTTGAGGTTTTGAACCGAACATTGCATGCGTTTACAAAAGAAGCAGATAAATACAATTATCATATTCATTATGCCGTTAAAGCAAATGCTAATCCGCGTATATTATCGCTGATTCGAGAATATGGTTTGGGAGCGGATTGCGTGAGCGGCGGCGAAATTCAAGCGGCGTTAGACGCAGGATTCCATGCTGATAAAATTGTATTTGCCGGCGTAGGGAAAGCAGATTGGGAAATTAATCTCGGATTGGACGAGGATATTTTTTGCTACAATGCCGAATCTATTCCAGAGTTGGAAGTCATCAACGAATTGGCAAAAAACAAAGGAAAACAGGCGAAAGTAGCGCTGCGAATCAACCCGGAAATAGATGCACATACACATCATCACATCACAACAGGGACAAAGGAAGATAAATTCGGCATTAACAGGGATCAGTTAGACAAAGTGCCGGATAAATTAAAAACGCTGGAAGCAATCCGTTTGATTGGAATACATTATCACATCGGTTCTCAAATTGCTGATTTAAAGCCTTTTAAAGAGCTCTGTAATCGAACCGTTGAAATTCAGGAGCAATTTGCCAAGCAGGGAGTAAAAATCGAACATATCAATTTTGGCGGCGGATTGGGTATTGATTACGAAAATCCGGATCAAAACCTGATTCCCGATTTCAAAACTTATTTTGAACTGTTTCATGATTTATTTCCGGCAGAGCCATATCAGCAAATTCATTTTGAACCGGGAAGATCGATTGTCGGGCAATGCGGATCACTGATTTCCAAAGTATTATATGTCAAAGAAGGCTCTTTTAAAAATTTTGTTATCTTAGATGCAGGATTCACCGAACTGATTCGTCCGGCTTTCTACGGCGCTTATCATCAAGTCGATAATCTTTCGTCGGTTGCACCGGAAGAAATTTACGACGTGGTAGGTCCGATTTGTGAATCGTCCGACTGTTTTGCCAAAGCTGTCGGCTTAAACAAAACAAAGAGAGGCGATCTGATTGCCTTACGTTCTGCCGGAGCCTACGGTGAAATCATGGCGTCGCAATACAATTGTCGCAAACTGCCGAATACTTATTTTTCCGATTTATTATAAATTATGACTTTGAATACACTCGAAACAGGACTGCTCGCTGCACTGATATTTTGCTTCATTGCCCAACTGCTTTTTTATTGGGTGGTTTTGGCAAAGCCTTATTATTGTATGCGTTCTTTTGCTAAAAAAAGAAATAACTTACAAAATACATGGGAACAACCTCCGGTTTCCGTCATTATCAGCATAAACAAATTGAATCACGATATGCTCCGGGTTCTTCCGGAGATTTTGGAACAGGAATATCCTGTCTTTGAAGTGATTGTCATCACAGACGGAATTTCGGATACGGACGAAGAAATGCTCGAACGCATGAAGAACAACTATCCTCATCTGTATTCTACCCATGTTCCGGACGATACAAAAAATATAAGCCGGAAAAAATTAGCGCTGACTTTGGGTATAAAAGCCGCCAGATACGACAAGCTTTTGTTTACCGAATCCGATAGCCGCACCCGAACCAAAGATTGGATTTCTTTGATGGCTCGTCATTTCTCGGATAAAAAAAGCATCGTTCTGGGCTTTTCCGCTTTTAAAAATACAAAAGGTTTATCGCATAAATATATAGCATACGATTATTTCGTTTCCAACCTTCAAATGCTTTCTTTTGCATTGTTTAATTATCCTTATGCGGGAAACGGACGAAATATGGCATATTCAAAAACTCATTTCATTGAACAGAAAGGTTTTGTAAAATACAGGATATTACAGCACGGAGAAGACGATTTGTTTATTAATGAAATCGCTACCGGCGAAAATACGGCGGTAGAACTTTCTCCGGCGAGTGTTACGCTGACGGAAACAAGTGATCTTTACGAATGGAGACAACAAAAAATCGACCGGACGATTACCAAGCATTTCTACAAGCGGGGACCGGTTGCTTTCTGGCGCTTGGAATCCTATATCCGCATCGGTTTTATTGCCGCTTTAATTGCCTGTTTCATCTACGGATTGCCTTATATATCCCCGACAGACTTTTTATTGCCGGGAATTGCGCTTCTTTGTCTTGTCGTTCAGCTCACGTCCCAATTTATTGTTATCAATAAAACCACCAATAAATTGCAATTGGAAAAATATTATCTGACAATACTTTTGTTTGATTTGTTTCAACCATTTGTTAATTTGTATTTTTATATATACAGGATACTGAAAGGAAAAGAAAATTATACTTACCGATATGAAAAACGATAGAAATGCTTTGAAAGATTTGCAACATTCGCTGGGAACCCTCAAAGGTAACTTGCATGTCCTTGAAACCAATGTTTCGGTCGAAAAACAAATGGAGTATTTTCGTTTTTCGGAAGCAATTAAAAATGACTTTTTTGATAACCATTCGCTGGAATATCAAATGAATATTTTAAATTCTACCGAATCCTCGCTTCCGGAAATAAAATATGCGCTCACTTTTTTGGCAATCTCCGGTAATGTAAAGGCATACCGTGCAATTGAAGCCTATCACGAACTGAATCCCGACGATTGGGCAACTATGGCTTTGATGCAGGCGAGAATTACGCTGGAATCCGAATTTTCCGACGAAAAACAAATATTTATCTCCACCGGCTTGGGTGGAAAAGGCGACCGGCTCCGTTTTTATGCTTTTTTCAAATCGCAGGAAAGGAAAATTTTCTCCGATTATCAAAAAAAATTGATAGAAAAAGAGATACCTTTTTCTATACAAAACTATCATGGAATCCTGGAGGAAATTCATATTCGGGATAATTATTTCACCCTGCTTTTTTTAATTCATATTCAAGTCGATATTAAAACAATGCTGGAGGACGCTATCAACGAATGTAATCAGTATGGCAATTTTATTAACAAAGGATTTATTATAACCAACGTAAAAATGTTTTCGGAAGATGAAATTCGAAGCGAATTAATGAGGAGGGAGTGAAAATGAAAAAGTATTTGTTATTCAGTATATTATCAATGTTGCTGTTTGTTTCCTGCGACAGATATAAAACTTACAAGTTAGATGGAATGTGGCAGTTGAAGACGGTGAAAGACAGCAGTGGAATTGAAACTCAAGTGGATACCGTTTTTTACAGTTTTATGCGGGAAGTTATTTTTTCATTCACCATGACTGAAAATTCCAAATCTGCAAATTATCCTTATTACGGTTATATGGACACGTCTTCCGATAATCAAGTTCATGTATTGATTACCAATATTTCCAACACGGAATATATTGAATCGTTTCTTGCTCTTTCGGGCTGGAGTTCGGCAGATATTACTTTTGATATAAAAAAATATGACAGTTCGAATCTTGTTCTATTTGATAGCGGAACCGGAAAAACATTTACCCTAAAAAAATTCTGATACCGATTATGAAACGTATTATTTTGATACTTATATTTGTGCTTCCGCTTTATTTTGAAGCATATACACAACTCAAGACAACTTATCGCGTAGAAGCTTTCGGTTCCGTATCGACCGGTGAAAACACGCCATTCTGGACGTTGTACCACAATTGGGGAATGGTTCCGCTCGATGCCGGTAATTTTTATATACGAGGCGGCGTATTTCACCGGCAAACGATAAATAAAGACTGGTCGTTTAATGCGGGATTCGATTTGGCCGGAGGCTCCACAAATGCTTACGGAAATGTTTGGGTACAACAATTATATGGTGAACTGAACTGGAAATTTTTAAGGTTAAATATAGGTTCCAAAGAAGATTACATTTCATTTTTAGATCCAAATTTAAGTTCCGGCGATTTTGATATGTCCAACAATGCAAGACCTTTACCGGAAATAAAAGGGAGTATCCCAAATTTTATTTTAATTCCTTATACAAAAGGAAATATGTATATAAAAGGAGATTTTGCCATAGGTCGTTATCTTGATGGAAACTGGCAGGAAAAAGTAGCAAGTCCTTATTATTACGGTTATGAAAAAAATGCGCTGGCTCATCATAAATCCATCTATTTCAGGTTCGGCAATATTGAAACAAAGAATAAATTGCAATTCACATGCGGGTTGGATCATCAGGCTCAATACGGAGGAGTATTATATAGAGGCAGATATTTTTGGACTTCCGATCAAAAAGAATATAACGTATTTGATCAACCGCAGGGAATCGCTGACTTGTGGCGGGTTGTAATTGCCAAAGAAGGGTCGCCGTCATCAACATTAACCGATCAACTATATACAGCCGGTTCAAGTATAGGCGCTTATTTGTTTAAATTCGACTACCGGCTGAAAAATAAAGATATACTGAGTATTTACAAGCAGCATTTTTTCGATGATGGTTCCGGAATGGCTTTTGAGAATTATCGAGACGGATTGTATGGAATCGAATATAAAACGAAAAATAAATCATGGCTTTCCGGAGCGGTTTTTGAATATGTTTATACTAAAAATCAGACCGGTCCTATCCATTTTAATCTGGAAATGGATGATGAACATGCTTATCTTCGGAGTAAAGGAAACGGAAATGATGATTATTACAATAATGTTGATTACGTGCAGGGGCATTCTTATTTTGGCAGGACAATGGGAACGCCTTTATTTCTGTCGCCTGAATATAACAAAGATGGCAGGCTGAATTTCACAAGTTCGCGAATCATTGCTTATCATTTGGGCATCGAGGGATATATTATTCCTGACTTGCAATATCGCCTGTTAGCGACAACCGGACAGTCGTGGGGGCTTTATTATGTTCCGTTTGATCATGTAAAGAACGGCGTCGCTTCCGAATTGGATTTAATGTACAGTTTTCCAAAAATAGATGGTTTGGGTATAAAATTATCATTGGCTTTCAACAAAGGCGAATTTTTCAGCGACGACAGTTTCGGAGGCGGAATCACCATTACTAAACGTGGAGTTTTATTTCAACGATGAATTTTTTGTTAATGAAATACATTAGCCAAATAATAATACAAAATATTTCTCTATTATTTAGCGATTTAGTGAATATTTTAAGCTTTCCTATGGCTGATTTGCTTAAAAAATACTATATTTGCACGCTAAAATGAACAGGTAGCTAATTAATGTCAAAAATAAAATAAAAAAATAAAGTTAAAATCAAATGCAAAACAAAGGAGTTGTAACATTTTTCGCCGTATTGCTTGCCCTTATTTGTATATTTTATCTGTCGTTTACATTCGCAACGAACAGTTATTACAAAAAGGCTAAAGAATACGCCGGCGACGATCAGATGAAAGAGAGTCAATACTTGGACTCATTAGCATCAAAAAAAATATGGCTGGGTTATACCTTGAAAAAAAGCCGTACAATGGAGTTAAATTTAGGTCTTGACCTGAAAGGTGGAATGAGTGTCATTATGGAACTTAACGTTGCCGATGTACTCAAATCGTTATCGAATCATAATCCCGATCCGACTTTCAATCAAGCGCTGGCAAATGCAAGCGAACGCCAGTTAAAAAGTAGCAGCGATTATATTTCTTTATTCGCGGACGAATATCACAAATTGGATCCGGGCGCAAGGCTATCCGCTATTTTCAGCACCCCTGAACTGAATAGTAAAATTAATCCTCAAAGTTCTGATGCTCAGGTAGAAAGCGTATTACGTGCGGAATTGCAAAGCGCCATTGATAATTCATTCAATGTACTTCGCAACCGTATCGACCGTTTCGGAGTCGTAGCGCCGAATATTCAACGGCTGCAAACGCAGGGACGTATATCCATCGAACTTCCCGGTATCAAGGAAAGAGAACGTGTCCGTTCCTTATTGCAGGGAAGCGCCAACCTCGAGTTCTGGGAAACTTTTGAGCAAAAAGATATTCTTCAGGCATTAGTGGCTGCTAATAATATTATTCGCGATTCATTGGCAAGAGTTCAACAAAACGCTTCTACTGTAGCGCCGACAACACAGGCAACAACAGAAACCGCTACCGCCGCTGTTGCTGCACAAACGGCTGTCAAAGACAGTACAAAAAACAATGCCATTGAACAGGAACTCGCTAAAATAGAAAAATCGGATTCCGCTACTTCACAAGAGGTAGCTGCAGGCGATACCGCTTCGGTAAAAGACAATGCAGCGTTGGATAATTACAGAAAAAATTTCCCACTGTTCTATCTGTTAAATATGGATCCACAGCAACCTCATCAAGGTCCGGTTATAGGTACTGTACATAAACGGGATATAGACCTTGTCAATCAATACTTTAATATGAAACAGGTACAAGATGTGCTTCCCCGCCAATTAGTTGTCCGATGGAGTGTAAAACCGATAGATGAAACAAAAGATGATCTGTTTTACTTATATGCCTTGAAGACAAGTACCCGCGATGGCAGACCCGCACTGGAAGGAGATGTAGTTACCAATGCAAAAGATCAATTCAGTCAAAATTCTTCTTATGCTGAAGTAAGTATGTCGATGAACTCCGAAGGCGCTAAGAAATGGGCGCGTCTCACAAAAGAAAATGTCGACAAATGTATAGCGATAGTGTTGGATAATATGGTTTATTCCGCTCCTAAAGTACATGGTGAAATTCCGAACGGACAATCTTCTATTTCCGGAAACTTTACATCGGAAGACGCTAAAGACTTGGCAAACGTATTGAAATCCGGTAAAATGTCGGCTCCTGCGAAAATCGTTCAGGAAGACGTAATCGGTCCTTCATTGGGACAACAATCCATCAACAAAGGATTTTTGGCATTTTTAATTGCCTTGATCGTTTTGATGTCCTACCTGATTATTGTGTATGGCGTAAAACCGGGTATCATTGCCGATGGCGCCTTGTTGCTCAACTTATTTTTCACGGTAGGAGTATTGGTATCTTTCAAGGCAGTGCTGACACTTTCGGGTATTGCAGGTATGGTGTTGGCGCTGCATATAGCAGTCGATGCAAACGTGTTGATTTACGAGCGTATTAAAGAAGAAATCCGAGGCGGTAAAAAAGTGAAGAACGCTGTTGAAGAAGGATATAAAAAGGCTTTCTCCGCTATTTTCGACTCCAACCTGACAGCTATCATCACCGGCGTAATTCTGTTCATCTTCGGAACCGGTCCTATCCGCGGATTTGCAACAACCATGATTATCGGTATCTTTATTTCGTTCGGCACGGCTGTATTCTTAACCCGCGTCATCTACGAAAGTTATATGGAAAAAGGCAAGTTATTGGATTTGACTTTTAATACGTCTTTAACAAAGAACTTCTTAGTCAATCCCAAATTTAACTTGATGAAAAACAGAAAATTAATCTATGGCGTCAATATAGCGATAGTAGCAGTCTGCTTGCTTGCACTATTTGGACGCGGATTAAATCAAGGCATCGACTTTACCGGAGGACGAAATTATGTAGTTAATTTCAACCACCCTGTAAATACGGTTGAAATACAGACTTTATTGTCGCCTTTCTTTGAAAATCACCCACCTGAAGTAATTACGATTGACAATGCCAATAAAGTGCGTATATCGACAAACTATAAAAGCGCAGACAATTCGGCCGGGGTTGATACGGAAATAACAGGTAAAATCTTCGATGGCGTAAAACATCTGTTGCCGGAGGGAACGACTTACGAACAATTCTATGAAAATGATATTCTCAGTTCTACAATCGTAGGACCCAGCATTGCCGAAGATATTAAATTCCATGCCTATCTGGCGGTTATTTTTGCTGTGATAGCCATAGGACTTTACATTTTGCTCCGGTTCCGTGATGTTTCCTATAGCGTCGGTTCGATTGTGGCGCTAATAGGCGATGCGCTCTTTATCATGGGGGTATATGCCATTCTGTGGGGATTTCTGCCATTCTCGCTCGAAGTTGACCAGACGTTTATCGGCGCTATCCTGACGGCAATCGGATATTCGATGAACGATAAGGTCGTAATCTTCGACCGTGTGCGTGAATATACGCATCTGTACCCCAAGCGGGATAAATACGAAATATTCAATGAAGCGCTCAACTCCACTTTGGACAGAACGTTTAATACCAGTATGAGCGCCTTCTTGGTCATGATTGTTATCCTCTTCCTTGCAGGCGACGCTATCCGCAGTTTTTCATTCGCCATGTTGCTGGGTGTAATCGTAGGAACATTCTCCTCGTTATTCACAGCAGCTCCGATTGCTTTTGAAATTCAGAAAAGGAAAGTGACAAAAAAGTGACGAGTGATATGATTTTTACGGGTAAATCCTAAGGGGTTTATCCGTAAAATTTTTAGATGTCTAATTTTCTTTGCTTTGCCATTTATAATAAAAATTATACCAATCCCCTCTTACGTAAAAAAATAAATGCAAACTAACTCAAAATTATCAGATGTTTCCGTTCTGCGTTCCTTTGCAGTATTTTCTGTAGTTTTAAATCATGCCTTTAATCCATTTATGGCTTATGGGGAAGGAATGATTCAAACACCACTTAGTCCCTACTATATGAGTGTATTTGCCAATTTTTGGGGCTTTCGTATGCCACTGTATATTTTTATTTCCGGTTATCTTTTTTCGTATTTATTCAATAAAAAGGGTAAATATACATCTTTTTGGGGTTTTACCAGAAATAAATTTGAACGCTTAATCATTCCTTATATTATCTTTTCAGTACTTATTGCGTTGACTTACAATCAATTTAAGCTCGAATATTTTAAAAATTTTATAGATGGTTACGAACACCTTTGGTTTATATTAATGCTTTTTGAGTCTTTTATTATTGCCAGGCTGTTGGCCTGTATCAAAAATGTTAATCAACACTTTTGGTTTCAAGCCATTATTCTTATCATTTCTTTCATCATCAGCCTCGCGTTTAGATTTAAAGTAACATATTTCTTGGGTATCAATTTCTTGGTGAATTATTTTGTTTGGTTTTGGTTTGGCTATATTGTATTGCTAAACAAAGAAAAATTGTTTCGCCTGTTAAAATATAAATACGTCATAACCTTTATTATCGTCTGGGTTACACTATGCATACTAATCGAATTGTTTTGCCCGAAACATAGTTGGGGTTACAGCAACAGCTTTGGCTATGATTCGGTTAAGTATTTATCATACTTCTCCATTGTTATAGGCATCTTTTTGTTAATTAACAAAAAGATTGAACAAGGTTTTCATGCGCCCCAATGGGTTGAAAATTTGAATCAATGCAGTTACGGTATTTATATTTTCCATTGTTGGATTCTGTTCTATTTTTTTAAGCCCAGTTGCCCTGTTTATTCACAGATACAAGAACTTGCCACCGCTCATTACATTATTTTTCCTGCCATTGCATTCGTCTTTCTTTTCCTGATTTCCTTATTTATTACCAAGTTATTATTACGTTTCAGAGTCGGCAGGTTTTTACTTGGAAATTCACCTTCGGCAAAACCACAGCACACAACGCCAAAATATCCATAGCTTTCAATACAATTATCGAATACTGTGACCCTGTCATTTTGTCTGTTAAAACAGCTTTAAGATGCCCCTCTATGGTTAATTTTTTATAAATATTCCTGTCTTATTGCATAAAACAAATTTTTGTACGTTATTTGTATTGAATTATTCAAATAAATTCTATTTTATTATCAATTAATTTTGAAAAGTAATTTAATATGAAAACGTGGAAATTAATAGCAGGCTTCTTGGTAGTAAGCCTGTTAAGCGCGAGTGTTGCTATTGGAGCTTACTCTTATCTTAACCGGAAAAATGGAAATTTTTTCTCGTCCAACAATTCATTTGACCAGCAAGGACTTCGCACGGTAGGTTATGCGCCTCCTGCCGAAAATACGGATTTTACTTATGCTGCCGAACAAACGGTAAATGCCGTCGTGCATATCAAATCGGTCGTGAAACCTTCCGAAAGCAGAGATAGAAGTGGTCGGAGAGGATACATGAATCCCTATGATTTTTTCTTTGGCGATGGTGACCCTTTTGGTCAGCCTTATCAACGACAACCTCGAGTAGGATTTGGTTCGGGAGTGATTATTTCTACTGAGGGATATATCGTAACAAATAACCATGTTATTGCCGGCGCCGATGAAATTGAAGTCACAACCAACGACGATCAGGTGCTGAAAGCAACAATAATCGGAAGCGATGATGTAACCGATGTGGCTCTATTGAAAGTCGAAGGAAAAGATTTTCATACGTTGCCTTTTGGCGATTCCGACCAGCTGAAAGTAGGCGAATGGGTCTTAGCCGTTGGAAATCCGTTTAACCTGACATCGACCGTTACTGCCGGAATTGTCAGCGCCAAAGGACGCGGCGATATTTCAGGCGGATATACTCAGAGAGGCACTCAGAATAGAATACAGTCGTACATTCAAACAGATGCCGCCGTAAACCCCGGTAACAGCGGAGGCGCTTTGGTAAATACCAAAGGCGAATTAGTCGGCATCAATACGGCTATTTATTCCGAAACGGGAAATTTTGTGGGATACTCGTTTGCTATTCCTATTAATATTGTAAAAAAAGTAGTTTCCGACATCAAACAATATGGAGTTGTACAACGGGCGCTTTTAGGAATTAAATTCGGTGATTTATCCGACTTAAAGTCACAGGAACCGGATAAATACGGAAAAATAAAAATAAACGAAGGAGTATATGTCGGGGAGTTTCTTACTAACAGTTCCGCTCAGAAAGCCGGTATTCAGATAGGAGATGTAATCACGGCAATTAATGGGACAAAAGTCAAAACCGGACAGGAATTGAAAGCGCAGGTAAGCCGTTACAGTCCGGGAGATAAAGTTGATATACAAGTTTATCGAAACGATGCAACCAAAAATTTTACCGTTGAATTGAAAAACGATCAAGGAACAACCGATGTTATCAAGCAAAAAAATCCTACCGATATTTTAGGCGCTACTTTCAAAGAGTTATCCGACGAAACAAAGGCTCGTCTGGGTATTAACTTCGGCGTAGAAGTTACCAATTTGTCAACCGGCAAATTAAAAACGGAAGGAATCAGGAATGGATTTATCATTTTAACAGCCAATGACAACAGGATTTCCTCACCGGACGATATGCAACAAGTGGTTTCAAGCATTCTGAAACAAGATCCGGACGACAGGGGGCTTTACATCAAAGGATTTTATCCCGATTCTCGCAGAATGGTCTATTTGGCAGTTGATTTAAATAATTAATAATAAAATATGTTAAAAATAGAATAATAATTTTCATTTATGAGGAAAAATTCCTATTTTTGTAGGTTTTATATACACTCACAGAAAATTTGATTGAATGAGGCAATTAAAAATCACCAAATCCATCACCAATCGCGAGAGTGCATCATTGGACAAGTATCTTCAGGAAATTGGACGTGAAGACTTGATTACAGTGGAAGAAGAGGTTGAACTGGCGCAAGCTATTAAGCGTGGCGACCGGGCTGCATTAGAGAAATTAACGCGTGCAAATCTTCGTTTCGTGGTTTCAGTGGCAAAACAGTATCAGAATCAAGGATTAAGCCTTCCCGACTTGATCAATGAAGGTAATCTTGGTTTAATTAAAGCTGCTGAAAAATTTGACGAAACACGCGGATTTAAATTTATTTCTTATGCCGTCTGGTGGATTCGTCAATCCATTTTGCAAGCCCTGGCTGAACAGTCGCGGATTGTGCGTTTACCGTTGAATCAGGTTGGTTCTTTGAACAAGATTACGAAAGCTTTTTCAAAGTTCGAACAGGAGCACGAACGCCGTCCGTCGCCGGAAGAGTTGGCAAGTGAATTGGACATTCAGGTTGATAAGATTTCAGACACGCTGAAAGTTTCAGGGCGCCATATTTCGGTAGATGCTCCTTTTGTGGAAGGCGAAGACAACAGTTTGCTGGACGTATTAATCAATGAAGATGCTCCGGCTGCCGACCGTTCGTTAATGAACGAATCGCTTTCAAAGGAAATCAACCGCGCTTTATCCACATTGAGCGACCGTGAACGCGACATTATTAAAATGTTTTTCGGAATCGGTTCGCAAGAAATGACGCTGGAAGAGATTGGGGATAAATTTGGATTGACGCGCGAGCGTGTACGACAAATCAAAGAAAAAGCAATCAGGAGATTGAAAACAAGTAACAAAAACGACTTGTTAAAAAGTTATTTAGGGTAAAAATCCAAAAAAATTATTGCGAGGAGGCGGTTGGTGCAGGAGTAAACTGGCGACGCCTCCTGTTTTTTTTAGTAGGATTAAAAAAATTCTTAATTTTAGACTAACGAAAGGGCGGTTAGTGTAACCACGTTTGCGTTAATTTTTTTATCGTAAACTACTTAAAAATAAAACAAATTTTTTATACGTAATTTTATTTTCAGAGAAAATTAGACAAAATTAAAAAAAGTTTGCTACTTCCAATTATTATTCGTAATTTTGCGAACTATTTATTGAAGTGGATAAAATGGATAAAGAAGAATTAATAAAAGAGCAGGAACAATTGGCGCACTTTGCTAAAGCGCTGGGGCATCCTGTCAGGGTAGCCATATTGCGAATGTTATCAAAGAAAACTTGCTGTCACCATGGCAATATGTCGGAAATGTTGCCTGTTGCCAAAAGCACGCTCTCACAACATCTGAAAGAACTGAGAGAAGCGGAATTAATCTATCAGGAAACGACCTCGTTACCCTCGATTAAATATTGTATTAATAAGGGAAATTGGGTGTTGGCAAAACAATTGTTTAATGAATTATTCATTGAACTGCAAAATCAAACCTGCGTTGAAGCAAATAATTAATAAAAATAATATGGAAAAAGCAATTGATTTAGTAAAAACAAACAGGGCTTATGTCATTGGAGGCATTATTGGTGGTATCGCAGGATATCTTTATTGGTTGAAAGTAGGATGCAGTACGGGAACATGTCCCATAACCTCATCTCCTGTAATGAGTACGATATGGGGTATAGTTTTAGGCGCGTTATTGTTCAGTATAATTCTTCCCAAAAGCAGTCAGTCTAAAACCAACCTTAAGGAACTTTTGGATAATGGAGCCTTATTGCTGGATGTTCGTACAAGAGGCGAATTTGCAGGCGGGCACGCGAAAGGGTCAAAAAATATTCCTTTGGACGAACTGAGCGGATCTTTGCAACAGTTAGATAAAGAACAGCACATCATCGTGGTTTGTGCAAGTGGAATGAGAAGTTCTCAAGCTGTGGGTATGATGAAAAAAAATGGTTTTTTGAATTGCTACAATGGCGGTAGCTGGATAAATTTTAGAAATTAAGCATAAAATGAAAAATTTAATATTAACAATTGTTTTAAGTATGGTTGTCTTGTCTTGTAGTGGACAGCAAAAACAACCTGCGAGTAAAGAAAAAGCAGTAACAACAAAAGAAATTAAAATGAAAACTATCAAATTAAACAAAGCAGATTTTCTGACTAAAGTAGTTAATTACGAAACAACACCCAATGAATGGAAATATTTAGGCGACAAGCCAGCCATTATCGACTTCTATGCCGACTGGTGCGGACCTTGCAGATTCGTTGCGCCGATATTGGAGGAATTGGCAGAAGAATATGCTGATAAAATTTACATTTATAAAATAGATACGGATAAGGAACAGGAATTAGCCGGACTTTTCGGAATACGGAGCATTCCTTCTATCTTGTTTATCCCGATGAACGGACAGCCCCAAATGGCTCAGGGAGCTTTGCCTAAAGCGGAAATAAAAAAAGCGATTGATGAATTTTTACTCGGAACGGATAAAAAATAGAATATAAAAAGTCTTGGGGTAGTTGGCTAATGAACCTTAATTGATTTTACTAAACATTCCTGATTTCATCCATAAGCCCAAACAACTCTTCTACCGTATTTGCTCGCAACATAGCAATTTTCATTGGCTTAAAATCAGGAATCCCTTTAAATAAAGGGCTTGCAGCGATGTGACGGCGGCTGTGCAAAATACCCCTACGTTCATCCAACCGGTTTACGCTTTGAAGCACTTGCCTTTTCAGAATATCTAAATAATAAGCAAAAGGTTCTTTTTCCGGTATTTCTCCTGTATGCAGAAACGTTTTTATGTCTTTGAAAATCCATGGACAACCGATGCTTGCCCTTCCAACCATCACGGCATCTACTCCAAAACGGTCGAAAGCCTCCCTGCATTTTTCCGGCGAATTGATGTCGCCATTCCCGATGACAGGAATTTTCATTCGCGGATTATTTTTCACTTCCCCGATGAGCGTCCAATCGGCTTCGCCCGAATACATCTGTGCGCGGGTGCGTCCGTGAATGGTAAGCGCAGCTATTCCGCAATCCTGCAATTGTTCGGCTAAATCGCCAATGATTTTGGAATCGTTGTCCCACCCCAGCCGGGTTTTTACTGTGACAGGAATCCGGACAGCTTTGACCACTTCGCGGGTGATTGCCAGCATTTGTTCAGGATTGCGCAACATTCCTGCTCCGGCGCCTTTCGCCGCTACTTTTTTTACAGGGCAGCCGAAATTTAAATCAAGAATATCGGGACGTGCTTCTTCGCAAATCCGTGCGGCTTCGACCATTGCATCGACTTCTTTTCCATAAATCTGCATCGCAACCGGACGCTCCTCAGCGGAAACTTCCAATTTTGCTTGCGTTTTGTTGATATGGCGAATCAGCGCATCACTCGAAATAAATTCAGTATAAACCATATCTGCCCCAAATTCTTTGCACAAGAGGCGGAAAGATATGTCGGTTACGTCTTCCATCGGAGCAAGAAAGACAGGATAATTATCAAAATTTAGTTGACCAATCTGCATAACGGCTACAAAATTACGCAATTATTTCGTATTTTTGTAGTCCGAAATCAAATCGAATGCAACAAAAAAACGCCAACAACTACGAAATTATGGCTCCGGCAGGCTCTTACGAATCGCTATCCGCCGCTATCCGCGCAGGAGCCGATTCCGTTTACTTCGGAGTAGAAGATTTAAATATGCGCTCGCGCTCCGCTCAAACTTTTACGCTCGCCGATTTGCACCGGATTGCCGGAATTTGCGCAAAACACCATATCCAATCCTATTTAACGGTCAATACGATCCTTTACGACAACGATATGAACCGGATGCGCGAAATTATCGACGCCGCCCGCGAAGCGAATATTTCCGCTATCATTGCCTCGGACGTAGCCGCTCTGATGTATGCGCGAAGTATCGGCGTTGAAGTTCACCTTTCAACCCAATTGAATATATCAAATATCGAAGCGCTGAAATTTTACGCCCATTTTGCCGATGTGGTCGTTCTCGCACGGGAATTGAATCTGGAACAGGTGAGCGAAATTCACCGGCAAATTGTTGAGCAAAACATTAAAGGTCCCGGCGGAAACTTAATCCGGATTGAAATGTTTTGTCACGGCGCTTTGTGCATGGCTGTTTCCGGGAAATGCTACCTGAGTTTGCATGAAATGAACGCTTCCGCCAATCGTGGAGAATGTAATCAAATTTGCCGCAGAGGTTATCAGGTTAAAGATTTGGAATCTAACATTGAACTTGCAGTTGATAATCAATACATCATGTCGCCCAAAGATTTGAAGACCATTCATTTTCTTAACAAGATGATGGGCGCCGGCGTTCAGGTTTTCAAAATCGAAGGACGGGCGCGGGGACCAGAATACGTAAAAACGGTAGTGGAATGTTACAAAGAAGCCATTCGCGCCTATTGTGACGATTCTTTTTC
>Ga0123357_10002926_pt1 | contig 19284 bp, 13 predicted proteins | sample TergutEmb28metaG_FD_89873 | JGI IMG/M metagenome (GOLD analysis project Ga0123357, IMG submission 89873) | Embiratermes neotenicus P4 segment gut microbial communities from Petit-Saut dam, French Guiana - Emb289 P4 | ecosystem: Host-associated > Arthropoda: Insects > Digestive system > Gut ...
CATGCCCAGTTGTAATATGTCTGTATGCCCAGGAGTAAATCTTGCGATTTACTGCTCAGATATACACGAAACTTTCATTACTTTATTTTGGTCATCTGCTATTCCGAATTTCAGCCAAGTCGGGAAAAAACTATGCAGAAGAAACGTTCAAAAATTCTTTTACGTTTTAAAATAAAATAAGATTTCCACGAGACCAATTCGTAAAAATTTCTCGCTTGCTTAGCGAAATTTGCGTAATGAATTCCAATATGAAATTCGTACAGATGTGGCAGGCGGACAGTCGCCGTCAGCTCGCAAAACAGACAGGATGTGGTATCCACATATCGCGTAACAACTGCAATTCGTAAACAAAGATTAGCATGCAACGCCACATGTACGCGACGCGAAGTACGAAAATAGTGCGACACTAGCAACGCGAAGTGAAACAGCAAAAGAAATCTCGTAGGTATAGACCCGCAGGATAGCGGAGGAAGTGTGAGCAGAATGTGCCTACAACAGCGCCTTACTGATAACAGTGTTACTTCCGCCATGCCGATTTTCAGGAAACTCAATGAATTATTGTACTGAAGTACTGTGCCAGGTGGTAGCTACTTCGGAAGACGGATGTAGAAAACAAGTGCACAAAATCACTTATGTCCTTATCCGAAGTACAGCATAACACGCTGTCCCGATTTTCACTAAAAATCCAGATACCGTTCACCGGGTTCCTGTGCCGACCTTCGGTAATATCGGATAAAATTGCACAACAGAGACAACAAAATATTTACGGCATCACGTAAGGTATTGCTTCTGTTGGGCCGACTTTCACGAACCTCTAAGCTCTGCAATAAGATGCCGTGGGGAAGAGCACTGTGCCAAATTCTATGATAAATGCAGAACAAAGAGGCTAAAAATGATTTAAGCCCTTATGTAATGTGTTACTTCTACTGGGCTGATTTTCACGAAAATCAAAATCTTCCAACAAGTTATAGTAAAAATTTACTGTGTCGCATATTTCCCAAGTCGCACGAAAAATGAATAAACCGGAGGCAAAAGACCAATTACGCCCTCACGTAAAGTACAGCTTCTGCTGCGCCAATTTTCACAAAACTCGTAATTATTAAACGAATTATTCTGCCCATACAATAATATAAACAACCAGCTAGATGCAACAATAACAATTTATTAGTAATTTCAACCAGCTCAAAATGTTTCGGGCGATAATTTCGCCCGAAACATTTTGAGCTGGTTGAAATTACTAATAAATTGTTATTGTTGCATCTAGTTCGTTGTTTATATTATTGTATCGGAGATGTACGGTCACACAAATATCAAATTTATTCCACCCATCTCCTGTTTACAAATGAAGCCAACATGGAAAATGGTTCAGAATGTCATTAGGCCAGTATTGAAAATTTTCTACGATATTTGGCAAATTCCGCGATTTCAGTGGTTCACTCTGGACATCTGCATCGAATTTCGGCGAAGTCGGTCGAATGATACAGAAGAAACGATTAATAACTCGTTTCTGCCAAAAGCTGATTCTCGCGAGACCGATTCTCAAAAATTTCACACTAGCTTGACAACACTGTGTAAGTAACCGCAGTAGGGAATTTTTGTTAAATCTGACAAGCAGTTAAGTAGTTCTGTATACAGTATTATATAAAGTACACTTCCGACTGCGTCAATTTTTACAAAACTCTGTCAATATTCTGTTTTGAATTTGCGTCAACTCGGGCGACAGACGAACAAGATGTAGTTAACAATACACGCAATGTGCGTATAACTTAACACTGAGGCTCGTTCGTGCAACCATTGTTGCAGTAGAAAAGCAATAAGTGTTACACAACCTCAGTTTGTGTATTTGTAGCCTGAGGTATCCAGCATGCAATGCACACGCGCCACATCTGTCATCTGTGGCCTGTCCCGCTTTGCAATATTTCTACACGATATCTCATAAACGGTACGATTTTGGAAAAAGAAGTTACTGAATATAAAATTTGTTCTTTGAATTTATCTACAACTTTTGCCTGAGAGACAGCTTACTTTAAGATGAACTGAGTGAGACATAATTTAAAAAACGTGTATTGGTATTCATTGAAAGCGCCAAAGCGCCCACTATTCTTGTCCGATTTTAATGAGAATTATGTGTTATGGACAGATATTTTAAAAATACTCAAATACAAAATTTCATGAAAATCTTTCCAGTGGCAGCTGAGTTATTCCATGCGGATGGATAGAAGTACAAGCGGACATGAAGCTAATAGTGCTTTTCGAAAATTTTGTGAACGCGTCTAAAAATGTCTTTACACCCTGTACTAAGCCACGCCTTTTATTGCTCCGATATTCACGACTTGTAGTTTTTTTCAGTAACTAGCTTTGCACACCTCCTGTACCGATTTCATGCAAGTCGGTCAGTCGATGTAAATGTATTAGTTAAATATGCCCACGTTTCGAACGACCGTACTTCCTCCATCGTCATTATGGCTGAATTGGTTTGGTTGATTGATGAATCGAAATGTATACATTTTTTTGTCGATTGCGCAAGAAGACTTTCACACTTTGGCCAACCACATTTACGATGAGCGCGTAGAGAATATGGACTCTGTTTTTCTTTCAAGATCCATCCAATGGAATTCGGTCACCCTGGAGAGGAAGGCAATCCATTGCTCGTAAGCGTAGGAATAACTAGCCACTACATTGTAAATAACCCACAACAGTACCACAGTCCAGTCCAGGAACCACTGTGAAAGAATGTGTATACAGATATAGATATAGACATAGATATATAGATATAGATCCTACGTCAACAAATATTAAGCGACTAAAAATACAGGCAGATAAAGTTCGCAGGAACTGTGCCGTAAGTTCAAGATACAATAATATGCCAATAAATGTATTGTATTCAATATAAAGTTTTTACAATCAACACATCACAATTTCGACATGTTTCGACCCTTTCTTGTGGGCCATCCTCAGGGAATATAAATCAGTATTAGTGAAACACGTAGATTATAAATAGATAAACTATGTAGGTCAAAATTGTGCCGTAAATATATGTAGGGTATATATATACATATATATATATATAGTTTTCGGGAAAATGTTTTAGACATGAAATGCCTGCTCAGGGTTTTTCGTACAGCCTGTATCTGAGACGTCTTGCCACCCAACAAGTACTCAACGAGATATTACCACATACCGTACACACGTGAGAGTTCTAAACATAGCTTAATGTTCTCGACAGATTTAATAAAGAACCACAATATAAATTATCACAAAAATTCGCTCGGTGGGCGCCGAGGTGTTCCGTGCGGACAGAAAGACGGACACAGACAAACATGACGAAGCTAACACTCGTTCTACTAAACCGTCTTCCAAAAGGGCCTAATACACGTAATGGCGATATACTGTAACAGTGAATGTAAGTGCTCATGTAATAATTACTTTAAGTAATTTTAAAAACGGTCATACTTCCTCTACACATTTTCCTAAAAATCCCAAATATAAATTTTCGAGACACACCCTCGTGTGGAAATCGCGGAAGGACGGACGACAAGATGAGGTAATAATTGCTATTCCTTTTGCGGAGGCGCCTAAAGAGGGGACGAAACCAAGGACAATCACTAAACAGGGGTTTAAGGCGGCACAAGTCCAGCCCCGCGCGGTTGAACGCTGCAGACAAAGCTGATGGGTCTCAACACACTTTGGTTCCAACCATAACACGCTAATGGCGAACGTTCAGTTGCAGAGTAATATGCGCCCACAAGAATTACCGACATTGGGTTCCGATTAACTGATGTCCCAGAAGCGAGTGATACGCATCGTGACTGCACATGTAAGTTACGTTTTGGGCTGTAACAGAGAGTCGGGCTTTGTGGTCATAGGTCGGCAGTATTTTGTTCCGCCAGGGAGGCGGTAGTGGGTAAAGGGTGAAGGATTCTCAGCCATTCACTTCTTCCGGTCGTTATTTTAGTCTTTCCAGGTTCCCCACTTCCCTCGTAGCGCAATAAAACGACTCTGTAACAAAGGGTTGGATTTTGTATGTGTTTCACCATTGTATCAGTGCCAACAGGAATAATTTCATCTCTATCGCTTCCTTAGCGCCGCGAGAACCCCAAAATCTCATTGTTAAATTCATCTGTGAAGAGAATATCGCTGTAATGATTTGTCAAATCGCATACAATCCTACGGCCCAATGTACGGAACAGTGAACCGTGAGTCAAGAGCACAACTTTGTTTCCGCAAATGCTTTCAGACTACCAAACAATTTAATACGCATACCTGCGGACTTCCAACAGAAGTCTACTCTCTCTGCCCTCGCCTGCAGAAGTGTGTACTGCATACTGTGGCGGAAATATTCATAACGGCATTATTTGTGGTTTACTAAGCTGCAATAAGACTGTCCAGTTATGGACTTCAGTAAACTTGAAATCTTCGACATTTCATGAGTCCCCCATATAGGATTTAAAATTGTCCACCGATTTAGAGGATAATATTAGGTAAAGGTTAGACAGGCGACATTCACATAATTTTTAAAGAAGGCCTGATAGTGGAAACACTGTGAAAAAGCCAAATTTTCGAATCATGACACTACAACTGTCCTCCCAGCCCTCGCAAAGGATCTCGGTATCTTTACGAGAGAAAATTAATTTGTGTGTCACTTGCCAATCCATTATATTCCACAACCAGTTGCCGTATGAAGCCCTGCTATGTTAGAGGGTTAAGGGCGAAGCCCTTCTCGTGTTGAGGGGGAAAGGGCAGATAGACATGCAGTACATCATAAAGACCACGCTCAATTGAAACTCTAACTACTACGACCAAACCAAATTAACTACACGATTGTATGTATGTATGTATGTACGTTTGGCGCTGTGACCAGCGCGGAATTGGAACTTCAAAGGAACACAGACAGGGAAATTACTCCGCCCCTCCTCACTAACACTCCCCTCCAAAATCTCTTCCTCTCTCCCCTCTCCTCATTTTCTATATATTTATGTTGTACAAAAGCATATTGCATAAAGGCAATAGAATTCGAGGTCAATACAGTTAGTTGCAGGCACTGCACTCGTAACTGTTTGTAGCAAAAAGAACGTCGAATTCGTTTATTTTTCTGTTTACACTCACCAATGTGAGTGTGTGTAGGTGGGCGCACGCGCGCACGTGTGTAATCGTGGGCACAACAACTGATCAGTCTGTTTACTGGCAATCGGATTTGCGTCGTATGAGGTCTTTGTCTATAGTGGGTCAGTCTTGTATGCCGTTAGAACTGCCAATGCTATAACAGATTTATGACAATGTATACTCGTAAATCCTATCTTGCACAGCTACAAAGGTTTCACTGTGTTATAACCGGCACATAATTACGTATGTCGGCCACGACTGTGATCAAGGCCTTTGATTACATCCACGTTATCTGACCAGGCAATCGCAAAGCTGCGGCACATACAACAGGTATTTCTTTTTTGAACTTGCCAGCAAACAGCTGGGGTAGATGCAAGCGCGCAAAACGGCAGACATTTTAACTTTCCCACAAAACTGAACCAAGAAACAATTCTAACAAAATACAGCAAGTAAGGACATCTTTCCCTTACTTTCAAATCAACTCGGCAACAATTTTACTAAATGAGAGCTGAGGTTCTCACAGAGGTAAATTTTGAGACTGCTGTCGTATAGACTACGACGTCGTGCAGTTTGTTGGATGTGCACCGACGTTTCGGAAGACTGCCGCTTCCATCTAAAGAACAAACGGTGGTAACACGTTTCTCCGAAATGTTCGTACTCTCCTACCAAACAACACGACGTCACGTCCCCGGAGATCATGACTTTAGTATTTTCTAAGCTTTATATTACGAACGCTGTTCTGTTCATCAGTCTGTAATTCCCTCTGACTTTGTTGCCATAGCAGTCAGGGACGCTAAAAGTCCTTAATGTATGTTGGTAGTAGTTCGCTGAAATCCTCTTACCTCTGGGTATTACAGCAAACCCTGTGAACACTGGTTACATGAACATGAAGTATAACAGATGGGGTAAAGAGGAAATGCTGTGAGGAGACCTCTGTCACTCTGCAATTACAGATGTTATTTGACTGAATGACCCAGTGCTTGAATGACTGACTGAATGAATTAATAAATACACGTGTACTGATGAATGAATTTGCACACATACACATGTATGGTTTAATTAACATTTTATATAAAATTTACACCAATCATAAAACTCGTATAAGATTTAAAACTTCAGACAGATGGACATTTATCAACATATTCAATATGAACACCACCAACGTTTATAGGCGCGTTCGCGAAGTTGCGAAAAGCAACTATTGGCATCGTCTTGTCTGTCCGTCTGTCAGCCTGCCCGCCCGCCCGCCCGCATGGAACGACTCAGCTCCCACTGGACGGATTTTCATGAAACTTGGTATTTGAGATTTTTTCGAAACCCTGTCGAGAAAATGCAAGTTTCATTACATTCGGACAAGAATAACGGGTACTTTACGTCAAGACCAATGTACAATTTTTCTCATATTTCGCTCAGTTCTTCCTAGAATTAGAAATGTTTCACATAAAAATTGTAAAGAAAATCAAAATACGGATTTTGTGTTCAGTAACTTTTTTTTTCTCGAAAATCGTGCCGTTTATAAGATAATGCGGAAAAGTTCTGTAGCGCGGGGCAGGCCACAGATGACAATATGGCGCACGTGCGTGGCATACTGGATACCTAAGGCTACAAATACACACCCTCAGGCTGTGTAACGTTTATTGCTTTTCTACTGTAACAGTGGTTGCACGAACGAGCCTCAATGTTACCTTACACGTACATTGCCTGTCTAGTTAGAATGTAAAAGAATTGATGCCGTCAACACAACTTTTATTTCATGTACATTCAATACATTATTGCTCAGGCAACACGTTTCGACCCAACGAGGTCATGTTCGGGCCCTCTATCATCATAAACAGTAAAAACATACTGTTGCATTTAATGTGTCAAATAACTGAGATATCCGTTTTACATCTGCTATTGTGTATGTTGTTTACCGTTGTCATTATAATCACTAATTACTAACACGTGGTAGAACGTCTATGACATTAATACACGTGTTATCGTTAAAACTTCCAGTTGCATTCCATCTTCCTGAAGATTTTCCCGTTTGGTGGTGTGTGGTATAGAGGCTATTCGGTTGTTTAATTTTATTTTTAATCACTGTATATATATAAGAAAGTTTAATGTGAAAACGTTCCAATTCATATACACTTGACGAGTATCAATATGTGTACATATCACATACTTTCAGTAATATGGTTACATATCGTGACATTACGTTTTAGAATCTGGTTCGACCTCTCAACACTATCGCCATCATGAAGTAAGTTTATTACGTTATTTTCAAAACTATTCTGAGTATCTGGAATGACGGAATTCACACTACGCAGTTTAACCATTTCAAAACACGTAGCCACTTCTTTGTCTATATCTTTCTGCAGACAAAGACACAACTCAGTTAAGGGTGAAGTACGTTGCAGTCGGAGTGCTGACACTTCGTTGAAGTAACTTGCTACGCCACCGGCAAAATTCTGTAGAAACTGAGGTGCTTTCCTTCGTTACGAAAGTAGGGCGTGTTTGGGGTGGTGGTGGTGGTGGGGGGGGGGGGGGCCGCATAGCATTATCGGCTAATATTCGTGATTTAGTTTTCTTAATCTTTCAAGAAAATTCTCAAAGTCTTTCAACGTTCATAGATTCAAAATTTCAGGGCTCCCAAAAATACATTCCAGTTGCTTTGAAATCACACTAGCGAGGTACGTGTGCCGGCCTACCGCTGGAAAATACAAACTTAAAAGGTTTATAATTTAGTGCGAGGCACTTTAAGGTGTAGAAATGGTCTGCTTCTGGAATCCCCATGATCGCCGATGTTACTGCCACAACAACTAACCCTATTCAGAAAAGTCGTTTGGAGAAATTCATACTTCCCAAAATAATTCAGAAATTCTCAGAATTTTGTGTAACCGGAAGGCCTAGTACCGTGTTCAAAAGAAGCTACCACTTGTCCCTGTTCTCAGTTACATGAAATCATTCCATATCCTGGAATGTTATTCCCTCAGGATCAATTCTAGTATCACCCTTCCGTCGGCGCTGTTTCTACGAAGTGATATCATTTCTTCAGTTTTCCTGTCCGAAACAATATTAGTATTCCTCTTATCTCCCACGCTTGCCACACGTCCCGTCCATAAGATCCTCCGTAATTTGATAACTCGAATAACATTTGATGATGGTACAAATTATAATTCTCCTATATGGTCCGATATTTAAAACGTGTCATCAGGGAGAAAATTTAATAACATCAACACGACCAGAAGCAGCTCAATTTTAAAAATAAAATATAAAAGAAACAACACTTTATCTAGTAAAATTTAAATAAGAGTGTGTTAAAACACGTAATAGGGTTGCTTAAAACGGGAACCATGAAACGCAACAGAGATTTCAGGCTTAATATTTTGCATTTCGGTAATTATGCATATGGCACAAAGGCAACGATATTCCGCTATTTCATTCTCTGAACTGGGTTCCATTACACAAACCCATTACACATTTCTAAGGCAGAAAAATTTAGATACGTCGATAGCAAATAGTGTATCTTATACACTTCACAGCGATAACAAATTTCTACTTAATTCGGTCATCTGCAGGCCACAAATGTAAAGATCGTAAGAGTAGTTGAAGAATAAGAGACCAACTTGATGTCACTAGTTATTAAGTTTTATTTCACTTCTTCTATGCTCAACATGTTTCGGACATTAATACATCCATCTTCAGGAGCCTGCGACTTTCCTATTGTATCACTACATTGGTTGTGTGTTCTTGTTTAGATGTGTGTTGAGAGTTTCGGTGTGGCTGGGTTGGGGTGGTATCCGTGTAGCAGTCTGAAGCCTGCTACACTGATACAATAGGAAAGTCGCAGGCTCCTGATGATGGATGTATTAATGTCCGAAATATGTTGAGCATAGAAGAAGTGAAATAAAACTTAATAACTAGTGACATCAAGTTGGTCTCTTATTCTTCAACTATCACGATGATGCAAGTTCTAGTATACATAAGATCGTAAGAGTACTCTACCCAGTTGTATTAAATGATATTAATAGTCCATATATCAAATTTACAATTAAATCAATACATGTTACAGTTTCAGTTGTTTATAGTAGGTGAAGCGTGGATTGGCACATTTAAAATGTTAAAAATGTTAAAACAATAACTTATTATTTATAGCGCATTCGTATGTTGTCCGCCGAAATCCGGTGTTGTAAGGCAACATGTGTTGGGCTAAGCGTCAAATTGAGATCTCAGCCATTAACGCCATCTAATACAACTGCGTAAAATATTTTTTTAGTTTTATGTTAATTGCCTGAAGAGATGACCGCATTAGGTCGAAACAGTTTGCCACCGGTTACGTTTGATGGTATCAAATCCCTCTTTGTTGATAATTAAAGAACTGATAATAAGAATTTAAAAAAAATTGTAAAGGGTTCCAAATAATTTAGTTTAAGATTTTTTACATTAAGTGTTAACACAGTATTAACTAGATCACACCAGGCACAAAAGTGTCAATTCTGAGTTCACTGCAAAACAATGGAATCTGTGGGATAATGACCCGTTCACTTCCTGGAGGAGTAACATGCTTCTACCACAATTCGCATATTTACCGCAATACAGAACATTATGTTGCAACATTATACCACGTTCCAAATGTTCAACGTAATGTCACTAAATTTCGCCAGGCCCACCATTTCTGTAGCTCTTGGTGTGGAGCATTTGGTCTGTTGCACTCCTCTTGCTATGATTAAATGTTTTCCTTCATGACAACCCGTACGGCAGAAACTGTAGAAGTAAACTACAATGTAAACTACTATGGCGTAGTAAGATTCATTACAAACTGGTTGTATAAAAAACGTTTTGGCCACCTACGAGCATAATAAGACTTTTAAATACAGCGCATAGACATACCCCCAAAACACACCACGCAATAAAGTTTGCAGTAGACACTGATGATGATCCAAACACAAAAGCTAATAAGCGTCTGCCACAAACATAACAACTGTGACGAAGGAGATTGGTATTCTAATCTTTATATCAGCAAGAAATTCCGCGTCTGTATTCCAGTTTCCTACTTGTATCAGGAACAGTACGCTGTATTGCGAATTCGTGCAATAGAACAGTTGTACTTGTTCCAATCTGGTGTCGGAATTTTCATTGATAAATTGCATTCGTTGACAAAATCAGAAGATGCTGATCGCGCGCTTTACTTCGGTGGGACATCTTCTGGGATCTCAATCGAATAAACCCTGTAGTCATTAGTACTACTTCTAGTCCCCATAGCTGCACTTTACAGGCCAAGCCTACAGGCATACAAATTTAACCTTCCAACTTTCATTCATTTGATGTTTGTTGGACCGTGCATCATTGTGATAACTGAAGAATAAAAACCAACTAGATTCCAAGTATTATTTTATTGTACTTCTTATAGGCTCAATATGTTTCGGGCATTACTATGCCCATCATCAGGAGCTCGCGACTATAATGTTGATTACCACATTGGTTGTTTCGGTCTTGGTTTGCTGTATGTTCGAGGTTAGGTGCAGTTAGGCTGGAGTAGTGTCCAGGGTGCAGCCTAGATACTACTCAAGCTTAACCGCGCCTAAACTCCAACCTACGTACAGCAAACAAGAACGAAACGACTAATATGGTAATCAATATTATAGTCGCGAGCTCCTGATGATGGGCATAGTAGTGCCCGAAACATGTTGAGCCTATAAGAAGTACAATAAAATAATAAGTGGCATCTAGTTGGTTTTTATTCTTCAGTTTGATTCATTTATTCATCAGCTCTTATCTCAAATTACACAGAATATAATGATGGGAAGATACATGAACGAAGTTGTGACGCGTTTATCTACCATTCCGTCCGGCATTTAGCTTGACTGTTTGAGTAAAGCCAAGAAAGCCGCAATCGGTGTCCAGCAAGAGAAACATGGATAAGAAAAGTGTGCACCTTCCGACAGTAACTGAGGGGAAAAAGAAAATCGATCTGTACTCAAGAAATTCCCAGTGAATTGAACATGGTAAAAGCTTTAGTAACGGGCAGGCTTGCTGTACAAGCGACTGGGAACTATAAAAAATAAGTATGTTTCCTGAACCAAATATATAAAAAGCCGCAGTTTGCTTGTGTTTCTGGGCTACGAGACTTCAATCAGAACATTTTTACAGCTAATCTGTTCTACACACAAGCCAACATTTTCCAACTTCATTCAATGCCTATCAAACAGCTTTGTCCTCGGAGCAGCTGGTCTGTTTCTATTTTCGCACACAATTCACATATTCGATGCCAATGCTCAAAATGCCCGTTGCAGTTCAAAGGTATTCCAAACTCAGCACAATGCATAAAAATTAAATGTATTAACGCCTAGATACTTCCATCATGTGTGACTAACTACATTTCCTGGTATTCCGGCCGCATATAAAGCAATAATACGTGCAAAATTAAACAAAAATAATTTAATTTTCCTCAAAGGACACTTTACAATCAGTAACACTATGCTGTTTATTTATTAATAAAAATTTCTGCGACTCATTGTTCCTCATTTTCTTTTCAGTAGTGACAACAATGCACCACGTTGAACAAGGCCACTGAATTGTCAAATCACATATAATAAACATCTTCGATGTGACATTTCTAGTCCGAAATGTTTATAAACAAGTGACAATGAAGGCAGGATGGCGGTTCAGTTTGGGGATGCCCACAAACGACAGGAACGAAGCATACTGTCGTAGCAGATGTGACTCCGCGTAGCCCGGCAGAAGTGTATCGACGTATCGTACACACTCATCAACAAATAGACGGACGCAAGGAGTTTCTCTCGAGAGTTGGTACACTTTCACCGAAATATATGGTGAATATGTGAAGAGCCTCAAGAGAGGCAGGACTGTACTGTTGATGGCGCACCTTCAGTGTGATTATCGACTGTAACGAAGTCTGGTAAGGGACAAGAGATACCGGCGTATGCGGGACAATCGAGAAATCATCAGAAATGAATACATTTTATCTCAAATTGCCGTTATTATGTGAAACATTGTGTGTGAAAGACTGGCGCAAGAACGGACGGAGAGGGGCCGGTACGGCTCGCGTGGTTAGTCGCCGGTATCTCACCGCCGAAAACCGGCTTCAAAACCAGGCTACTGCACATGGAATGATGTTGGACGAAGTGGCACATGGACAGGTTTCTCTCCAAGTACTTCGATGTTACGAACCATCGCCACTCAATCAACGCTCGACACAAATCAGATAATATATAGACCTATTCTTAGAAAAGAAAAGAAAAGAAAAGAAAAGAAAAGAAAAGAAAAGAAAAGGGTCTTTCAATAAAACAAAATAAAAAGGAAACAAAAGCATTTTATCCTGATAACTGATACACAGCCGGATAAAATACGCTAAAAACCTACGCGATTCTTTTGAAATATAAGGTAGTTTAAGTATATTTCAGATTATTTTGAGTCAGCTTAAATAAAAGTGAACTTTAATTCCTTTGGCCGTGCTTGGAATGGAGCTGACGCTCCTCTCCGGCTGCAGAATATAACCAGCATCTCCACGTATCGTGTGGGCACGCTGTCTAGCCATAAACTGTGCTCATGTGGCAGTACATCACAATGGTAAAAGTACGTTGCTTGGACATCGGGGTCTCCTGATTATGACAAATTTCACTACTCATTTAGTTGCAGTATTAATTTAGTGAACTCTTGTTCCTTGTGGCTTTTATTAAAATGTACCCCAGTCTGACGTTAGCGCTGAAATTTATTGATACATGTCTCGGCGTTCCGTCTTAGAGAATTTAATAATATTCACTTTACAATCCTTACAAATAAAAGTCTAACCTCCTGCTATTATGCTGATAGTCTGTCACTGTGTATGCTAGTTGTACTTATTAAAATTGCTGATGTCAGTATTTGTGAATAGGAGCAAAAAATAATAGAACTGGAGGGGAGGCTTAAGTCCGTATTGCAGTGTCTACCTTTGCCGAAAAAAAAAATCATAGCATTTCTCTGGACGGGACAGCCTATTGTCATTGGGTATTTCAAACCTAAAATTGGAACATGGTAGGGTCTTGTGTAGGAAGCACTATATTTCGATTTTAACGTCGCACTTTTATCTCCACTGGAGCCTTTTGCGAAATCTGTTCCTCCGCTGCACGCATGACGGCAGTTTTATGTTGCGTGACAGATGAATCCCAGCGGATCTGCGTGAAATGTTTTGACAGCAACAGCACTGAGAATGCATGGGCAGTTCTAGGATTTAAAAATCAACATGGGAGAACTTCTCACGACGCAAGGTCTGGGTACAGCTCTACGGACTGGCATTAAATGGGAGGAAACACGAACACTTCACCGATTTGCTCGACTGTATTCAGTTCCAACTGTTGAGAAAATAACCCCGAAATGGTATTTCAAGATCGGAATGTGACTGAAAGATAAGGGTTGGCCAGACAGTCTTGTCAACATATACTGTGTCGATAGGAATATTTGCGTTTGTAGCCCTGTACTTAAACAGGGAAACGAATTAATTAAAAGCATATTCGGAAACAATGTAAAATGGAGACAAATACAGTTTTGATTAATTGTTATGTACGATCTTTATATAGCAAAGGATTATCTTAACGTTTGCAGAAATTTTTGAAAAATATTCACCAGAGGAGATGACTGATATTTTGTTCTTGGTTCATTTAACGACGCACAGCCAACTTCGCAGATCAGACGTCTTCTAATATTAGTATAATGGTCACAAAGCCAACTACAATTTCGAAGTTCAAATTCCATTCAGAATATTACTTCTCCGTACACGCAAATATTTTGTGACTAGAGAAACATTTTGCCGAAGTATCCGGCTGCAATAACATGCATATTGTGGGGGACAAATACGAACTTGACAGCACAACAGTACGCAATAAGCGCTGCTGCTATCTGGATGTAAGTTATGAACTTCGTTCGACAAAAGTGGACACTGTAGTAACGATTCAGCCTAAGTGCTGAATTTTTTCCTCTGCTGCACACTCCAACAGTGCGTCAGCTCCCAGCACGAAGTGTTTACAGTCTACCTCTGCAATAAGGACAAGCGGGAACTGCCTGTGAATATTCAGAACATTAAACTTTCTTGTTTGTCTCCGAAATAATAAGAAATGTTGCTCCTCTCCTTGCATCCATCCTGTTTATCATCTGTCTACCTTATCATCTTCTAAGAGAAATAATTTCTGTTTTTTCCTGACTACTATATGAAAAGCATACATTCTGTTAATGTTAAGGCAGGTGACTTGTACAAGCAGGCCAAAGTGCTGTTTAGTGTTACGGTGGAGAGGATTTACTCAAAAAACAGTGAACACAATCTCAGTTTTTGATACTGGCTGAGACAACTAAATCCGCCGACTATTTAAACGATATTCTTAACTTGTATATCCCTCCCATTTCTCACACTGCGTCACTTAAATGCTCTGCAGAAACAAGTAGATGAGCAAAGTCGTACCTTTTAGGAAGCAAAATGCTAAGATATGTTTGTGCCTCGGTACAATTCTGAATACATCCGGGAAAAAATGCCAGTTCAAATAAAAGCGCTATCAACTCAATACAGTTTCACCAGGTCGGAAATTTAAGGAAACTTTTCTGAAAAAAGCATAAATATGCAGACAGCTTTAGCGCATTCTATCAAAATAGTTTCTAATACTTTTAGTGTCACGAATGGTGGTTTTGTTACAATCTGTCACATGATACCATGTTTCGACCATGATTTTTTTTAAAGAAATGAGTACTATATTTGTCCGCTAAAATTAATGGCTCTGGGGCTAACCCTACTCTCTCGCTAAGTAGTTAAATAAGTTCGCAAGGAATCGATTACAATTAGATGCGTACAGTGGCCTATCTGAGTTCACTTTTGTGTCTGTGAATTCGCGCTGATCGCCATGAAGGAGGATTCCATTACACTTCGGTAACGATAATTCTCCACAACAGGCAATAAAATATAGTAAAACCCTATACGATTATGATGATGTTCTGTCCCATTTTAAATCTCGTCCTGTGTGCAGTTTCTCTATCGTCCATGTTTAAAATAAAAGTTAAAAGACGCCCGACATGCAGCAAAAATTAGTACTTCCCTCAGGTACAGTCATACCCTTGTGTTGATCTATCCAGTTACTAAACACGAGATCCGAAATCAGTACCTGTGAATGGGAAATGATCCCTGTCCGGAAGGGCAGTTTTTTTTTCACATGAACGACGGAAAATGTCCAAACAGTAAATTATTAAAAAATGTGGTACTGTTTTAATAACCCACTTTTCACTTAGGGGATGGAAGATGTGAAAGTTGCCTAAGTAAACCAAATGAAGGTCTTCTATGGGTCTACGCAGCGTGTAATGGTCAAATGGTCCGGCGTCTTGGACGAACGAACCGCTTCAATCTTCATAATGGCTGAATTGTTTTGGGTAAATGCAAAATTGGTATGAAAAAATCTGTCAATTAGGCAGGACGATTTGAGGTACTGCGGGCAGTCACGGCTATGGACGGTAGAAACAGGCGACAGTCACCTACCGTTTCAGAATCCAACCTGAACAACTCAATCACCCTTTGGACAGAAGAAACTTCCAGTTAACCATTACATGGTGCATACACCCAAAATAAGACCATCAGTTGATTACCAACCACCGTGAAAGCTTGAAAATAAATGTCAAATTCATGTCAAAAAATTTCCAGAAATCTACTATACCCGAATTACATTATCGTGACCACCAGAGCCCGCAAATATTCCCTATCCTCAGCCAGGAAAAAATTTCAATCTATTTATTTAAGATTCATTTTAATATTATTATCTCACCTACGCTTGGTCTTTCAAGCGGCCTCTTTTCTTTACACCTTCCCAGCAACACTCTCTTTTCCCTTCTATTTTCTCTTCTATGCGTGCCACATGCGCCGTCCATCTAACGTTCTTATCAATTTAATATCCTTCAGTCAATCATAAATGTGGCGCTTGCAACCCAAACAGTAAAATCTGCTTGGCCTCGGAGACCGGCTAAGTATTTCCAGCCTATATTAATAACGACAGTACAACTGTAAGTAAAACTTCTAGCGATGTTACAAATCAGTGCAAATACCAAGACAACTTAAAAGCCTTACTGGAAGATATGAAAAATAGGTATTCATTTAAGGTCACAATTATGTCAATTAGACTGCAAACAGAACGTCTATTAGAGGGATCTAATTATACAAGAAACTGCATCTGCGAACAGTGAAAACTGAAAAAGGTTAAGTTCTGACCTTACGATAATTTTCCATTTAGAGGCACTAAAAATTACTCCAATCCCTACCTTTCTTCAGGCCTGGGTGATCGTTCGATGGATTCTGCGAAATGCTGGGCAACCCTGGAACATACAGGACACGAAGCAATAGGGAAAATACTTTAAAACAAATCGTGCATTTATTTCAGTATCCTATACAGTCATATTGCAAAAACGCTATTTAAAACTGCAAGCCATTTTCAATACAGAGTAATTTTAGGCTGTATCATATACTCGTCATTCATGCTGGAAGTGGCAATTGACATTTAACGTGCTTGTCGCACTGCACTAAACGACATTCAAAACAGTTCGTAAAGCTTATGATGTAACCACAAAACAGAACACGATCACTGGTTGCCTGATTAACGTTCATTGCTCTATTCTCGATAGACAGACGGCACTACAACACCACAGACAGCAGCTGTATTCAGCATAAATTCTTTTCACACTGAAAGTAAAAAACTTCTTTTTTTAAAGTACGGTAGCACAGTGGTTAAGGTGCTGTGCTACAAATCGGAAGGTCGCTGGTTCGATTCCAGATGGTGTTATTGGAATTTTTCATCGACACTATTGCACTATGGCCCTGAGGTCGACTCAGCCTCCAACAGAAATGAGTACCAGGAGCATTTTCTGGGGATAAAGGCGGCCGGTGTGTAAGGCTGACAACCTTACGACCATCCTGTGCCGTTGTCATGAAATCTGGGAACCTTAACTTCCTGGAACCCTCTGGGCCACTCCAGGCCTGCAACGGGACTGCTTTCTTTAGACTCTATACTCTGAAAGTATCCGACCTTGTACAAAGGATCCGTCGTTTATCGATTAGTGAAATGTGAACTGAAAATTCAGTGGGCGTGTTTCATAACGCTCATATATAAATACGGTTTTCACATATGGCTGCTCCACTATTCATTCTCATACGTTACACATTTTATCTCGATTATACCAATATGCATGCTACGTAACAGCTGATTAAGGCCGAGACACAACACCGACTGAAGTATAAAGATCACTGCCAGGTACTGTTGCTATTTTCGTGTACTGCACTCAACCAAAACCAGCAATCCATATGCCTACACAAAAATCACGTAAAGACATTCATAACCCGTATAAATTATTATTATTATTATTATGTTATTTACAGCAGTTGAGTTTTCTCTCGGTGACAGTAGTTCTTACACTAATAACAAATAAGAATAACTATACATAAAAGAAATAATACAAAAACACAGTACAAACAATACAAAACATAGTGAAAACAAGTACACGTATTACCAAAACACCCACACAATTGTCAAAACACTCACACAATACAAAACCCATACATACATACATACATACATACATACACTCGCACAATACAAAACCCACACAAACATACACTCGTACATTACAGAACCCATACATATACACACCTACACGTTACAAAACAAATTAAAACTACCACAGCACAAGATACACACCAAATAAAATAGTCACAATACAATCAAATACCCTCAGTATATCACCCTAATTTGCATGGTAGTTTTGTCCCCAAGAACTTTAACGTAATTCACTTCACTTCACTGAACTTCACTTCACTTCACTTCAAAACAAAATCACTTCACATAAATCACGCCAGTTCACTCCATAAAACTACATTTCACATAACTTCACCTATTTACACTCAATCTCCGCCTGAATTCCCTTACTTGTAACTACATTCTTAACCCTCTTTCTAAACGTGATTAGTTTACAGGGGAAAGACACTAGTAAGCCTGCAGGTAATTGGTTCCAACTTTTAATGGTCCTATTAACGAAGGAATATTTACCAACATCCGTATTATGTTCCAGGATTCCTGGAAAGAACACAGGTAAGAATATAAGGATAGATTTTTCTTTCACTGTGAATTGTAACATTTTTTATATCCATATAAACGCAAATAAAGTAAGGCGCAGTCAGTGATATCACAGTGTCGAAGGGAAGGAAGCATTTGGGAGAGCGACGTGTAACTGAGGCTACTGCATGATGGCCCGCTAATAATCTTCGGTGGGATATTCAGGTCACAGTAACAATTTACTGCTTCAGGACTACAACTTGTTTATAATTCCGGAAATGTATATTTCACCACGTTCTTGCTTAAAACGTTAAGTTACTAATATAAAGGTAAAGGTTAAAGGTAATTTCACCCAGAAACAGGCCACAAAAGTCAGAAGAGGAATAGATGTGTAGATATACTCTTTCTTTAACCTCTGCGCTAGATGGGGACGGGTGGTCAACGCCATGCTTCGGCCGCTTTAACCCAGGGAAAGACCCGGTACCCATTGTATAGGAGGTTGGATAGACCCAACAGCCGATCCAGCCGGGTGCGGAAAATCTCGTCCCAACTGGGATTCGATTCCCGGACCGTCCAGCCCGTAGAATATCGTCACACAGACTACACTATAATGGTACAGAAGGTTCAGGTACGGTTTTCAATTTACATTGAGGTACAAAATATTAAAATAGAATGCCAAATGAGCGTAGAATAGGAATGTCCTCTGGGTCACTGTAATCGTCCACAATTAACACAACAAGAAAGCGGGTTGAAGGCGTTTTTAAGAAGAAAATAAAGGAATATAAAAAGTCTATATTCGGATCAGCAAAAGACAATGTGCTTGAATAAAGAGAGACCAACTTGATGTCACTTGCTTTATTATTTCATTATTTAATGCTCAACATGTTTCGGATGTTAATACAACAATCCTCAGGAGCTTGCGACTTATTTGTTGAGTTATTTCATGGGTTGTATTGTTCTGGTTATGTGCTCTGCTGTGGTATCCGTATGCAGGGTGAGGCACTAGTGCCAACGTAACACCAACACACATCGAACCAGAGCAATACAACCCATGAAATAACTCAACAAATAAGTCGCAAGCTCCTCAGGATGGATGTATTAACATCCGAAACATGTTGAGCATTAAATAATG
>Ga0123357_10002927_pt1 | contig 19282 bp, 10 predicted proteins | sample TergutEmb28metaG_FD_89873 | JGI IMG/M metagenome (GOLD analysis project Ga0123357, IMG submission 89873) | Embiratermes neotenicus P4 segment gut microbial communities from Petit-Saut dam, French Guiana - Emb289 P4 | ecosystem: Host-associated > Arthropoda: Insects > Digestive system > Gut ...
CCGGGAGCCTGAGACAAACCGCAGCCTGACGAAAGAATTTAAGATGCGACAGAAGCTTGCAGACGACTTCTGGAGAAGGTGGCAAAAGGAATACCTCACCACGCTGAGGAGTTTTCACGAAGTCCGACAGCAGCAGACATCTGTTAAGTTTAGGAGAGGAAAAGTGGCACTGCTGCAAGAAGAGGTCCATCCACGCCACATGTGGAAAAGGGCGGTCATCGAGCGAGTCCTAGAGGGTCGAGATGGGAGGATACGGACAGTTGCACTCCGCACTCCAGAAGGAAAGGAAATCACCCGGCCGGTCCAACTGGTCATTCCACTGGAATTTGACCAGTGTGGGGAGGATGTGGAGGAATGTCTTTCCTCTTAAGATTACAAGCACCACCGGAATGGAAGGAGTAGTGTATCTTGGCAAATAAAGAGAGCTAACCAAAATGGCCGACTTGTATTATTATCAGTTGTGAATCCTCTCCACAGAGGTAGTGAATTTGAAATAATTTCAATTTTATGGCTTATCCCTCGTTAGTTTATTCTCACATATTTAATTCGCACGTTCCTAACAAGACAGCTGGAAAATACCTAGTGATATGGAACTAGAATTCTTCATTTCCTCTCTGAGATGTCGAATGAAATAGAAACGTTTTGCAAAGCCTTTCCATTCCTACCATTTATAGACATGGTTAGTTAATTCGCTGCCAGCTGACAAGTGAAATCGCTGGCGAATTGTGTGTGAAATAGTCCTGTGTAATTCCCGCATACTTAAAAATAAGTAACAAAGTACTCAACATCGGTTTCACATTCTTTTCCTAAATGTGAGATTGTACAACACTTCGATCATAAAACAGAGAGCACTTAGACACCAGCCTATCAAAATAAGATAGAAGGCAGGTTGCATGTGATACAGGTTAAAGCTGTAATATCCAGCAAGTGCGTGAACGATAGTTATCTTACGAGAATAAAATTTAAGCAAAAACATTCTCAGTGAAATCCAGTAGTTATATAGACCTGCTTCAACCACACGATCAATAATTTCAGTAACTCGTTTCATCAGTGGGTCTCCATGAAACATTATCATTGAGAGGCCGAAGCTATAAACTACTCCGTCTTCTAACCTGCACAACAAGGGTTCAGAGTTCTCGCCAACAAAATAACCTCTAGCGTAATTATCTTCAGCATCCTGATCAAATAACAAAATTGACACATTCTTCTGATATTTTGCCCAGTCCAAACAGACCTCATGCGATGAACAATTCGCACATTTTCTTTTTATTTTTGAGGCTTCGATTTCGTCACCTTTCTCGAAAATGGAATTGAATCCTGGTGGGTAGGCAAGCTTAACACTTGAGGCGAAGAGCTCATCCATGTTTTGAATTGGTGTTTCGTACCCGGAGTCAATAAGGAACGTTGTGAGAAATGTCTGGAACACTGTGCTGAAGGCCAGAGAGAAACACACCCAGGCGAGGAACAGCGAACGTAGTGACGGTGTACGTGGCATTGTTGACACTGATACCCCTAGAATGACAGCCCAGACGTTGGTCAACGAACTTGTCAGTGTCTTGTACCTTTGCCACTCCGACGTGCAGCTGTATCGACCAACAAGTGTAGTCGAAATGGCCGCAGTCACAATCGATAAGAACAGAACTAACCACAGTTCCACAGAAAGTATTCTAAAGATGCTGCTCCATCTTGAATATTTGACAGAACACGGTACATACCAACGCATACTCAACATGTGGTAGGGATTAGTGGAATCAATAAAAGAAATCATCAAAGAATGTGTTCCCACATTACCTAAGGCTAAATAAATTTGTTTTCGAAACATATCGAAAAATAAATTATTGATTAGGTTTCCGCCTCCCTGTTCAAAATTTTTTGGTGTAGGGACATGATCAAAAGGCATGTTCATCTGTTTCAAAACGACCATTAGTAAATTATACTCAAAGCCTCGTATATAACTCCGTACATTACCATTGGGATCTCTGTAGCGAACATATTTCGTAGTAAAATAATTTTGAGTATCTCTTACTACTACTTTCATTCGACATTGTTTAGGGTTGTTAGTGTTCTTTCCTGGAAACAAGTCAGTATTCTTGATGAAGTGCCCTTTCGCAGAAATAACCCAAGTGTCCAGTAAGGTGATATCTTTCACCTCAGTACAACTCTCTGAACTCCGATATGGAAACCAAGTGTACATCACCAATTTCATGCCGGTGTCTATATCTTTAACGTTTTTCGGCCTGCTATATTCCTTGTCTATTACATGAGGTTCTTGGCTTATGATAATGCAGTTATATATTCTAAAATTAGAGAAAAAATCAAATATTTCCATTTGTTGCGTCGTTGAGAAATCATTCGCGCCAGCAACAACAAACCGAGATTCAGAATTCCATAATCTTCTGAATTTATTTCTTGCAATAGCTAGACCAGTCAGTTCAACCTTAAAGCTGTTGATATTCCCATCCGGTATTAATATAATGTAACTGCCATCTCTATCTATAAAGTCTGATTCTTCGGTTTTACTAATTTTCCCATCACCAGTAACAACGACAGGCCAGATAGAAAATCTGTGAATTTCTGCAATCAGTTCCTTTTGCACATCTCGGTAGTTAGCCGGCGATGATATCACCAGAGATCGCCCTGGTGCGAAATATCGTTGGCTGATGTAAGTCAGACAGCGCACCAAGTTTGTTTCCTGTAAATTAAGAGACGTAGATTGCAGCAGTGCGCCATTCGTATTTCCGCTGAAGAGCAGTATCACCAGCAGGATGACCTCATATTTTTCATTCTACAAAATAAGAACACAACACACTCTCAGTTACTCAGTACCGAACTATTTTCTTTTTATGGAATGTTATTTTGTCCCTTTTACATAAACAGTTAATATGACGCTCTCCCTTAATGTTTCAACATACATTAACAGACGTATTCCTTTCACATTATCTCCAATGAGGTTACGCGCTTTATATGAGTGTTGGTTCTGTTGTTGTTCACTTATTTATTCTATACATTTATACACAAATTTCATTAATCATATCTAAATATTTTTGTACATGGTAATAGTAGTTTCCTAAATTTAATTTAAACCCCAATTTTCTTTCCTATGTTAATGTGCAGTTAAATCACCTGATGATGTTTCTCCTAATGTCTAGTTCTCTTATCAGTGCAGGGAATGCTATTTATATGTGTTGTTTTTGTGGATCAGTCCTTTGTTTCCTCTGGAGATTCTGAGTTGGATAGGCTGTCCTCAGGATGGATAACCAGTCCCTCGCTGAGTATATTTGTTTCTAGCTAAACTTAGGTTCTCCAAACTTGCCCGTTTTCTTTAGGGGTGTGCTACCTTTGACGGAAGATCTCGGTTTTGAGGCTCCGAGGACTCGCCTTCATCCGCTCCTCTCTGTTACAACTAAAGTTGCATTGCCCAGGGATCACGATCGTGGACGTGACGAAGTCGGATTTGTTGGCAGAGTTGACCGATGTCTTGTCAGACTTTTTTCCAAGATTTGTGTCTATTACCTATCGGCATCGATAATAAGCCTTGGGGTAAGTACCAGCGTTTGATCCAAATTTGCAAAATTTTTACAATTCCTACCTACCATTAAGAGAACTATTTTTAAGAAAGTGAGAATGGAAAACATTTTGAAAATATAAAACACACTAGTTTTACCTACTTTTTATATGGGTAAAAAAATTGGACTCCAACAGCCTTACATAGACGTAGAATTGAAGCGGCAGAAATGAAGTTCCTGAGACCTCTGGTAGGCTACACCCTTTATGACCACAAAACAAATGACTACATACGCCGCGAACTACGGATTACAGGCATATTAGACAAGACAGATGAATACAGACAGAACTGGCTTTCACACTTGCAAAGAATACCACAAAACCGAATCCTTTTGAAATCATACCGCTACAGAACACAAGGAAAGAGAACAACTGGAAGACCGAAGAAGCGTAGGCGCGAGCAGCTGTAACTGTGGAGACGGAACGGATCAAAGGGTCTAATCCTTTGTGTTTATGATGATGATGATGTGTTACTTCTTGCCGTCAAATTCTTTTCTTATTCAGCCTTTGCTCTGTGTTTTCTTTTGTAATAGTTTTGTGCAGGTTATTTTGTTTATAATGTTGAAACTTTTCTGCTTTGTGTCACATTCAGTTCGGGTTCATTCTTCGCCGCCGAAGTCATAGGAAATTATGATTTTATCAAATAGCTGCCTCTACTTCCAATATTCTATACATGTACTAATTTCACTTCCCATTTCTTCCTTGATGATTCTTCAAAACACAATTTTGTCATTTCTATGCTTTCGGTTTTTAGCACTGGTCATTTGAAAACTTCAATTTGTCAATCTGTATGTCATGAATGCTTATTATTTTAACCATTTCGTTTCCTTTAACTCTATTTAACACTGGTATTCTTTATGTTCCTTATTCATATTGTGCTCTGTTCATTATCTCTTCTCTTTATGTAGCTTCAGTTTGTAACAAGCCTCTTCCTTCCTCTTCCCCTTTATTGGCAACCATCTTCTGCCAGTTTATGTCGATGTACTTTATACACACTAATTATAAATCCATTTCATATTGTTACTAATTACTATTATCGTTATGTCTCCTATGTCATTCAAATCTACTAACGGCTCCCTATTATTTAATAATTTACGAATGACATTTGTTGATTTGTTTATTCCTTTACTAATCGCCTATTTATCTATCGTGTGACAAAGAAACTTGCCAAACGTAAATTTCCGTACTTTTGCGTAGAACCAGTACAGAAGGGATACAAGGGTAATGGAAGGAAATGGATGTAAAATTAAGTAGCTGGCATGATTTTGTCATGAAATCAAATACAAGCAGCTTTTGTGATCATTCTTTAACGACATGGTGCTTCAATGTGAATAAAAATCCAACATATGCAACAGTATGCAGATATTTACTTACTGCAAAGCTACTCTACATGTTTCTGGTGTCACAGCACCCATCATCAGGAGTATTAAAAACTGTACCCGCAGCCTCCTGTACAAGTAGTATGACCTGTACCGGAGGCTACGGTTACAGTTCTTAATACTCCTGATGATGGGTGCTGTAACACCCGAAACATGTAGAGTAGTTTTGCAGAGAATAAATATCTGCATACTGTTGCAACTTTTGGATTTTTATTCACATTGAATTACGATGCACGGAACCACGAGCTTAAAAATATTATGCTTATTTCCTTATGCATTAAAGATGCACAAATGAAACCACTTTGTACAAAGTACCAAGTTTATTGTGGCTAATTCGGAATGAGTGTAATCCAGAGAGTAGAATAACCTGGAGGTATAATAATGTGTGTAATTTTCCCAGAATTGGAGTGAATGTTATTTTGTAGAATTGCTTATGTTAAAAATTAGACCGGAATGTAAAAGAAAAAAACACGTTTTATATTCTTCCGAAATCATAAATAATTTATTCGTTTCTTCTTTTTTGAATTTGTACTAAGGGGAGAAGAGACAATTTTGGTCGATAGAATTTCGAGCTTATGCATTAAAGAATAAAATTTTCAACAATTGTGTAATTAGCCTAGACTAGACAAACATTTTCACCCTACAGATTCTACGAAATGTTTTCTCTTACATTTTGTCAATCAAGTTGGTTTAACTGACATAATTAAACGGATTAATCTTTCTTTATTTTCGTAACGAATGTCTGAAAAGAAAAAGTTTCATCATTAGATAGAAACACAGATATCTGTGGTTTTATTTGGAACAAGGAAATGGCATTTCCAGAGGAACGAAAACTTTTTCTGCTACCAAGATACTTGGTTTAACCATGTTTACAGGAAAAGTAAAATACAAGTCAAAGGACGTTTTTGCATATTTAATAATTTTATTTATTTTCTCGAAAATCATGAAAGGAAAATTAATGTTATGTTCCATATTGAGGCAAGAAGAATAAATTTGTTCATAAAACAATTTTCCTGAAAACAAAAAAAATATTTCAAATGTTAAATTATGAGCGAAATTATTTATTTTCATTTGTATATTATATAAAAAAACGAATAGTTCAGCACTTCCAAAGGCTGGTAAATTGGATCAATTTTCCCTCTTTTCAAATCAGTAGAAATGATTGGTAATCTCAGTAGTTAAACAAATATCAGGTTGGATTCAAACAATTGAATTTTGTACTAATTTTCGCCAACCGAATAATAACAGACAGGTTATAGATTATTAGCAACATAATTATTTCGTTTCAAATTTTAAATAACATAAAGTATGAAAGTTTTACAAAACAGAAGCTCAAAACCTTTAACTTCAAAAGGGAGACCTATCCAGATATTATGTAGCACACTCAAAAATTTATTTGATATCTGCAATTAATAAAAATTTTTGTTTTACATACCTAAATTTGCATGAAATTTAGATAAATGTATGTTGTTATCTCGAACCTTAAATTTACTATAACCGGTTATATCGAAAACGTAACTTGTACTCTTAAACAGTCTGTACTTCTTGCCTGTTACAAATAATTAATTGAATAATAATTGTTTTTATTTTTGAAAGAGACGTCAAAATTGGCATTTCCAAAAAGGCGACTACAAGGAAGAAGAGAGAGAGCATTCACGACTGAAAAAAAGCAAATTACAGAAAGATTCCTCTTGTTTCAATTCCTTAAAATCATATATTTTGTATTGTTGTGTCCTTATACGTGTGTTTGCGTTATTTAAATTCACATCTCTTCTAAGGATACTTGAAGGTAACTTGTTTTTGGGTCAAGTTGTAGAACAAAAGGAAACAACTTCTCACTTTCTTCCTATGATTGAAGTTATCTATTATCTGATAGTGCCACAGGAATAAGGACTTTGTTGATGAAAAGTGGCAATAAACAGAAGGTCATAGCCACAAATAAAAATATTAACTGAATCCTTCAATTTGCGTCATCCAGCTGCAATTTGGTCTCCAAATTTCAATTTCCCAAATGAATAAAATAAAATAAAAGTTCCTCTATTATATGTTATATTCTTTACATGACCCATATCAGCCACAGTTTTTTAACTCGATATACAACATTTCTAACATCTTATCATGTTTAAAATCTTCCTGTCATAGCGGCCCATCGTAATAAATTAATTATTTTTCTTTTCCCCTGTAGCAAAATAAATTCTTTAATTTTGAACATACCATTCTATTGTGCTATACATCCATAATACATTTCCTTACATTTTCACACAATTGCGCCAGTGGAAAGAAGATGGTGTTTGATGTTCATAAATAATTAACTGCAATACACAATTTTTATTCACCCTAAATTTATTAAATAAAAATATAATTTAAATTATTGTTTTTCTCTTTCTAAAAATAATTAAATAATTCTCTGTGTAAGAAAATTAACAGAATATGAAGCCTGCCATTGTACAGCGTAGAATATACTGACGTTCGATTAAATAAAGCCTGTTTTTAGCCCTTTATCACAACCAGAAAAGTACCGACTATTTCCCACAATCCGTTGATCTAAGTAAAGGTAAAGCAGTCCCATTACAGGCCCGGAGGGGCCCAGAGGGTTCCAGGAAGTTAAGGTTCCCAGATTTCGTGACAACGGCATAAGATGGTGGTAGGTTGTCAGCCTTTACCGCCAGGAAATACTCCCGGTACTCATTTCTGTTAGAAGCTGAGTCGACCCCAGGGCCATAGTGCGATCGGAAGGATTTTATGTCAATGAAAAATTCCACTGACACCACCTGGGATCGAACCACCTTCCTTCCGACTTGTAGCACAGCACCTTAATCACTGTGCTACCGCGGTCCCGTTGATCTAGGATACCTAATATAATTTGGTTGTTCAAGTATCCCATTTAGTTGGGCCCGCACTCTGGAGACATCTGGTAGAAGCATCCGATATTGCTATCTAGTACTGCCTACTGTAGATCACATCCACACTTCTCGAAACAGCTCTTGATACATGCAAAACACGTTTTATATTCTAAGCCATATTGAGGGAAATGCAGAAGAAGAAATATTTAGAAATAACATTTATACTTTAGCAGACTTTCAAAATATTTGCTAACATATTAAGGAGACAAGCAACTACACCTCTCTTGAAAATTTCAATTTCGGAGATTCAAAGTGTAATGAATTTTAAAGGAAAGTTCCTGCAGAACGACCCAAAACAAGATATTATTTCCAACTTAAAAGAAACTAACAGGATAATAATGAAAAATAGGATTTAACACATTATATATACAGTAGTTCCAAAAGATGCAGAAAGTTAGATACGTATCAACATATGAATGTGCCTTATTTTCGTAATAAAATGAGAAATTTTAATAATGTTTTCTTCTATTTGAATGTATGTATTCAGGCTTTGGAAAAGCAAGCAATAGTTACCATTATTTTTGAATAATACGAGTATTCCATTATTCTTCCATTCCTCGATCCTGCAGGTTTAAGAAATTTTCTCCTTTGGAATGTCACTTTTTCCCAGTTGAAACATTGCCACATCGAAAAAGGCTTGAATCAGGAACTTCAAAATTTCCCTTCCGCTTCCTGTTACAATGCTTACAACTAAACACTCCAAACGATACGTGTTCACATTTGCATCAACTATTGATTTATTTATATGTTTGGAAGCCTGTTGCCACGTAACTTTTATGAATGCAAATTGTCATTGATATTGAACGATAATATGGGGGGGATCACTGTAAGAACCTGAAGTCGACGTAGTGTTGCACGTCACTACAAGATGTCACTAGAGCGCAGAGCCACCTCTGCGGCACGTCCATCTAACTATTCCAAAGTCGTGAGCTCCAAATCAACACCGAATTCAGACAAATTTGTCATTAACTACTCTGTGTACAATTCGCAGTACTACTACCAGCTGCAACATTTTGTATGGAATGTTTAACAGGTTGTGTCGAATTTTCTAAAATTATGAACATTAGAATGTATAATGAAAGGCAGATAATTTTTCAGATTTTCATAAAGATTTTAGAGAGAAAAAGACGTGCTAGTCATTTGCTGGAAGCAGTAGCACGGATGGAATGACATCAGAGAACTGTCTGACTAATGGCTTAATTGTGTAGTTCAGCTATGTTTCCCTATCTTACTTACCACCAGCCATATTTTCTATTCTCTGCAGTTTTCACTGCAGGGAATAGAAATAGAATATCTATGAATTCCAAATATCTAAAATATCGTAAGTATTAAATGTAAAATGCAGAACAAGGCGTTAGTGTGCAGTGTGTTGTGTCGTGCGACGTATTTTAGTGTAGTGTAGTGTAGTGTAGTGTAGTGTAGTGTAGTGTAGTGTAGTGTAGTGTAGTGTAGTGTAGTGTTGTGTAATGTAGTGTATTGTTGTTTAGTGTAGTGTTGTGTTGTGTTGTGTAGTGTAGTGTTGTGTTGTGTTGTGTTGTGTTGTGTAGTGTTGTGTAACGTAGTGTAGTGTAGTGTAGTGTTGTGTAATGTAGTGTATTGTAGTGTAGTGTTGTGTTGTGTTGTGTAGTGTTGTGTTGTGTTGTGTTGTGTTGTGTTGTGTAGTGTTGTGTAACGTAGTGTAGTGTAGTGTAGTGTTGTGTAGTGTTGTGTTGTGTAGTGATGTGTAGTGTAGTGTTGTGTAGTGTTTTGTAACTGCATTGTGGTTTTAAATTTTTCAGCATTGTGTATTCTATAATAATAATAATAATAACATTGTAAAATTTCTATGCTGGCAGTGAGACCAATCATTACGTGAAGTGACGTGCTGGTCTCGTGATCATTTCTTATAGAAAGATCCTTGAGGGTGTCATTTCGGTGTCGAAACATGTAGGAGTCTGATAATTGTCACGAATTGAGCCTTATGATTTTTATTTTATTGCAAAATATTTAGTGTGTTTGTAGGTTGATGTATTGAATTTATGAAAATTCGTGGTACGAGAAACTTAACAAAAAAAATTACAAATTTTAGAATAGCTTTAAAATGTTCGAATATCCCTGTAAATGCATTGGTGAATTTGTGTTTCGTAATTGGCAATACTGAGGTAATTCCCGTACCCTACAATAAGTAGCTGTGATTTGTATCCTTTTTATTTCATAAACTTAGGTTCCTCGCAATGTGGAATATAAATTTAGGGTTCCGTGCAGAGCAGAATATACGGGAAATACAAATACACAATTTGAGTGTATGTGGATCTGATGCATTTGGCACAGAATACACCAGTGTCAAGTTGTTTCGAACTCGATATTACCTATATGTGTATGGAAAGTTATGTTCACTTATCAGGAACGAGGGGCTGAATATATTTAGGAGAAAGATATTGAAATCTAGAATTCTCTTTAAGATCTAAACATATTCATTGAAATATTTTTTGAAGTGGTAAATATTTGACAGTACAGAGGAAATAAAAGTAGATGTCCAATGTTGGTAATATTAATATATGTGGTTTTATTTTCTTTTCGTCGAAATTTAGTCTATTTTTTCTTCTGTTATAATGTCTCTGAAATAACAGCACTGGAAAAACCTGTGAAAATTTTTGTGTTTTAAAATTAAATAAGTTATAAATATGAGAACTCCAATTTAGAATTCAATTTTTGTCTTGTGTTATTCTTGCTAGGAATTCAGTTTGTTTCACGATTTACCAAAACCTTCAAAATGTAACACAAGTTTGGAGTGTGCTGCCACCTGTTGTGAGGATTCCTTACTCTCACGTAGAGGCAAGAGACATGATAATAAACACTGCGCAAACTTGTGAATTTCTATAACCGACTGCAATTTGGGACGTCGTACTTTAATGTGTAAGTTAGTGTAGACTTAGGCTTCAGCCAGAGCCAGCTTTTATAGAAAATGTTCCACAGAAATAGCAGCCCTTTAGTGCATATTTTCATTTTATCATTTCGAATAATCTATCAAATTACATGATGCCAGGCCCCAGGAGGCGATTAATTTAAAACTGAAAAGAGAACCAATAATTCCAAACGAAATTTTCATTAATTTCGGCATATATAAAAGTAGCTTCGAAAAATGTAGTGTAAGAGAATTACTTAACTTGTGGAAATTTTAACATATTATTATGCCTTAACATATATTTTTAAACTTCTTTCGTTGGGGAACATTTTAAACAACAACTTCAGAAGAAATTTGTGTAGCATGTCTGCAAAGGAAACTGTGAGAAACAAATACTTATTCCCATTTTCACTTTGGAAATGTAACTTTCTTTTTATATAACGCAAGGTATCGTTCACAAACAGCAAAGTGTTTACTAAGTTTGAGAGGAGTGTCAGGGTTGTAGGTTTAAACAACTGGGTGTTTGTTTTCAGGCCAACATAGTCTTAAAATAAGTTCATAAAATTAAAAATTGAATTTTAATTTACTGATAATAACCAATGTTTAGTCGAAATATGTAGCTGTGTCAACTATAAAATAATACAAATTGTTGTGTTGAAGGTGGATAAAAATGACCTTGTAACACAAATTGCTACGACAGAGTTCTATTTTGCAAACGTTCGTCCCCACCACTAATAATTCTTGAACCAAATGTACGATCACGTGAACTTTATTCATAATATAATTGTCCCAAACACACACAAAAATATATATATATATTTTTCAAATTATAAACTATGAGGGAAGATATTTATTTTTATTTGGATATTAGATAAAACGATTAGTTGTAGCACTTCCAAAGGCGGGTAATTTGGCTCGATATACCCTCATTCAAATCAGTAAAAAAACTGATAGTCTCAGTAGTTAAACAAATATCAATTTAGGTTCAATGATTTGGATTTTGGACTAATTTATCCCAACCGAATAATAACAGTCATGTCAGAGATTATTAATAAAATAACTATTTTTTTCACTGATTTATAAAAGCATAAATCACGAAAAATTTACTAAAGAGAAGCTCAAAACCTTTAACTTCAAAAGAGAAATTTAAACAGATTAATATGTAGCACACTCAAACAATTATTTGATATCTGCGATAAACACAAATTTTAATTTTGCAAACCTAAACCTTAATATAATTTAAATAAATATATGTTCCTATCTCGAACCGTAAATATATTCTAATCTGTTGTATCGAAAATGCAACTTGTACTTTTAAACAATCTGTACGTTTTGAGTGTTAAAATAAATAATTGAATAATAGTTGAGGTTATTTTTGAAATAGACGTCGAAATTGATGTTCACAAAAAGGCGAGTACAAGGAAGGACAAGAGGGCACGCGTGACTGAAAAAAGGCAAAATTACGGAAATAATCCGCTCTTTCATTACTTATTATAAAATAATTTATTTTATTTTGTTACAAGTGCGTTTGCGATATTTCAGAACACATATCTTCTAAAGGTATTTGAAGGTAATATGTTTTTGAGTCAGGTTGTAGCACAGAATGAAACACGTTCTCATTTTCGTTCTATGATAGACGTTATCAATTAACGGATAGTGCCAACTGAAATTCGAAATTTGTTGAAAAAATTTGCAATAAATAGAAACTCGCAGTTACAATAAAAATATTAGCTGAATCCGCCAATGTGCTTCATCCAGCAGCAAATTGTTAACCAAATTTGTATTTCCCAAATGACCAAAATGAAACCCCTCATTTTTTAAATTTCTTCTCATATATATTGCGTTCTTTACGTGACCCAAATCACACACAGTTTTTACATACCCGAATCACACACACAGGTGCTTTAACTCGATATAAAACATTTATAAAACCTTATAACAACTATAATCTTACTTTAAATAAATTCTCTTCCACTCTCCTCTATCAAAATAATCTCTTTAGTCTGGAACAAAACATTTCATTGTGCTATACTTCTCTAAAATTTTTTCTTATATTTTCACCCAATTATACCAGGGGAAAGAAAATATTGACGTTGTTCATAATTATTTAACTGCACTATAAAATTTGTGTTCACCCAAAATTTGTTAATTAAAAATATAAATTAATGAACAGTTGTTCAGTGAATAAAAACAATCAAGTAAATCAGTGTCTAAGGCAAATCAGCAAAATATCAGACCTGCCGTCCCAGATTGTAGAATATTCTATTAATTAAATTCTGTCTTTAGCCCTTTATCACAACCAACAATGCACCTAGTATTTCCCACAATCTGTTGGTCTTGGATTCCTAACATAATTTCGATTTGGTTGCTCAAGTGTCGCATTCGGTTGGACCCACAATCTCATGACATCTAGTATAAGCGTCCCATATTACTACACAATAATGTCTACTGTAGATCATATCCACATTTCCCGAAACAACTCTTGAAACATGCAAAACACGTAATATATTCTAAGAAATATTGAGGGAAATTCAGAAGATGAAATTATTAGAAATTACAGTTATATATTAGCAAAAGTTAAGAATATTTGGTAATATATTTAGGAGACCAGAATCTTCACCTCTCTTCAAATACGTAATATGAAGATTCGTGATGGATTGTATTTTAAAGAAACATTACAACAGAACAACCCAAAAGCACGAAAATTTTACAAACTCAAAGTTAGAAGAAAAAAACTTGGCCAGATATAGAAATTTAAAATCAGTATTTAATGCATTTTTTAAAACAAGAGTTCCAAAAGATCCAGAAAATTAGATGTGTTTCAATACATGAAAGTCTCCTATTTTTATATAAGAATGAGGGACTTTTAAAATCGTTTTTGGAAAAGCAATAATTAATTAGGTTTTGAAAAAGCAAGCAAATTTAAAAATATTTTTGGATAATATTCCATTATTCTTCCACTGATCGATCCTGAATATGTAAGAAATTTTGTCCTGCGGAATGTCAGTTTTACCAGTTGAAATAATGCCACATCAAAAAAGGCTTGAATGAGAAATTTCAATATTTTCCTTTGGCTTCCTATCTCACCGCTTACAGCTATACACTGTTACCGATAACTGCTCACAGTTTCACAAACTATTGACTTATTTATGTGTTTGGAAACCTGTTGCCATGTAACTTGGATGACTGCAAATTGTCATTGATATTGAACGATAATTGGGGTGAACCACTGTAAGAACCTGAAGTCGACCTAGTGTTGCACGTCACTACAAGATGTCACTAGAGCACAGAGCCACCTGCGATGCAAGTCCATCTGACTGTTGCAAAGTAGTGACCTCCAAATTAAGAATTGATAGAAAGATCGAATTCCGTCAAATTTTTAGTAACCACTCTGTGTAAAGTTCGCAGTACTACTACCAGCTGCAACATTTTGTAAGGATTGTTTAACAGGGAACGTCGAATTTTCTAAAATTATGAAAGTTCAAATGCATAGTAAGAGGCAGATAATTTGTCAGATGTTTATAAAATTTGGAGAGAAATAGACCTGCTAGGCGTTTGCTGGAAGCAGTTGCACGAATGAAATGTCGTCAGAATACTGTCTGGGAAATGGATGAATTGTGTAGTTCAAGCACATTTCTTTACCTGACTTAACGCCAGCCATTCATTCTATACGCTGCAGTGAAAACCACCCTCAGACACAGAATATTTATAAATGCCAAATACTTAAAAATCGTAATCATATAATGTTCAATGCAGAACAAAGCGTTTTTGTGCAGTGCATCGTGTCGTGCGAGGTATTGTAGTTTAGTGTAGTGTAGTGTAGTGTTGTGTAGTTTTCTGTCATTGCATTTTGGATTTATAATTGCCAATATTGTGTATTTTATAATAATAATAATAATAATAATAATATCCTAATATCTTTAAGCTGACAGTGAAACAAACAATACCTACACTTACGTGCTGGTCTTGTGTCCATTTGTTCTAGAAAGTTCCATGAGGAAAACACTTCGGTTTCGGAACATGTATTAGTCTGATACTTTTCATAAATTTGACCTTATAATTTATATTTTATTGCAATATATTTATTGTGTTTGTAGGGTGACATATTCTGTTTACGAAAATGCCTGGTACAGGAAGCATAAATTACAAATTTTTGAATATCCCACACAATGTCACGGTGAATTTGTGTTTCGCAATTGACAATACTGAGGTAATTCCCGTACCCTACAATATTTCGCTGTGTTTTGTATACTTTTTTCCATAAATATGGTTTCCTTGATATGTGGAATATAAATCAACGTTCCGTCCAGAGCAGAAAATACTCGAAATACAAATACACTATTTGACTGAATGTGGATCTGATACGTTTGGTACAGAATATACCAGTGCCAGTTGTTTCGTACTAGATATTACGTGTATGTGTACGGAAAAGTATGTTCAATTATCAGGAACGAGTGGCTGAATATATTTTGGAGGAAGATTAAGAAATCTAGAATTCTCGTTAAGATCTAAACATATTCATTGAAAGATTTATTGAAGTGGTAAATATTTAGCAGTACAGAGGAAATAAACATATATGTCTGGTGTGGATATATTGGTAATGTTAATCCATCTGGTTTTATTTAATTTTATTTGAAATTTATTCTACTTTTTCGGTTGAAATATATCTAGAAATAACAGTGGAATGGCTGCACTTTACCTGTCAATTTTTTTGCATTTTACACTTAAATAAGTTAGTCATACGTGTATGAGGAATCCGCTTTAGAATACACCTTTTAACTTGTGCTGTTCTTGCACGTAGGATATCTGTCGATTTCACGAATTACCAAACTCTTCATAATGTCGCATAGCTTTGCAGTGTACTGCCAACATGTGTAGGAATTCCTCACTGTATCTTAGAGGCCAGGTTTGATAATAATCACAGCGCAAACTTTATTGGAATTCTATAACCTTACTGCAAGTCTGGCAGTCGTAATTTCATGTATAATTTAGTGTAGATATAGACTTCAGCCAGAGCCAACTGTTACAGAAAATATTCCACAGAAATAGCAGCCCTTCTAGTGCATAATTTCATTTTATCAGTTCGCACAATCTATCACATTACACGATGCCACACCACAGAAGGCAACAAATTTAATACTGAGAAGAAAACCTACAATTCGGAAGGTAATTAAATTAATATCGTGAGATGTGAAGGTGGCTTGGAAAATGTAGGGTAGGAGAATTACTGAACTTGTTCAAATTCTGGTATATTATTTTCACCCTAACTCCTACTTTTAACCTTATTTCGTTGGGGGAATAATTTAGACAACTACTTCAGAGGAAAATTGTGAAAGCATGTCTGCAAAGAAACTATTAGAAACATATACCTTTCCAAATTTTCACTTTGGAAATTCCACTTTTTTATATATCGCGAGGTATCATTCACAACCAACAAAAGTGTTTACTAATATTAAGAAAAATGACAGGGCACTGAGTTTAAACAACTGGGTGTTTATTGTCAGACAAACAAATTCATAAAATAAACAATTTAATTTTGATTTCCTGATGATAACCTATTGTTAGTCGAAACATGTAACCGTGTAAACCATAAAAAAGACATAAATTGTTGTTTTGAATTTGGATAAAATTTACTTTGTAACATAAATTTCTATGAGATATTTATATTTTGCAAACGTTAGTCCCAATCTCTGATATTTCTTCAACCAGAAGATAGATCACGTGACCTAAGACACTGAAACTCTAACAACTCATTTGATTTTGACGTCGTCATAGGCGGCATAACGAACAGACTTAACGAACAATTGAAACAAAAAGTTCAAAACGCGCTTCCTATGGGAAATTGCAAGAATTTATTGTGAAATATTATGTGATAAAATGGCGTTGATTTTACTAAAACTGATCTGTCTGCTGCCACGCTTGGATGGAAAATTCGTTTTCAGTAATACTAGACTCAAAGCGTTCTTGTTTTTCCATTAAATCCCAGACACCTTAATGTCGTATCGACTGATAAATTTACATGTTTGTGCATTCAGTTCAGTTTTCTGTGTCGTTTTATGAAAGCAAAAAATCACATTAATTTTATTTCTGAGACAGCATTTTAACTATGATTTTGCTAATGTCGCTCTTATATATAAACATACTTGAATAAAAATTTAATTCTGTAGAAAAAACGAAAGATATTTTGTCACACGATATTCAGAAAAGTGTAAATTCTATATTGTTTTCTGTTGTCGTTTTATGCTGAAACATATTTTCAATTACAGAGCAAATAATACAAAATTGCAAGATAGATGACATTCAATGTGAATAAAAATCCAACCAGATACAACAGTATGTAGATATTTATTTACTGCAAAGCTACCCTACATGTTTCGGGTGTCACAGCACCCATCATCAGGAGTATTAAAAACTATACCCGCAGCCTCCGGTACAGGTCATAATACTGGTACAGCTACTTCCCTCCAACATGGTCTGATTGGGACTGGTTTGTGCGAGTCGACTCGACTCGCACAAACCAGTCCCGATCAGACCACGTTGGAGGGGAGTAGCGGTACAAGTAGTATTACCTGTACCGAAGGCTGCGGGTACAGTTTTTAGTACCCCTGATGATGGGTGCTGTGACACCTGAAATATGTAGAGTAGCTTTGCAGTAAATAAATATCTGCATACTGTTGGATCTGGTTGGAGTTTGCTTCACAATGAACAACTAACCTACACTGTAGGTGTGCAATTACGGTCAACCCAGATTCGTAGTTACAAAATATTTAGTTATAAAATTTCTTGATTTAAAATGATTAATTTTTCACAGTCCATCCAAATAATTACTATACTATTTTAATTGAATCCTAATTTCTTCCTTTAATCTTTTGTCGCCGGAATTATTTTTTTTTTAATTTTAGCACATCCTGTATATAAAATGTCAATAAAACAGGAACCAAATACGTTAGAATTATGAAACAAACTGCATTTCGAAAAGAAAAAATGGACAATATATACCATGTTTAAAATATTCAATGCCTGTATTTGTTGAATAAATATATAAAACGCAACTTTAGAGGTTAGCAGTGCGGTACGACCACTATAGGTGTCGTTAGGTGTCAAAGGTTTAAAATATTCAAATTAAAAACAATTGCAATGATATGTCGTTCTGTAAGCTACAGAAATAATGAAATGTCATTGTTACGACACAGTGCCACTGTGTACAGACAAGTGTTTAACCTATTCCTGCAGTAACAGAAGTGTCAATGCCCATATCGAACTGCATATTGACTGAGCGACTGCCACACCAACCGCTCCCATAACTACAATTCTGCCTTACTAATGCATGGCGCAAATAGTATTCTATTTCGATTTCACCATTTAATGACATCCAATTTAGTATTTTATTCGATTTCTTGTTCTCCGCACATGCGGTGTTTAAAACTTAACATTGTCGTATCGATATTGAAAATATGGTTCAATCTAATAGATACGTAAGAGCGTTTCGGTTTATCCTATGGACTTTATATTCGTGGTTTGAAATTAGTTTGTTAGGTCAACATTGCATGGGCAGGTAGACGTGTGGATTTACTCAGAAGTATATATATATATTATAACCGGCCAATTCTCAAAGTCGGGAACACGAACTCCACTCAGGGAATATAACGCGTGGTGGTCACAGGAAACGTTAAGTGTCTACCGACTAGATGACAAGAAGAATGTTTGTGGTTAGGCCTCTTTAGTTTTATTCCCACAGTCACTTCAATTTTTATTCTGTAATATTCACAATCAAATTAATTGTGTCTGAAACTCTTACAAATTGTATCAACAGAATACACCTGTTTATTACCGTCACGCTTCCCCTTCAACTTGCTCACACGAGAGTCCGCTAAGAAGTCCTCAAATCCAGCATGTCCTAGCTTCACGGCCTCTAATCTCCTCAAGCTCAACAGCTGTATGAATGATGCATGCCGAAAGGGGCATAGAATGTGCTGTTCCCAGGGAGATAACGCGGCAGTATGGTTGTAACACGAGCTAAAAGCAAGCCGCCTCCCTTCGCGCGATAAATATAGTCATGAAATTAATACCAGTAACCTTACAGTTCACACGCTCACAATGTACCACTGTACAGCACACAAGCGAAATTATTTCTCACGTATCTTTGCATGTCTCTCCGCCAAGCATATTTTTGATCTGGCTTCGAACCAGGATCAAAGGTAACAATATATATATATATATATATACATATATATATATACAGGGTGTCCGAGGAGGAATGTGCCAGACTTCGGGAGAGTGTTCCTTATGTTAAACTATATCGATATAACCCAAAACACCTAGTTCAAAGTAGAACGGTTATGGAGATAATGGCCAGAGAAAAGTGTGGGCGTCATGGGTGTCGAAATACTATATGCCGTCTGTGACGTCATACTTGTCCGATGCCCCTGCCCGATCAAAGAGACATGGTCATGCAGTGACCTTGGCGTGTGCGCTACAGCACAGTAGCTCTGACGTCACAATTTAACATCTCAGCTGCGGCCTGCGTAAAGTACTTGGAAGTCTAAGGACAA
>Ga0123357_10002928_pt1 | contig 19279 bp, 11 predicted proteins | sample TergutEmb28metaG_FD_89873 | JGI IMG/M metagenome (GOLD analysis project Ga0123357, IMG submission 89873) | Embiratermes neotenicus P4 segment gut microbial communities from Petit-Saut dam, French Guiana - Emb289 P4 | ecosystem: Host-associated > Arthropoda: Insects > Digestive system > Gut ...
AATACGTTAGATTTATGAAACAAACTGCATTTTGAAGAGGAAAAAACGGAGAGTATATACCGTGTTTAAAATATTCAGTACCTATATTTGTTGAATAAATATATAAAATGCAACATTTAGAGGCTAGCGGTGCGGTGCGACCACTATAGTTGTTGTTAGGCGTCAAAAGGTTAAAATGTTTTCCACATATCACAGCATCATTCCTTATTAAGGAAATTATTTAGAAGTACAAATTTATTTTATTCCACCTTTTTGTGTGTTCTTCATTTCTTACAGCTCATTATGTTTACAAATCTGGAAAGTACCCTAAATCAAAGTAGACTACTAGAAGTTCAGTGATACATAAAGTTCTGCATAGGAACTGAACATCTGCTTGGCAGAAGAATATGAAAAACAACTCAGTGAATGTCAGAATAGCTTGGATCATTACTTATGAGTGCTATCAGTAGAAGTTTACTTTGGAAAGAAATGAATTGAAATAACTTTTCACGTTTAATTCCACCCCAGTCAGATGTAAATTTAGTGTGAACTACTGATTATGAAATTGAATAGGTTCTGATGCCAACAGAAAGGAAGGTATAGATATGTTCCAGAGTTTATTAAATCTTCTGTTTGAACTCTCGTGTCTTTAGATGTAATATACAGCATAACATCATGTGGTGGTACAGAGACTAGTCAAGATGTTGCAATGACTTTTTTTTCTCCCAAAAGGTGACAGAACTGGGTCGCATATCCAGTCACTACTATTGCACGCATGACACCATGGCAACATACAATCAACTGCTGAAACCAACCCTCAGTGAAATTGAACTATTTAGGTAGGTATCATGTTTGTATAATTTCCTACTTTTGTGCTAATCATGATAGCTGTTTTGTACAACATTAGACCTATTGATGAGATTAATTGTATAAATTTTAATCAGAAACCAGCTGTATTTTTCTAAGTTGATACATTATTATAGGAGGATATATTGTGTTATATTTAATTGTCTTAAGTATGGGAATTATTAAACCAGATAAAGTGGCACTTATAATTTAGGGAATTAATATCACTTCCCACTGTACTGCAAGCCAGAATGTCACGAGTTTGATTCCTGATGGGACATCGAGATTTTTTATTGACTTACTCCTTCTGGTCACACCATGGCCCTGGGATCAACTCAGCCTCTAACACAAATGAATACCAGGGCTATCTCTTGGGGGTAAAGATGGCTGGTGCATAGGTGTGACAACTTTGACCACATTCTGTGCTGACTGTCTAGAAATCCTGGGAGCCTCACTCTCCTGGAGCTTTAATGGCCTGTCCAGGCCTATAGAGGGATAGCTTCTCATATCACTTCCTTTCCTTCCCAGAGTATTTTCATTGTCTGGTGAATTCCGTAACATCACTGTCAGAGAAGAAGAGAAGTTGGAACTGCAGAAACTGATGGAGCGTGTCCCAATTCCCATTAAGGAGAGCATTGAGGAGCCAAGTGCAAAAGTGAATGTTCTGCTTCAGGCGTACATTTCACAGTTGAAACTTGAGGGCTTTGCATTGATGTCTGACATGGTTTATGTTACACAGTCAGCAGCTCGACTTATGCGGGCCATTTTTGAAATTGGTAAGTTTAGGTAACTTTTTTTTATTGGTATTGATTTTTTGTTTTGGTCATAATGTAAAGTCAATCAAGCTGTCTACTTGTCATGATTTGAAAGTTGCTGATTGATGGTTCATTTAATTTTATGTTGTGAAATTATATTGCAATCAGTTCACACACTCTAGTTGGTGGTTAAAATTGAACAGCAGTGGTGGATATTTTGTGTGACTTCTGCACACATTATGAACATGATTTGCAAATATTTATCAGAGCAAAAATTGTTGAAACAAAGCACACAAAGTTGAAATAGGCTTATGTATTTTATGTCTTATACTCTTTCAGTATGCCTTAGTTTTTTTTTTAAATAATTAACTCTTATCCTGCCAATGTGGAGAATATGGTGAGCTCCTAATAATACCAGCAAATGGCAGATGGGATTTAACTCGGTGTTTAGAGGGTTAAACAAATGAGCAGATACACTATAATTGTAATTCTGTGCACACATTTTCAGAGTTACAATTGTTGTTCACCTTCAAGCTGTGTGCTGCTAATAAGCTATCAGAGAAAATGAAATTCTGTTTTTGAGTCAGTTATTTGTAGAGTGTCCATTTTATGAGCACGAATATCAGGTGATTTCAAGCAAAATGAAATAAGCGTAAAGTTTGCAAGAAGGTAGTCTGGGTATGTATATGTGTGATGTGGTCCATTTCAAACCTTTTACATACAATATTTTATCAGACACACACACACACACACACACACACACACACACGCATGCTTATTTAGGTATGTGTTCAGCTGAAATAATGTCATTACTTTAGTTATGTATAGTGTTAACCTCTGTATTTAGGTAAGAAGACACACAGTTAGCCTTCTGTTTTAAGCAAACTAAGATATTTCTGGAAGATATCTGTTTTACTGTATGCATTTTATAAAGTGTTTATTTTCATAGTCCACAAGCAAAAGTTAAAATTGAAAACATGTTGCACATTTTAGACATGAAAAAATAGTTGTTATTGTTGAGGTGTTGCCTTTATTTACCTATTTTGTGCAATAACAATGGGATATCTCATCTTATTGCAATTTTTGTTTATGTGTTGTGCCTAGACTTAAATGCCGTTCAAATTATTTTGTATTATAAAAAGTTTATTTGTTCTTATTTTGTTATTTGAGTTTTAATAGGAAGTGAATAGATACGAAATCTTAGGTAATTTCATTACTTATTAGGTATGTTCAGGTATTTTTTATCCCATAACTTTATCCTCGGAATGTCTGCAACTAGTATATCAGCTGCTGATTGTTATGTGCTATAAATTGTGTATATCTCCTATTTACAGTTGTATCTCCCTAAGAATTGGGAATGTGAAAAGAAATATTTTATAAAAATGTTAGTTAATAATGCATTATTGTACCCTGTGATTTGTGTTTACAAAAACTGTTATTCAAAGAAGGATTGTTGAACACATCAGTGAAATGTGCTGTATAACTAATTGGGTTGTGTGTTTGGTGTCCTCAGTTCTGTACAGAGGCTGGGCCCAGTTGGCAGACAAAGCACTGTCATTGTGTAAAATGGTGGATAGACGCATGTGGCAGTCTATGTCTCCTCTACGCCAGTTCCGTAAAATGCCAGAGGAAATTGTGAAGAAAATTGAAAAGAAGAGTTTTCCTTGGGAGAGGTTAGTGTTCTTTACTCTCCACAAATACTTCAAATGTTTATGTTATTTCTTCACTTGTATATATGGGTAGTATTGATTTAAAATGTAACTATTAGGGCTTTTTGAGGCTGTCTTGGTGTATGTGGATATTCAGATGTCGAAGAAATATTTGTGGATGTTTTTTTTTCAAATTGCAAAATTGGCAACAATACTTACATATTGTTAAAGGAAATTCTGTTTTTTTTAATAAGGACTTGTTGTGATGTATATACCAGAACTGCTTTCTGGAGTTCTGTTAGTCACTGTAACAATTTTATCACCTTTGTGTAACAGACACGGTAGATGCACTCATTAACAACCAAACAAAGAAAAAGATTGGTAATTTGTCATAGCCTTGAGTAAATGGCTTTGGTGTATATGTTTAAGGTGGCAGTCATTTGTACCTTCTTGTATGTGAAGTTGAACTATTGAAAATTTTTTTACATTTTATCACATATAAATTTTACAAACGAAGTTGTAATGTAACTCTGAATGTGTTAACCCTGTCTGTAATTCTGATACCTTGTTGTTAATTTTTCTAGGCTGTATGATCTCAATCCAAATGAAATTGGAGAGCTGATTCGTGTACCAAAGTTGGGCAAGACAATTCACAAATATGTACATCAATTTCCCAAACTTGAGTTGTCTACACACATCCAACCTATAACTAGGTCAACATTGCGTGTTGAGTTAACAATTACGCCTGACTTCCAGTGGGATGAAAAGGTGCATGGGGTATCTGAAGCATTCTGGATTCTTGTGGAAGATGTAGATTCTGAAGTTATCCTGCATCATGAATATTTTCTTCTTAAATCCAAGTTTGCAACTGATGAGCATCTTGTCAAGTTCTTTGTTCCAGTGTTTGAACCTCTTCCTCCACAGTACTTTTTGAGAATTGTGTCAGATCGATGGATAGGGGCAGAAACTCAGTTGCCAGTGTCCTTCAGGCATCTCATTCTGCCTGAAAAGAATCTGCCTCCAACAGAGCTTCTGGATCTTCAGCCTCTTCCAGTAACAGCTTTGAGAAATGCTGCATTTGAATCTTTGTATCTAGATAAGTTTCCCCAGTTCAATCCAATCCAAACACAAGTGTTCAATGCTGTCTACAACAGTGATGACAACATTTTCATTGGAGCGCCAACTGGTTCAGGAAAGACAACAATCGCTGAATTTGCAGTACTGAGACTTCTGTCACAGAACCCTGATGGCCGTTGTGTGTACCTTGTTCCTCGTGATGCTCTGGCTGAGCTTGTGTTTGCTGATTGGCAACAGAAGTTTGGCAGTGTGCTTGGCAGGAAAGTGGTGCTCCTGACAGGTGAGACTGGAACTGACTTGAAATTGCTGGCTAAGGGACAAGTAATCATTTGTACCGCTGAGAAGTGGGATGTGCTGTCAAGGCGTTGGAAACAAAGGAAGAATGTACAGAACATTCAGCTGTTCATTGTTGATGAACTACAGCTTATTGGAGGTGAAGATGGTCCTGTGTTGGAAGTGGTCTGTTCCAGGATGCGATACATTTCCTCACAAATTGAGCGTCAGATCCGTATAGTGGCACTCTCTGCTTCTCTGGCTGATGCCCGTGATGTTGCACAGTGGTTGGGTTGCAATGCCAATGCTACATTTAACTTCCATCCCAGTGTGCGACCCATTCCGCTTGAACTGCACGTTCAGGGATTTAACATAACACACAATGCATCGCGGCTCATTGCAATGACCAAACCAGTGTATAATTCAATTCTGAAGCACAGTCCTCATAAGCCAGTAATTGTCTTTGTACCTACAAGAAAGCAGGCTCGGTTGACTGCGATAGATCTCTTGACCTTCACTGCGGCTGAGGGTCAGCCTAATAGATTCTTCCATGCAGAGGAAGATGACATCAAGCCATTCCTGGATCGTATGTCAGATAAGACACTTAAGGAGACTCTGTCACAAGGAGTGGCTTATATTCATGAAGGTCTGACACCAAGCGACCATCGGCTTGTAGAGCAATTGTTTGATTCAGGGGCAGTGCAGATAGCAGTAGTGACACGAAACCTTTGCTGGGGTGTCAACATAGCTGCACACTTGGTTGTTATCATGGATACTCAGTTTTATAATGGCAAGATTCATGCATATGAGGATTATCCCATTACTGATGTTCTGCAGATGGTGGGTCGTGCTAATCGCCCTCTAGATGATGATGATGCTAAATGTGTGCTCATGTGTCAGAGTTCTAAAAAGGACTTTTTCAAGAAATTCCTCAATGAGTCACTACCAGTTGAAAGCCATCTGGATCATAGATTACATGACCACTTTAATGCTGAAATCGTGACCAAGACCATTGAGAACAAGCAGGATGCAGTAGATTACCTGACGTGGACATTCATCTACCGCAGGCTCACACAGAACCCAAATTACTACAATCTTCAGGGTGTTACCCATCGCCATTTATCTGACCATCTTTCTGAACTTGTTGAAAACACTTTGAACGATTTGGAACAGTCAAAATGCATCAGTATTGAAGATGAGATGGATTGCTTGCCATTGAATCTGGGTATGATTGCAGCATACTACTACATTAACTACACCACCATTGAATTATTCAGTCTCTCCCTTAACAACAAGACCAAGATCCGTGGGTTACTGGAGATAATCTCCTCTGCTGCAGAATATGAAGATGTGCCTGTGCGTCACCACGAAGATAATCTGCTGCGCAGTTTGGCAGCCAGGCTTCCAAATAAATTGGCTGGGTCACCCAAGTACAATGACCCACATATCAAAACCAATTTGTTACTCCAGGCCCATCTTTCTCGACTCCAATTAGGGGCTGAGCTACAGGGTGACACAGAAGCCATACTTGGAAAGGCTATTCGCTTGATTCAGGCCTGTGTGGATGTGCTGAGTTCTAACGGTTGGCTTTCTCCTGCAGTAGCAGCTATGGAACTGGCCCAGATGGTTACACAGGCCATGTGGAGCAAAGATTCTTATCTGAAACAGCTGCCACACTTTACACCTGACATTATCAAGAGGTGCACAGAAAAGGTGAGTAAATAGCTCATAGTGACACCTCCACAGCAGGGGAACTGTTCAAAACAAAAATAAATGTAGGTAAAATCTTCATTAAAAGTTTGTATTAAATAAAATAAATGCAGCTGGGATACCACTTTTAGAATCATGACTAGGCTGCAGGCTGTCAGGGTGAAGAGAGCATGTCTGGGGTAACTGCCCATGATACCCACTGAACAGGGTGCCAGATGAGATCATTACCTGGTTGGGATGCTTTGGAGAAAAATCAAATCTTGTTCTCCTGCTGGAAATCAGGAAATGAAACAATAATTTCTTAACTGATCATCCCGCAGCGTAGCAAAACAGACATGGTGCAGTACATGATATTTATAAATGTTATGTAACGGTGAAAATCATTGTGCATTTCCATCCTGGTTGCCTGGTCTGATGGAGCAGATTGGGAGCATGATAAATCAAAAAGTATTATTTGAAGTTGGGATTCTACAAACACATATGGGCTATAATTCAAAGTGTACGTCCTGTTTTAGAGGCCAGACATTGACATGAAAATTGTTTGAAAGTATATAAATAAATATGTTTGGGTAATGTGACTTTTCACACACACTCCATACTGTAAATATAATGGTGTCTGGATAGACATCCAGTCAGTCAGATGTTATGGGCTTGCTTACAGGGTGTGGAGACAGTTTTTGACATAATGGAACTAGAGGATGATGACCGTACAAAATTACTCCAGCTGACGGATGCACAGATGGCAGATGTTGCCAGGTTCTGTAACCGGTACCCTAACATTGAGATGAGCTATGAAGTGCAAGATAAAGATAGGATCCACAGTGGCTCCTCAGTTAACGTTATTGTGCAACTGGAACGTGAGGATGAAGTTACTGGACCAGTGATTGCTCCATTCTATCCACAGGTATGTGGGGACTAAGTGTGACTTCATTGTATTGGTGATGTGATTGTTTTTCCCCTGTGCATTGTTCATATCTCTTGCACTCAGTTCCTAACACCCAGAATAGCATATTAATAATTAGTATATTACCACCTATGAGTCTGTTGTTAACTTGAGAAATAAATCATGTTTTGGATGCTGTATTCTCTGTCAGTCATTGGGAAAACACCTGCATGATACTGATCGCGATGACTTTTGTATGTGATATGTTAATTTTTTCCCTAATTTAAATCGCTTCCATGTTTAATGTATGAGTATGTTCATTTGTCTGAGCACACATTGGAGAAATAAGAAAAACATACATAGTGTTGGTGAGGAAGCCTGAAGGGTGGGGTAACGGGGAAGTCTTTGGCATGGATTAGAGCCTGTTATTAAAGTGGGTCTTGAAGAAGTAATTGAGGTGGGGACTGGATTTATCTGTCTTAGTATAGGATCCATTAGAAGTGTCTTGTGAACTTGGTATTGAGCCTGGGTAACTTTAAATACAGGTTAGTCCTTTACTAAGTGACCAACTTGCAGCTTCGGAAGAAAGAATATACAACATTATGACCAGACATAATTTGATGGTTAGTTACAGTGGAGCCTAAAATGAGGGACAGAAGGGTACACACAGTGCATTTTCTCATTTTCTTTTGTGTTTTGTGCAAGATTTGTTTACTTTTGAATCTTTGATATGGTTATAACAAGAATCTCATAGTGACCACTCTGTCCTTCGTTTGTTATCAAAATCATAGTAATCACTGCAGTAAAAGTAACTTATTTGTTTTTTTAAATAGAAACGAGAGGAAGGTTGGTGGGTGGTGATTGGTGATCCCAAGATGAACTCCTTGCTGTCAATAAAGAGACTGACTTTACAACAGAAGGCCAAAGTAAAACTAGATTTTGTTGCTCCAAGTCCAGGTAAGTTGTATGAGATTTCTTTTGGTTATGATATGTCTTCCTCATCATCAATCTCATACCTACTCATGGCAGTTCTGCTGTTGTGTGTTGTGCTGTCCAGTAGATGGATACTGGCTGCTGATGTTTTTTTCCATATGTTGTTTTAAATGTTATTCTCATGCGATGAATCAGCTGAATCCATCATTGTCTGAGAAGAACTGTGTTTTTACAGGGAATTAAGTGTATTGTCTTGCATTAAAACATGGTATTAAAATTTCTTACAGCTGGGCATGTAGTCAGCGAGTGGAGTGAAGTTCTTGTGACAATTCCATCCATTTTTCTTATTTGTGCATGTCAGTTTCTTAATTCTTCTGAAAGGTATAATTTATCCTTCGTAGCAGTTTTTCATAGAAGCCTGTGTATGTGGTTGTGACATTACAGTTCGAAATGTTTGCTGTTGCAGGACATCACACATACACTCTCTATTTCATGAGTGATGCCTATCTTGGTTGTGATCAAGAGTATAAGTTTTCAATACATGTGGGAGATTTCCAGTCTGGTGAGAGTGACAGTGACAGTGGCAGTGACTAGGTGTACTGCATTCATTCCACAGGTGAGGGAGAAGGTTACAGTGCACTTGTACCACAAAATTTTAGTTTATCTCAAAAGTAATGTTGGCAGCACTGACAAAAAATAGCACCTAGCCAATATGTATTATAGATTCCCCCCCCCATTTTTTTCCATTTCTGTTCCGTGCTATAGTCTAATGATTGAATATTGACCAACTAATTGCACTGTCTGTCTGAGACAACCACAGCACAATAGCAACACGACCAGCAACAGACGCACCAACAAGCCATGCAGACATAACCTGAACACCCAAACGGATGCCGTCACAACACCAAATGTAGAATACTAGCAAGTTCAATATTAGGAACATAACACTCCCTGAGGATGGTCCAGAAGGACCGAAACATGTAGGAGTAACGACAAATTTTAAACAAAGTGATATGTTTTAAAGTGTTAATTGTAAATAAATAATTTAAAAACATATAACAGTGCAATTGGTTGGCCAATATCCAATCATGTATTATAGAGTAATGATACTGTTAATGGTGTTATACAGTTGTAGACATCATCAAACTCTGTGAGCATAGGGTGTTGGCAGTAACTTCATTTCATGTATAAAAGACTACTACTCTCAAAAATGGCTCATCATACAATATTTATCACGTTGTTGAACAGATGTTATTTAATGTGTTCAGTTTATGCAGATGTGGGATGAGCAGGTGGAAGGATGGAGGAATGGATGTTGACTCAATGCATTTGGTGTTTGAGTTTAATTCGTAAGTCATTTAGTGACTGCTTTAACTGTGGAAGTTGTAGTGTCAAAGACACAAGTAATCTCAAAGTAAATGATATCCAGGCTGTGGAATACAAATCTGAAGTGTTGCCACTGTGTGGCCCAGCTCATTGGGCTTGAAAATTCAGAGCTCCAGTAATTTCTGGTATTTATAAATGATAAGAGAAAGAAGTCTGTGGGACCTAGTGAGAATAGTGTGACTTCTGTTTCTCTTCCTTCCAACTTTCTGCTGACTCCATTTTTTAAACTCTGTACCGTTTATCTTTTGTTTATACAGGTATCAAGATTCCAGCAAGACAACTCCATGTTATGCTTGACATTACCTGATTATCTGCACATTTGGTGGCATGCTACTCACCCAATGTATTAGGAGAAGGAAAGAGAAACTTTTCCTATATAAAGCAGTTATGTCTCCATTTCCTGTATCTCAGTGTATATAAATAAAACCTCTTTTAATCTACTTTAAAATATGTCTTATTTGTTAGTGTAAACTGCACTTACAGAATTACTGGTATTGTATTGCACGTCCAGTTACTAAATGTAGTAGTTTTTATGTATTTGTGTTCATATTTGGGAGAGAAGTATTTAATAACTGGTATAATATAACTCGCCTGTTTTAGATCACAGTGGGTGAGATATCCATCTGTGCCTCAAGTTGTATTGATGGCAACTGTACAAAGTCACGTTCCTTCATAGTTCTTCAAGATTCCAACATGTTCAACATAACTCTTTATTTTAATCAAGGACATCCCATTGCATTTGAATTCTAAAAGTAAAACAAAATGTTTTAAATTTACCATCAAAACACAACAGTGTGCATTCTATTGTGGCAACATGTTTTGGTCTTATTAGACCATCTTCAGACCAGCATTCAGAGATATGAGGTCCGCACAGAATTTTTATAATTTATTTCAACAACAGCAGAGACCTTACAATTATATCATTTTTCAATATATTCCCCATGCTTTGCAATGAACTTGTTCCAGCATTCCAGAAGCTTCTGGATGCCCTCAGAAAAAAATGTCTTTGCCTGAGCAGCAAGCCACTCATGCACCGCTTCTTTCACTCCTTCGTCTGAGGTGAATCGACGGCCCCTTAAGGCATCTTTAAGTGGACCAAAAAGATGGTTGTCTGAGGGGGCAAGATCGGGACTGTATGCAGGATGTTCCAACACCATGAAACCCAGTTTCACAAGAGTTTGAAGAGTGTGAATGGCAGTATGCGGGCGCACGTCATGCAACAACAGAACACCTGACGACAATAGGCCTCGGCGTTTGGTTCGAATTGCAATATTCGAATTCGTATACACTTCGCCGTGGTAAAGCTCTGTCCCCATATTGAGCTGATAGTCTTCGATGGATTTCAGCTCCTGTTACACCTTCAGACCACAAAAAACATATCACGCCACGTTGTTCTTCCTTTGTGCACACGGAGAGTGGCGCAGCCATTTTAATTGTGTCACAGCACAAAGCTAAACTGTGTGATGACGCTGAAACTTTCCACAAGCGGAGACAAAGGTGCTATCTGTTAGCATGCATGCGCAGAAAGCAGTACCCCCAACCCATAAAAAATTATAACACCTGTGTGGATACTTATTGACTTACCCTCGTATATATATAAAAGTGGTTAAAATACATGATATACACTGATTGGACTTAAATCTCTGTATGCTGGCCTGAAGATGATCTAATTATACCAAAACATGTTGCCACAATAAAATACTACTATTTGTACACTTGTGTTTTGAGGATATCTTTAAAACATTTTGTTTTCCTTTATAACTCATTATCCCTGCATGTGTCCATTTATTTATGTCCTATGACTCTTTAAGATGGAAATTCAGTGCCATGAACACTGAAGCTGTACATTAAATTGTACTGAATCATTCCTGTTCCACCTACACCTAACTACTTTCAACAGGATTTTCTACGAAAGTGGTTGACTGTCATGTTTCTGTCATATGGTGGCTTCATTATATTTACCATCACAGATTTTTCTCTTGTTCTGCTGCCACGAGGCCTCTTAAGACCTGTTCCAAATCTTATTCTTGATTCATCCACCTTAATTCACATCTTCCTCTGTGACATATGCATTTTGTTGCTCACTTAGTCTGTTTTCCGTTATTTCTACATGGGCTTCTACTGCTTTTGCATATACAGGATAAAAAAAAACTGACACACAATCTCCCCACAGTGTGATTCCCTATTAAAAACAGGGAAGTGAATATGTTACACAGCATGTCCTGAGGTGTTTAGTATTTGCGATACATGTCATCATCCTACAGAATAAATCAAATTTCTCAACAGTGTTATTTGTTACAGTAAAGTGCATTGTTACATGTGTTGAAGACAGTGCACAGCAGGACTCATTTGTTTTTGAATGTTCATGGATACACATGTGGCATGCATTGCCGGCTGCAATATATGAGCTGATAGCACTGCATCAAATAGTATATTACCCTGGTCAACATCATACAGTCAGTGTGTTTTGACAATTGCAGCAGCCTCGTTGTGAGGCGTGATGTGTAACACCTATGGTATTTGTGAATGCAGGTCACCCACAGATCATGCAGACACCAGCCAACGAATGTGCCATAATTACAGCTGTGGAATGAGAGCTGTGGAGAAGCTCACATGATATTGCACAAGAATTGGGAGTACCCCAAATGAGGTTTCTCAGGGTCCTTCTTTGCAGTTGGATCTACCACTACTGGCGGAATGCACGTCTGTTTCCAAACACTTGTTTATGCCTATTGCATGTGTAACTACAAGGCTCTGGTAGCTGGATCATGTGAAGGCCTTGCGCTAGGCAGTGATGACATGTATCTTGAGAACTAAAGTTAGCAGGACGTATGTTATGTAACAGTCTTGATGTAAGACTTTTGTATAAAATGTACATTTTATAGAAATTTCTTTATTCACTCTGTATAAGTCACTGATATACACCAAACAGCTGGCTTGAGAAATCCTATAGTTTGTTTTAGACTAAAACAGTCCTGTAAGCATCTACAAGGTGTTTCTCAAATTGCATTTCATTGTCTTTGTCCTCCGTTGGCAACTTGCCATACTCATGATTCTAAGACAGTCAGATTGTATCACCAAGGAAATTCCAGTAAGTCAGATGGGAAGAAGAATTCAAGCTTTCAAGTAGCCTTAAGGTTACGTGTTTCCCTGTGAACTGACCAGCAATGAAAGCATCTGATGTGAAGACTTGTAATTGACTGGTGTTAAATACAACCTGACTAACCAGAAAGAGTTTAGTACAGTATTAAGGCACTTGTAGTGACCTGGGTTTAGTTTTTGCTCTTCAGATATAACTTCGTTTATCTTGAAGCAGAAGATTTCTTTCCCACAACAGGTGAACAGCAATTCATTTAAAATGAAAAACAGATTAATTATTTTGTTCTGTATGATTTTGATATTGGTGTATGATATTCTGAATTACTTCCCTTATTTTGGACTTTTTACATTATCTGGTATATGAATAAACACTGTGTTTTGCAACCTGGCTCTGCTTCCATTGTCAGACACAAACCTTTCTGTGGACTCCTGAAACTGGGTCTTGCCTATGTGTATTAACAAGGAAAAAGGAAAGACAACAGAAGCAGAGCCAGATTAAAAAACGTGTTGTTTTGGTTATATAATTATGGGAAAATTTGAAAATAAGAAGAGTGCTTCAAAATGTCAGATTAATTGTGTTTGCTGTTGACATGCATTTTTGAGTGAGCTTGTGGTTACCGACTGATTGATGAGTTGAAAGGTTATACATCAAATATCTGTTGACTGTGTACTGATTTGAACAACTTCCAATAACACTGAATATGTTTGCCTGCTATTTTTGCCTCTTAATTGAAAAGCTTTGTTGAAGGTGCCCATTCATTCTGTTGTTGAAGTCAAAGGACAGAGACTAAATGAATTAAACTGTGATTAAAGAACAGCTTTTATCAAGTCCACATTTAGCCTACTTACTATCTTTCCACGGAAGGTAACATACAGGTATGTGAGTGAGTGTGTGTGAGAGAGAGAAAGAGAGAGTATGCATTATCCCATTTCAGTTTTTGAACCAATTTGCTGATTTTCATGAAACTTGTTACGAATGTTACGTCATCAGAACCCACTCCATCCTACATTCTGATTGTATGCAATCAGTAATTACAGAAGGGTGAATGTGAAAAGTCATGAGGCAGAAGTGACGCTAGCACCACCTACTTCAGTATAAGGAAATGATGGTAATATATACTGGGAAAATATGGAACTTACCTTCAGTTTTTTTTATTTGTTTCATTTTTTAAGGATTTAAGATAGCAAGATGGTGAAATTTTCTATAAGTGTTTTGATGACATCTGGAGATAGGCAGAGTTTGGTATGCAAATACATTGAATATTCTGCTTGTAGGTCAACAGTTACAAAGTGCCAAAAATGTGAAATTTTGAGCTTCTACCTGGCAAATTACAGCATCTGCCCTTAGGCAGTAAGTTCTTCAAAAACATAAAATTCATGAATGAAGGCAGGTTTTATGAGTTCTCAGACCTGCTTTTAAAAAAATAAGATCGCTTTTCCAAAGTTATCTTATCATAAGGTGGTTATCTGCATAGCACCATGTAAATAAGCCTTCTTTTGTTTTAAGTCTGATGTTTAAAATTCTGCAGTTGTGTTACATGCCAAAAAGAAGCAAATAAAGACTGTCTCTGAAAGACATCAGGGATGTGCAGAAACTGCACAAAAGCTAAATACAGCGTGTATTCACATTCTGTAACAAAGTTATGCAGACATTTAATTTTCACGGTATGCCGTCTGGTAAAGGGAAACCGTTTTGATCGCAGTGTTGGACAGCCGGTTGTTTTGTGTAAACAGATAATTAGTAAGCACAGTCCAACACGTTTATTAACATTAATGATTGTGTTTGCCGGTCTTTACTACTTAATTGAAAATATATATTTTTTTAGATACTCTATAATAAACGACCTTGCACGTTACTAGATGTACGCATTGAAACGTGCATTCAGATTAGCAAGAAAAAATATTTGCCTACATTTTCACTTAGGTAATACGCTGTGCTGAAAATAAAATTTCTTCCCCAGTTTCTTTTCAACTTAAAAACTACGGTCATGTGCACAAATCTTTTATCATGTGTGCGTGAAGCGCCTTGTCGTATTTCTAATTGCTATTCCATTACCGTAACATGAACATAAAGTTACGCTCTTTGAACTAATAATTTACACGACGGACAATCTGTGTTTTGTTTTTTGGGTTTCAATAACATTGACAACGCTCGGTTGATACGCGAAAGGAGTCCGCGGAATTAGCAATCTGCATCTGCGTGACGGTTCTGTGCTGCCATTCTAAAATTAGCCGAATATGGGACAACTTGTTTGCCTTGGACTTGGCTTTTAAGGATATCTTTGATGTCGCATCTAGAGGCCTGGGCCGGTTTACGTGTTTCGTTAAGTATCATATAATTAAATCAGATAATTGTCCGTTGGGTGGCAGCGGTAATAAAACAGTAAATTTCAGCATTTAGCAGTTTAAAGGGAGACATTTTGAGAGAGGCGTCAGGAATGATATGCCGATTTATGAACTGAGTTTTACAAGATCAATGTAGTATATTTTGGGAGCGTTTGCAAAATTGCGAAAACGACTATTAGCTTCGTCCTGGCTGGCTGTCTGTCCGTCCGCATGGAACAACTCCGATCCCGCTGGACGGATTTTCATGAAATTTTATATTGATTGTTTTTGGAAAATTCGTCGAGAAAATCTGACAAGAATAATGCGTACTTTACATGAACATCAATATACATTTATGATCTTATCTCGCTCAGTTTTTCCTAGAATGAAAAATGTTTCAGACAATAGTTGTAGAGAAAATCAACACACATTTAATGTTCAATAACTTTTCTTTCGAAAATTGTGCCATTTGTGAGATAATTTGGAAAAGATAAATATTTTACAGCCGGACAGGCCGCAGATAAAAATATGGCGCATGCTCATTGCATGCTGTATACCTAAGGCTACAAGCACACACACAGAATATGAAATATTTATTGCTTTTGCACTGCAACAGTGGTTAAATGAATGCTCCACATTATTTCGTTATACGTACATTGCCCGACTTGTTAAATATTAGAGACGGGATAGGATAATTTGGAGGCTGGGGAACATTGGAAGTTGAATTGCAAGTGAAAGATTTAGTGCGAGACTTTCGCCCCATGAAATTGTTTCAACGGCCACTCCACGTTTTGACCCTCATCGCCTACGGTAATCCCTGCAATAGAACAGCATAAGCGCTCCAATTTCTTGGAGCTACATATTCTGTTTTGCTGGAAAATCTAGGAAACTTTTGGCTGTGTCCGAAGAGTTTCGGCAATATTCGGCCTTGCTATTTTCTATTATATTAGTTTGACCTCCTTGTGAAACGACAGAGTCATTAATGGGGTGATCATACCGAGTCTCGTCCACAAAGTTGCAGGTGCGAAGTCCTTTCGGGCACGCTACCCAGATTTGAAGTCACGGTGGCCGTGATGGCCACTCTTGTTAAAGATTGCCCACATTGCCTGTTAGAAAACTTTTCATGCTAGGAAAGTCGCATCTATCAATCATTAGTAAGATCGTGCTAATCTTGTAACTGAACGTGACTGTTATTCGAGATTGCAGGCAAGTCACGGACGGAGACCCTGTCCCTTACCACGACCCACCAACTAAAGCTACCGGTTCAGTTTAAATAACTGAAGGGGGCGGGGAACCCTTTAATGGCAACATATTTCCCCTCATCTCAGGAATTAACCAACTTAATGCACAAAATCTTGTTTTATAATAAGTTTATTATGTGCCTCTACATGTTTCGAGCACTATGTGCTCATCACCAGGAGGTCAAAATTGTATTATACAGCATCTGGTATCAGCACGAAATCAAAGACTAAGCCAATGACATATTACCGTTTCGGGATGCTTTGAAGAGGTTTTTACTTACAAATTCATTTTATAATAGTAAGGAATGTTTTAATTAACAGAGATATTCCATTGAAATGTAAATGAACAATTCGTTTTAAGTACTTTCATGCTGCACTCTATTTATAACTAAGATTCTTCCAACACTACGTATATTATATTATTATGTAAGTGACAATGTCTATATCCACAGGATTGTATCTTAATTTGGATTTATAGAATGCAAATAAATTACAATTACATCACACCTGTAGGTGGCCGTCCCGTGCACAGGTTGAGTGAGGACTCTTTAATCCTGCAGGTTCTGTTATACCTGTGCACGGGACGGCCACCTATAGGTGTGATGATACCAGATGCTGTATAATACAATTCTGACCTCCTGATGATGAGCACACAGTGCTCGAAACATGTAGAGGCATATAATGAACTTATTATAAAATAAGATTTTGTGCATTAAGTTGGCTAATTACTGAGATTATACTGAGATGGCCGGTCAGCAAAACATCAACATATCCCCACTGTTTCTTCCCCCAGCACCTCCAATGCCGTTGTAATCACGTGAGACGAGACGTCATATCATGTACATGCTCCAGATATCATTCTTCGTGCAAGCATGTCGTTCGATGGCAACCTAGTCTGCCTTCTCCTGCCTAAATGCATCACTCTACCCGTTAGTCAGTATTTAACGAGCACAATCTGTGCCTAACAGGCTACAGAGCCTCAGGACGAGTCGGCTGTTCCCTGCGAAGAATACAAGGAGTAGCGGACATTCCCCTGCTTGGATACCGTCCGTACGTGCTGGTGGCACAATTAACCAGAGTCAACACTGGTGGAGGGCTCACAGACGAATGTTTATGTTCTATTCTTTCTCCCACAAATTACAAAAACTGTCCTTTAAACCATTCGTCACCTTAAGGCCCAGATGGCGGGCACTTGTGAATACGGTGATGAACTTTCGGGTTCCATAAAGTGCGGGGAATTTCTTGACTAGCTGCAGAACCAGTTAGCTTCTCAAGAAGGACTCTGCTACATGGAGTAAGTCACCTTAAGGCCATGTTTTGTTAACCATTCTATCGATTTTGCAATTTCAACAACTGGTGTCGGTGATCTATCACTGCGTGTCTGCCAGAGAAGTAACATAACTACACGGGATTGTGCTTCCTGTAGGCAGTTGAAAGTGTAATTCTTATTGGACCTCCGAAACATGGGAATCTCATTTACTCAAATCATGGACGTTGCGACATATTCTGCTGGTACAACCCAAATTAGCATTAAGGTTGCCAGAGACGTAGCTAGGGGAAGGCGAATTGTGCGGCCTCCCCGGACGGCTGAGTCAATGGTGCAGTGCAATAGGAAGTAAAATGGATACTTTGATATCCAACCGGTATACCACACCGTCAACACATCACCTACACGATGGATTAAAACTCCCCAAATCACTGCATCAGTATTCACTCAGCAAAGACCAAACCATTTTATCTCACAAGATTTTAATCATTACTTATTGTAACCTATATTTATATTACTTATACAGGGCGTCTCATAATGTACTCCTGGATTACAAAAATTGATTATAGAAAAACCGTAGGACACATATTTACGAAACCTGTACAGATAAAGGAACAACTCAAAAATGTTTTTCCCAGTAAGTTTTTTTAATCGTAGTTCACATTTCTGCCGCTAAGCGATGCGAGTGTGTGTAGTGATAAAATGGCCGTTCTAGGGGAGAAGTCGTTTTGTGCGTTGGAATATCACACGAGTAAGTCTGTGATTACTGTGCAACGTGGATTCCGTGCAAAGTATTTGTCCCACCATTGCCACGTGACCTTGCTGACCTAAAGGCACGGGTCATTGCAGCAGTGAAGAATATCGATGCACCCATGTTGACGCGTGTGTGGTAAGAACTTGAGTATCGTATCGATGTGTGCCGTGTCACCCGTGGTGCACACATCGAACATCTCTAGTTGTCAAACAAAAAACTTTTTCAGTTTTCCTACGGCTGTGAACAATTCCACTAAGGTAGGTCCTTTGGTTTTCTTGTTATAGATGTTCGTAATCAAGGAGAACATTATGAAACGCCCTGTATAATTGTAACTGAAATTAGAATAACTGTAATTGTTGTTGAGTGACGACGACAAAACTATTCGCATTGTTACCTTTGTATTCTTGTAATATCAACCCGTAGATGGCCGCAGTAGAGGCCGAAACATGTTGCTGAGAACACTGTGAATAAAATACATCATAAACATTGATGGGCATTTTGTTTTGTTGTTTATATATTATAGACCTGATTGTTGCACGGAAGATGGAACATGTTAAAAAAAAACTGTAAAGGACGTTTATTATTTCTGTTGGGAGCGCCAAAGTAGAGTAGCTCCGCCACTGATAATCGCATCTTGGGCACCGCCACTTTAAAAGTTATTACGACAAAATTACTTTCTGTGTGCAATGGTGAGTCAGAAATGTGTGGAGTATGGAGGGAGACCTTGCGCGGGGTCCCTCCACATTCAAGACAAGTTCCTGTGTTAATGCTTGCACGATAAGCTGGAGATGAAGTTCAAGCAGGCACGCCTAGAATTATCGAAGATGTTAAGGTTGCCTGTCTGCTGAATTCTGAAGTATGATGGTGGGAGACATAGGCCTAATTTTGGGGGGTCAAGGAGTGAAATATGTCCCCCTTTATTTTTTCGGTCTAAGAATAGATTTTTGCTACAAAAAATTGGGGTGAGAGTGGGGGAAGGGGTGTATGTGTATTAAGGGCTGGTTCAAACCAATTTTCCCCCTCTTTCGAAACTTGACTCCTTCATAAATTCAAGTTCCCAAAACCCATGGTCGGATTGCACCCCCCCCCCCCCCCCCCCCCC
>Ga0123357_10002929_pt1 | contig 19278 bp, 11 predicted proteins | sample TergutEmb28metaG_FD_89873 | JGI IMG/M metagenome (GOLD analysis project Ga0123357, IMG submission 89873) | Embiratermes neotenicus P4 segment gut microbial communities from Petit-Saut dam, French Guiana - Emb289 P4 | ecosystem: Host-associated > Arthropoda: Insects > Digestive system > Gut ...
AATTTATAATTAATTAAAAAATAAAAAAAAATACAAATTTTTTTTTTTTTTTTTTTTTTACTCCACCATCTCCTGAATTTCACAATACACAACACATGCATTTCTGTCATCACCACAGAACTGTAATTCTAAGGATGCGCTTCACAGGCCTTGGATTTAAGCACTATTTTTAAGACCAATACCCTCACACTCAATAATGTTGGAATCTGGCCCATCATTTATCACAGTGAATTTAGCCTGTAAAACATAAGACAACAGTATCAATATATCCATGTTACACAAATACAGTTCATCCTTGTCTATGTACAGTCAAAGAATAAGAACAAATTCATCAAACAAACACACACACACACTTGCACATGCATGTGTGTGTGTGTGTGGTAACTATAACTTGGGACAAGGAATGACTGAGAATAACAAAATCAGGTTTAGGCATATAATTAACAGACAGACAAACAGGCATGGAATGAGGATTCATATTGCATCTAAAATGTAGACTACAATCCTTGCTCATGACTTTACCATCTGTGAGTACCATACATAAGGGTCATGGATATTGGGTACATTTAATAGTACCTTCTCAGATGTTCTCCATTCTGTTTATGGCGGTGAACATAAAGCTGACAAAAAACTTACATCAATATAGAGCACATCTTTAATCTTTGGTTTCAGCACAGCAACAAACAAGGCTCTCAAAATGGCTAGGAGAAGAGGAAACATACACTTTCACACTACAACAAAACTAAAGGATTAAAGCTGACATTTCAGGCAATATGATGAAACAAAAACATATGTATTATAATGAGCTGAAGGAAAAACACAAAAGGAAATTTCAAGAGGACAAAAGTCTCTTCACCTTTCTGAGCATTATAACTTAAAAAAAACAGGTTATCCAAACTTAATATATCACTATCTTGAAGATTACAGGCATAATGCATTATAATAACCAAAAATCAGAACAATATCTACCAAAAAAATCATGTTTTATGTCAGTTTAATACACATAAGCTGCAGTGTGTACTGCCGTAAATGGTCGTTTGGTGCATGGAGGCAGCAAGATGTACACGTGTGTATATTAATAAATTATGCTAACAAATAGATGTGATAAGGTTTCCCAACAGTTTCTGAAACATAAGAAATTATGGCCTGCACTAAAGACATGTGATTAATCTCACCTCTGTCAACTGATGTGCTATGTGAATAGCTGTCTGTGTATGTAAAGTTACTGGTCCACATTTTACACGAGACTTCCCATGTGCAACAGCCATGAGTAAGATCATCTGAAAATATACAACCAGTAGGATACTATGAGCAAAATAATACAAGCTGTGAAGTTGCCAGGTGGTGTACAACACTTCTGAAACTGGTGGTAAGATTTCAGAATTCAGTGTCAAAGATAAAATTTCATGCATGTGAGAAATAACAATCCTGAACCATACAGTTCAGAGCATATATTAAGCCTTCAACCACTGTAATATCCCATGACAGGTACAGATGAATGCCTCACAGGCTGGGCTGGCCCATGATATGTGGGTTCTCTGGGCAGGCTAATAATTTGCTGCCCTTTCAAACTGATATTCTTTGACCTTTTCAGAGCAGGACACAGCTGATAAGCTTTTTTGAGTGTGCATGCCCAAACTGTTCATAATTTTTGGAGAAAAACTGTCATGTGTGGAAACCTGGGTTTACTAGTACCTTATTTCTGATTACCCCAGTTTTGTCTTACAGCCCCATACACGTTGCTGCCCCGGGCAGCTGCCCAGCTGGTCTACCCTTGGTCTGGCTCTACCCATAGGTGGATACCAATGTAAAGACGACATAAAAACAATCTGAACGTGCCTTCTGCTTCCACTGTCATCAGCCTGATAATATTTCAGTGAAAGTACACATAGGCTGGCCAATTTCATCAGTCGCAATTAACTTTTAGTGTATGACCTTTTAAAGCCTGGTTACTATTGCGGCCTGAGCACTAGCCAATTAAAATGCCCACTGCAGGATAGTATTTTCCTGTTGGGATGAAAAACATGTACTTTAATGAAACACTGCTGTCCTGCTCATCTGTTTAAAAGGTTAAGTCAACTCACTAAACTGCTGTGAATAAAACATTTTATCACATAATTCAATTATGTAACACCTTCTATTAGAGGTACATTCTGCATCTCATTACATATACACAGATTAATGCTGTGTTTAAAGTTAGATTTAAAACAATAAACGTAACTGTCAGTGGGCTCTGCCGCAGTTCACTGAATATTTAAGTAGGAGTACAATGTTCTTTACTACAGGCACCAAGGTGGCACACTATTCAAACGTGTTGCCTTAATGAAATAGTATCCTACAGTTGTGCTCACACTTTTCATAACAACATCTTAAATATGCATTTTACTTATTTTTTTCTTCATGTGTCCTTCACAGTCAACAAGTTCCGGACACCTTGACAGTAATGCATCAGGTGTGCCATAAGTGACTTTATTTTGGTATTTGATCAACCATTTGACAATGGAATTAATTAACTGTAGCGATCAACAGAAGACTGGAATTTAAACGAGGGCTGCATGAAAGGAGAAATATTTATATGACTTTTGGGGCCAAAGGGTTAAGTGTAATAACAATAACTTTGTCAGAAATGTTCCTCTAGGTAGGCTGGGATTTTACATTGGAATAGCAAGAAACTGTGCACTGATTCCAACCACATTTATTTTGACAAGACCACTGCCACACTGGTCAGCACCATGTGATACAAGATAAAAACGTTCAGACTGTGGTCAGTTATGATTCGTGGGTTATGAGAAAGACATCCATTAATTTTGCATGACACACCATTGAGAAGGCTGTCACAAACCCTGTCTTTTGTAACATACAAGAAACTTGAAATGGGGGTAAATCAACTTTCTAATTGCGTCAGACTCCACATATGTGCCTCCACCTTGTTTCTCAGAATGCCAAGAAAAGGTACTTTTTTTTTTATATGGTTACAATAAGTTTTTTTGTTTGTTTGTTATTATATAATCACATTTCAATCTACCCATACCTTCTTCTGGTTTACTTGATACACATCCAACATCTTCTTGTTCCCCATAGTATGGCATTACTTATGCAGATGTGCTTTCATTACAAACCACAAATTATAAATTCCTACTCTATTCATTGTTAAGTTTGTTAGAAATGTAATGAACACAAGTACATCCACAATGGAAAGTGACATACTTTTCATGAATTCTAGAAAAGCATACATAATGTATCTTTCTACAATCCAATACAAACTAATCCAGTGGAGAATGCATGGCTGCTACTTATCACCCTTTGAAGAAAACTGTGTTTTGGAATGTGAACTCATGTATGCTCATACACATTAACAATATCTTGTAGAACTCTAGAGCAGGCCTGCCTTGTTTGTGGGCTTCTGTACTGTGGTTTTGCCTATTCACAGTCATACTTGTGCAGGACAGCACAACAGGTGACATCTGTGCACGTGCCGCACTCAACAGCTTACCTACACCTTGACTGTACTTTGCACAATTTACAGAACTACTTGTTGCCCTCATGAAGAGACTGAAGATAAAAAGAAAACAAAAGTAATATCTCTGTTATAAAAGTAAAGGTGCTGGATAAGTTAGGGGATGGGAATAAGAACTGCTGCCACTGTGTACCATTATGGCACAAACAAAGCAACCATGTATTCCATCGTAAAAAATTGAGAAAGGATCAAGACAAACCTCAAGGCCAGTGTTCAATCAAATTGAAATATTTCTTGTTTAAGGCATCACAAGCTCATCTTTGAAAGGAACAAAAAGGTCTCATGTGTATGGCTGGAAGATGAGGCACAGAAAATGCTATCAAATTTGATGTTCAGGTGACTGTGCACCGTGATAAATTCTTATAATAAAACCAACTAGATGCACTAATTTTTCAAATTCATTTTTGGAATAAAACTCTACATGTTTTGGACAGTTGCTCTGTCCATCATCAGGTGTTTATCAATGCACACACAGCCATGGTATATGTTATACAGGTTTGCTAAGAACAAAATTTGAAAAATTAGTGCATCTAGTTGGTTTTATTATAAGAAAATGTTATCAGTCAATGGGTGCCGTGATGATGGAGTCGGCCATGCAGTTACACAGCTACTGTGCACAGTCTGATGGTGAGGGGAATCTCAGCTTCCACGTCACTAAAAAGTGGTTTGAAAACTTAAGAAGCAAATGAGCCTGCACAATGTGAAATGGACATGAAAACTGTCATCTGCTGATCCTGAGGCTGGATATATCTACCCACAGCATCTGAAGAAGATGCTTAGTAACGTTCAAGGGAAAGGGTTTAACTGTTACCTGATCTTGAGCATAGGAGTCTACACAGGCTCTTGTATTAACAGATTGAAGCAGCTCATCTGCAGCTTTCCGTCCAACTTCTTCAGCTTTCAGCTCTCGTTTGCCTAGAGCAGAGCCACCCAGGAGGCAACCTGTACTGGTTTCAGCAAAAATACTGAAAAAAATAAAGTGTTTTAAGGGGCTGAGTAGTATAATGACACTGTAGCCGATCCCAATGGCCGTGCGGTCTAAGGTATGGATCTGTGGCCACTTGCATGGTGGGATTGTGGGTTTGAAGCCTGCTGGAGGCATATGTGTCTGTCTGTAGTAAGTGCTGTGTGTTGTCAGGTAGAGGTCTCTGTGATGGGCTGATCACTCATCCAGAAGAGTACTACCAAGTGTGCTATGTCTGAGTGTGATGGCAAAGCCTCGACAAGGAGGAGGCCCTGGCCAACTAAGGGATGTCACGCAATGGGGGAAGGGGGAAATGACACTGTAACAACTACATTGATTAGAAAGTCATATGAGACAGGATACTATGTACCGTAATCAATGTCACGATACCACCCCACAATTCACCATGGAAAAACCTGTTAATACTTAATATGTTGCATACCTGTGCATTAACCTTTTAAAGCCTACTGGTTATGTGATGCGCCAACAGGTTTAATATTTAACAATTGTACGCTCTGCCCACACTGCATTTATGTGTCTTGTATTTATCTCAGAACCAACAGCGACTTCTGCCCCATACAACATAAAATGGTTTTTATAAACGAGATTAAAAGTGTTTACTGTGCGGTATGAACTGGGTCTTTAAATAAAGCAGTCTTTACTTCGTCTTTCAAGGGTTAAAGGAATGTTAAGAAATGTTAAGAAATTAGTATACAGATCAGATTGAAAATCAGTCCAGTGTCTCAACCATGAACAATATGTTCTTTCACAGTGACATACTGAAACAAACTAAACAATTAAGTTTCCGCTTTTCTGGGATATTACTCAGCATATAGTGGTAATTCCTTACCGGCATTTTGAGATAACCTATCAGTCCTATCTTCAAGAGTCAAGAATCCAAGAATTCTTGGATTCTTCACCCTTGACAATAGGACTGATAGGTTGTCCCAAAACATTGGTAAGGAATTACCATTACATGCTCTGTAACATCCCAGAAGAGTGCAGATCTCATCTGCTTAATGGCAGAAGCATAAAATCAACTAAACAATGATGGCCACAAAAATTACAGAAATTTGAGGTTCTCATAATGGTACCAATGGAAACAACTGTTGCCTATCATGTGATGCAATGTCATCTGACAGATATGTACAGATGGTTTGGAACAACCAGCTGCTTCCATCACAAAGACAGCAGGTTTCTGAGAAACAGCAGTACATCCAACAGAATACATGGCATTATATCCCACAAGACAGTTATCATTGCAAAACATTAATCTGTCTGTCAATATATGTGGAGAAAATATGGCATTCCACGTAGTGCTGGACAACTGAAAGTTTTCAAAATGTACACTTACTTGATTCCTGAACCATTGCCAACTGCTACACCTGGATGCTCTTTGTACCTTTCAATTTTCATATCTACATTCTTCAAGGTTTTACTCAGAGTCTGAACAGCATTATCCGCCATCAGGTGCGCTAACTGCAATCATTTGAAAACTGTCGTCAGCACATTTTATACCCTTTAGTACTCAAACAGTTTGATATAAAACTCACTCAGTTTCATTACTGAACAAGTAAATACTGCAGCTACTACAAAATAAATTCATGGGAGTCACCTTGAATATAGTTAATTTAGCTCCACATTAATTTATTTTCACTAATGTTTGCTTTACATTGCAGCAGGAATGGCTTAACCTCAGGGCAAAAGGGGGTGTAAGCCTACCTTGAAATATATGATACAGGATTTGCCCCCCACTTGAATCTTAAATCATTCTGCACAAAAGTAAAATGCACATAACAAAGAACGCAAAATGCCAGTCCTTTGTTATAATATCATAATTTTGCTGAATATTTGTATCATTTACTGGTCATAAGATACAAGAAAATGAATACAACAATGCACAGAGTAAGTACTACTAAATATATTGACATGAGGCCAGTTGCTGACATCACATGAACAGTACATATGCCAGGCTGGTACTGTAGTGTTTATAGAAAGTGTGGGGGTGGTTTACCTGCAGTTAAAACACCCCTTTGACAGGCTCCTGTTCAAGGTTTAGCACAAAGTTTGGCAGTGGTACTACCTGGTAATAAGGTTGAAGAGTGGAAGAAGCAGCAACAGGAAAAGGGGTAAGATGGAAATCCTAGCTAACAGCTACTAATAGCAAGTAGCCTAGTGCAGAACACACATTTTTGATACACCTGTTCTTGGCTCAAAAGAGTTCATGCAGTAGTGAGCTGTAAGCTGTTACGAAAATTTGAAATTAATTGGAGTTTGGGCTATTTGTCAATATACATGTTATAAGGACAAGTACCAGATTTTTAAGGTGATTTAATTATTAATACAACATTTGGAATAAACCCATCTTCGAGTTGCAGCTTGCTCATTGTTCAAACAAAAACAACACAACCAGACTGGACTGTCACTCAAGGCATGTAACCATGTGTGAGAAGCATGCAAGTTGTCTCATCCGTGTAAATTATTGGCCAACCCATTGTTGCAATTCTTAATACTTCTCAAATAACATAACCACTATGAGGATGTGTAACTGTTCTAGCAGCACTGTCTATCCACTTTTGGCACCTAAAGACCAACCTTCTAACAACATGCCACAGTGTACTCATATTTTCCTGTAAGACTTTATTCTTCTGAACTTAAACCTTCACTGATTTTACATTCATTACCCTAACAATTATGTATTTATCATGTCTGCCTACTTCAGTTATTGTTTTCTTTATATGCGTTTGTGGTAGAGTGAAAACGGAACGGGATGGCACACACGCAGAAACCAGATTCGGTTTTCCAGCGAAACGGACGAGTCCATTTATATTGGCGGGGGTGTCAGTTCAGTCGAGTACTGGCTTTCTTGGAGTGCGGGTCGGGGGAGAACGATTGTAGTAACACTGGATGGACTGTTCCAAGTGAAACTGAAGACTGCTTGGCTACCCACTCCATTCGCCTCTCTCCCCTTCACTTCTCCTCCCGTGTGTCGCCGTGTGCCACCAGATTCCGTTTCCACTCTACCTTCAACACTGTATTCCCCCTCTTTCAGAATTCTTTGTATGATGCTGCAATACCCATGGCTCAAGACTTAATTTTGAACAGGAAATTGAAATTGGAGATACCTCCAGTATTGTCTGGCTGGTGAACTCAGCTACACATTTATAGATATCTGAACACAGATTACGTGGGGATTTTAAAATCCAATCTACCTCAGTCAAAGAAGGAAAGGAAATACATTTCTTTTTTACCATCATAACAGTGCATACAAGACAAAGCAAACTCTTTCCCTTGACAACATCCACTTTCTTATAATATGCAAACAGCATAAATTTTATGGGTAATTTCAGGCTTCCACTACAAAGAAGTTGAGAACTACGCTCTTCTGGATTATTATGCAGTGAGTAATGGTAATTTCTTACTGACATTTTGGGACAACCAATCAGTCCTGTCCCCAGGGTTCAAGAAATTACCACTACTCACTATGTAATAACTCAAAATAGCACAGTTCTCTGCTCAACAAGCCTAGAGTTCCTTTTTAAATAAGAAAAAGGACTCTTTAAAATTTGCAATAATCCCTTTTAAATGCAATTTCATGTTCCTTGAAGGATCCAAAATTATAAATTTTCATTACATAACCATACTCATTCCCACACTACACTACTGCTCTATACACTGAACTGTCTGTTACAAAAGCTGAAATAAAATGCTGCTGTAAGAAACAAAGATGAGATTTCTTCTGTCAACATCACACTAAAACTGGCACTTGTGCTCATACAACCTCCTACCCAATGCATACCATGTCATATTTTCAACTCTGATAGTTCTGTTCCATGAGAATGTTACTTATTTACTTCATTTACCTTAATGGGCAGAGAACCTGCCACAAATGCCCATCCCCATATTCGTGCAACATGGCCACTGTCAGTAAGAGTGACAGCTTTCAATTCTGTCACAGGTTTCACCCTTATATGCACCTCCCCTCCACCTCGTGGATAGTAACCCCTGAAATGAAGAAACATTGTTTAATGTAGTACAGAATTAATTATAGCTTAATATAGTGGAAAACATTCAAAACAGTTTATGAGATTTGCTCTTAAGGGACTATTTACTTTTAGACATTTCAAAACCATCATCGGCCACTCTCCAGCAACAAAAGCTTTGTATCATCATAACAAAGAAAACTAAACCTATTAATCCTTCAGAAGATGGCTGACTGATTTGATGAGCAAAACTTAAAACTTTCATTCAAACATTTAAAATTATAAAATGCTTTCACTGCCAGTTTACAGAAGAAATATAACTACACTACAACCCAGTGTGAAAAACCAAAATTGAAAAAAATCTGGCATTAAATGCTTTGGGGGGGGGGGCGCAGATCTCTCAACCTAGGATAAGAAATACAGAAAATGTAACAACAGTCTTTCACTTCACCACAGTGTATTATCTGTTCACTATTATTGCATAATGGATACAATTTCACACATAACACATTAACCAATATGAGTGTACTGTGATACACAAATTAAAGTGACTTACATTAACATGGACAGCACAGCTAGTAATTACTAGGCTATGGGTTGTACGACTTAGGAATTGTGGATTGAATTCTGCCAGGGTCAAGCAATTTTTTTTCTTCTTCAGTGTCCAGACTAGGTCTGGAGCCCACATAGCCTCCCATTCAATGGGTACCAGCATCTCTCTCCCTATGAGTCAAGAATCTAGCATGTGAAGATGACCATTCACCTCCATCTGATGCAGTTTATGTATGAAAGGAGTGACACCTCCATTCCCACATACATCTTCACAGCCTGAACAGGGCAAATTTACTGTACTTTGCCTTAAAATGAGTAATAAGATGTAATGTATCTTGTTCTTCAGATGTCTACAGTACACAGCCCTTCTTATTCTCCTGTTCTCTTTGTGATGTATTGCATTTACTAACCTTGAGATAATCCTGTAATCAAAGGTACCTCCAAATCTCTCCAGAAGTGGCCTGAATATCTGAAAAACAGTACCAGAAATTTGCAAAAAATTTGAAGACGAAGAACAAAACTACTGACATTTACCCTTACTCATAAAATTAAGTTCCACCTGCCAATTATAAACTCCAAACCATGAAATGATTTATTCACATGATGGAAGAAGAAGTATCTGATAAGATGTGATGCATTTAATTAAATTACTACATGGCTCACAACCTGAAAAGACTATGCAATAAAATGAAAAATTGGATAAAAGATAATGAAAAACAGCACACTAAAATTAATTCCTTATGTTAGGTCAACTAAGCACTGGATATAAAGCCTCTGCTGGGAACAATGATCATAAGCAAACAAATATCAACACCAAAGACAAAAGTAGACCTTGGATAGTTATTATTCATTTCCACATTCATTTCATTTTCTAACTCCTTCTCACATAAAATTCATTGCTAAACACTATGGAATAAAGTTATTTACATATTCAAACTGCAGCAAACATAATCAGATACAGCTCACAATACACTACCTAACCCCTCATCCAAACAAATATGAATTTCATAAAATTTCCAACAGTGTGTTCTGTTTTTCAGTGCCATAACTAAAGCAAATATTACTGGCTGGCTTTCTTTTATGTGAGAGGTTTCCAACCCTTTGCAAGTCACAACACATGTAGGGAAACTAAATTTTAAAGACAAATGTCAACTTAATTTCAAAAATCTGTAGTGATACATTTTAAAAATCTGTGTTTTGACACATACATTCAATGCTAGAAATGGGGTTACTCAATGGCAGATGTCATCAACCTAGTTCAGTGCTATGTTTTAAGCTGTTATTTCTAATATATACAGCAAAACATCCCTTATAGCTAGTGATATAACACAGATGCACTGTATTATGTGGCAACACCTCTGACAATCAACATCTCTTAGAAAGACAGACCTAAAACCCACTACTCATCCATATTATTTGTACACAAATTAACCACAAATATTGTAATCTGTGGGTACCTATGTTGTCATGACCTATGAGGGCAAGGTATACAGTCTTGGAATTTAAAAATAAGAGGCTTTTGTTGCACTGTACAGGAAATTGGGTAACAGTTATGACACAAGTGCAAATGCCTTGGGTTTCTTTCTTCATCTCGTCTTCCATTATGATTTTAGATCTGCCAGCACCACAAATGTTCATGAATGGCAAAAGGTCAGCAGTGCAAGCTACCATTACCTAATTTTCAGAAAAGGCTAAATAACTCATATCATCCCTCTGTCAACAACACAAAGGCAAGGAGAGTACTGTCGATCACAAAAATCTTTGTATAATAAGTTGAAATTGACTAAGCTACATGTTTGGGCTCACCTATAAAAAAGACATCATCAGGCAGTAAGATACAAAGGAAAATTACACATGTGTTATATTTTATTTAGTGTAAATATTATTTGTGTTGAGATTTCAACTTGTGTGTCATAAGATTTATATATAATATATGATGAGACAAAAATTACTGGGTACCAGATAAATGTATATAACAGCAATCAGTTAAAAGTTTAAGAATGTTTATAGTTATAATTATAACAATAATATGAGTTATACATTAATTAAATTGTTACAGTTATCAAAATTACTAAACTTGGTGCTTCCCAGTAGAATTTAAGAAATTAATTAGTGATGGTAGCCAAGGGGAAGTTATGTCTTTTTACATCTATATATATAATTTTCAAAACTGTATGTTGTTGGTATACACATATATGTTTTATTTATTTCTTGTTGGTCTTTCTCCATAGGGATAAAATAAGTGTGGATAGATTTTCTGAGTCCCCCGTTGTTACACGGGCCTCTGTACTCTTATCACTGCTTAGGAAGCACTACTCCATCAACTGAGAAGTTTTGGAGGTGCTATGGTACCTATTTTACTTCTGGCATGATCTATGTAATGCAATGTGTTGCCTTCCAAAAATGATAATTTTGAAATACATGAAAAAGAACAGTCCCTTACAGAAACATAATCAGATAAAAATGGATGGAATCAAGCAGAGAGAAATGAACAACAAAATAATTGTGCACAATACATTTACACTTTCACTTCAGCAGGTAATTCAGTTCCAAACACAAAAATTGTAGCTCCCAGAGAAAGCAACATGCCCGGATGCTGTAGTCTTGATAAATTTGTGAGGGAAGGGGGAGGGGACTGTGGATATTAGAACACAACAGAAAACTACAACTCAGTGCATGTTGGGGCCATCTTGGACATAAATGAACTTGTGGGAATCATGTCGCACAACAATGAAGTGGGTGTGAGTGATAAATGTAGTAACAGGTCAAAATACTTTGCATGACTGGAACAAAAATTTATGAATGCAAAGGTGTCAGACGTATAATGGGTACAACAAAATGAAATGCATGATATGGCAAAAGTGTTACAAGGTGCTGTGTTTACAAGTGACATAAAAACACAAAACAAATATGGGTCATCTTCTCCAAACTGTTATCAATAGTCACAAAAGGCAGGCCAAATACAGATATGGCACATGACAGTGAGTTGCTAGACCTAAATGGTCTTGCTTAGGCCATGGTATACATTCACAAAAGTCATGTGCAAACGCTGAATATCACATATTAAATGAAATCAGAAAAAATGGGGTGAAAAGTATTGTATTACAACAAAACAAAATGTCAGTCACAACTGATGAATCAACAGGAATGTTAAGGGTAAAAACCCTTTGTGTGGTCCACTTGCAAACTGGAGTAGCCAAAACTAGTGATCCAGTGTTTTTATTTTGACTTGTAACATGTAAAATGCAGCATTAATGCAAAGATTTTTTATACTGATCTTTCAAACAGCTAACAGCAATCAGATTTTCCCATGGACTATAAAAAACAACTGATATCACTGTATCTGATGGCCCTCCACCTTACTGAACATTTCAAAGAAGTTTTGTTTTCATCCTCAGGTAAGCACAACTAGACACACTATTCAGGACTGTTTTAATGAAGTTGCTGCAATATCTGAAAATTTGCAATTGGCCAAACAAAATTCATTTTAATTATGAACAAAGCAAAATCAAGTAAACTGCAGGAAAATTTGGTTCAAGTGGCAAGCAGTGTGTGAAAGCATATTATGAATTAAAAAAACTTGCAGGAAGCCAGATTTTGCCCACATTTAAGCAGTCTTAACCACTGTAAAAACAATTCCAGCATGTCAAAAGCCAAAAGTGAACAAAGCTTTAATGGAACAGATGTATGTATGCCACTTAATACAATAATCTGTTGTCTTAAAAGTACACTTTGTAAAATACTGAGTGAGTAATTTAATGGAAGGTTGGTCTTCAATGTCCTATATTTTTTGTCTCACCTGATACCCTTGTTTTCATTATATCTGACAATACCTAAAAACAAGTGCATATGCCGAGATTGAAAAAATAAGATGCTGAAGACCAAATTACTCACTCAGCATTTTATAATATATACTTTTAAGATTAATAAATATTGGTGAAACTTGGAAAACTAACAAAAAAAGAGTGACAAGAACAACTGAAAAATAGAACATTCTGCTATATACTTTCCAAACTCAGTGTGACATACACGTGAAATCATCCAGTCTACATCCTACTACCAACACCTGAGACTCCACATATTTTAAATGTTATATTACTCCCTTCAACCATTTGTTTTTAAGAGCTAATAACAAGCAAGAATATGAATATTACATTCCCACTGTTATTGTTCAGTTACCATTGACAATATATAATTTAAACATCTTATTGTAAGACAAAAATGTTTTAAAACTGTGGTATACCACATAAAACAAGCTAATGTTTTGCATACTGCATTTTTCACCTGCCTTTTAATGACTGTATTTTGTACCCTGATGATGTTTGATATCTAGATTGAAACATTTAGCTTTTAAATAAAAAATACAGTTGTGTTAGACTATTTAATATTGTATGTACATCACCTCAACATGCTTCATCTCCACCTGATCATCTACCAACTTTACTGCTCATCAAATTAGCAAAAGGTGTGTCCATGTGTAGAGAAAAGGGGAGCACAAGAATATAATGCTGCATACAATTCACTGTGGAACACTTTACAGATTATCAAGGTTGGTCTTGCAGCTTTTACATTCATAGCATGTTTGACAAGAATTGTGCAACAGTAGTCACTATGTCCCATCAAACACTAAGTTTGTGTCTATATAATGCAAAGGGGAGGGGGAAAAAAATCCAGCAATGTTTGTGTGTTTGTTTCATAATGCTCATAGCTTCAAAAGTAAATGCACTTGCAGACCTCAGAAACGACAATTCTTGCAAGTGCCCTTTACAATATGCACTATCATTCCCCACGCATTTCAACTGATGCTTGAATGACTATGTAGTTTTGAAAAGCCATTTCCACCGCTTTATATATTATAAACACAAAATTCTAGAGTATACACTCTTAAATTACTTTCACTGAACATTAAAAGAGCAGCACATGACACATGGCCTAATACACAACAGTTATATATTTGTTTATATCAGTTGAAGTAATGTTCCAGTATGCACTTGTATGTGATCAGTCAAATCTTATTTGAATATGTATTTACACATACATACTCAGTACGCAATTAATAAAAGGACGTATCAGAACATCAAATTAGCATACCTCAGTGGTATAGTCAATTTGAGGAGCCATTTCTGCATTGGTTCCTCCTTTTAATTTGAGAGTGGTAATTCCATTGCTGAAGAGAATACATGGAAGAGCAACTTGGATCAGCAAACCAATACTCCTAAACACAGAATCACAAATCAGTCTTCCAATAATCACTGAAGAATTAAGGGAATTATAATCAAGCAATACATTGCAAGGCCACTTAAACCAGTCACTGAAGCTCTAGAAGACAAAGCGTACCATTCTGTGGTGGGTTGAATGTTCTTTGTATTGCAACCATGCCCTAAAAAGCCTATGAATAAAACTACGTAACTACACCATGGATACACAAAACAGCAAACTGTTTTCATCAGAGCCAATATTAACAAAGACCTAAGATCCTACAACCTTCAAAATTAAAACCTTACTAGTCCTAAAGTATGGCTTAAATTAGTACTGTAACAGTCACAGACTATTCTCATTTCCAACATGCTGTGTACTAAACACCACAGTTAAGTGGTTAGCACCCCCACTTCATATTCAGTAGGTCCTGGGTTCAAATCTTTGTCCAGAGACTGCCATCCCAATGAAGATGTTTCATGGTTCTCACTCTTGCCAGGTAAATAGTACTGTTAATTAAGCCTTGCCCACTGCTATATACGAGGGATTTTTAATCGTGGGAATGGACAGCATATAGAGGATAATGACAAGATAGGGCAACTGTTGACACCACCCACTGTGCCAGTGCTCAGTACCACTCAGTCCCCCATTTAAAAATAAATAAATAGAATGGAATATAATAAAATAAAAAACCTACGCACTATCCAACTCCTTATTCAACCGTCATCAAGCTATTCCGCACTAAGGGTATATAACAAGAGCAAATGAAAATGTAGTTAAATAAACTGGGAATGTAAAATGCTGTGTAGAGAACTGTGTAATTGCTAAGGTGGGAGCAGGAGTCATGGTAAAAGCCTGTCACATCTTAACACATGTAGCTATCAAACATTCTGTTATGTCGCAAAAAAAAGTGAGATACGTTGGGATGACCAAGAACAGGATATATGAACACATGGTGGGGAATTTGATCAAGGGATCTATAAAGTGTTTGAAAAACTTGTAGCCACTACAGAAAAACTTCACTAAAGATACCAGCATCGGCCAGGATTTGAACAACTACTTACTGAACTTCATGACAAACATATTTCATTCTATTAACAGAAACACTCACCCCGCTGTCCCTGTATCAGCTGAGTATTCTCCACACTTTACTTTTCCTGGATGTAAAACAATTTCTGTGGAGCCAGTTTCTCCTCCTTTTAGCTTTCCTCCACTTATATCACGCACAATCTCCACTCCTAAAATAAATCAATACATTACTTACATAAATACACAGATTATTTATTCAATGATCATGATATGATTATGATGATAATGATTTTCAATTCATTACTTACATTTTCCTTAGAATTCAATATTTTCCTACGCTGTTTGCTCTCCAATATTTCCAATTTATGTCACAACAGACTATTCATCAAACAAATAAAAAACTGGATCCATTCATGTTCCTTAAAATGAAATTATCAGCTTACAATTACCACTGAAACTTGTTAGGCCTTTCCTGAATGTACATAACATGCTAGTGGAACAAGCACATACAAATTCATCCTTTACCCCATTTCTTCCCCCAATTTTTATATCATTTACACAACCTTTATCTTCTCCTCTCCCTTTGTTAAAACATATTTATCCTTCAGATGGCCCACTTTTGAACACAGTGTAAGCCAACTGTATGAAAATAATAGAGGTAAAATTCCTTTAATTCCACTACCAATAATCTGGCAAACCTGATAGTTTGGCACCTGGAGAAAACAGTCCCAAGACTGGAAATGTGTAATCTGTGACCAGAAGTTTCCACATTGGTGCCTGATCCTGTGACTTTATATTGTTATGTGGGCTTCACTGAATCAATTCTTATAGAGGCCTCAAGAGATCCCAAGATGAGGAAACAAGGTGGAAAGCAAAAACACATAACTTTAATGACTCCTCAGAAACATGAAGTAATCAGGAGGCTTGAAAGTGGCAAAAGCTTAAATGTTCAGTTCACACTGCATATAACACTAGATAATCAATTATTTATTATATAATGAAACAGAAGAGCCAATTATTATTTTTTGTCATATCAAGTGGAAGTGGATGGGCCTTCTCAAGTGAGATACGTAGAAACCACCTAAATTAGCAGAATAGGACAAGGTGCTGCATAGGTGGTTTACAGCAGAGCGTTCCAAAGAAAAACCAACCAATGGGCATATAATAATTTAAAAAGCTAAGTATTTTAAGATGAAATGAAAGAAGAGACATGTACATATTCTCTGAGGGATTGCTCTAAAATTTAGGTACTCTCTGATAATCTGGGATATTTGAGAATCCAGCATGTGTTAGGTTCTGTGGGTGCCAGATTAAAAGAATTCTACTGTACGTGTTCTTTGGAAACAGAAGAACAGTGACACAACACATGTACACAGTCCAACATAAACTGTATTCTATTACATTTACGTAAATTGTAATAAAAATTCCTCTCCAACAAACCTAAACACAAGATCTGGTGTACGAGGTTTATTTTACAAATTTTATCAACATTATATAAAAGTTACCCTTCAAATGTTGTGCTCTTAATCCAGGATTACTTCGCCCAGCACGAATGCTAAATACTCGAATGGGTAGCTGCTTAAGAACACTAAGAGCTAATGCCATCCGAAGGATCTGGCCTCCCTGTAATAAGCAATACAGAACCAATTATATAAGTTACATAAATCTGGTCTTTGCACAGCAGTTATACGACATTCTTATGTCACTGATTTACCATTAGAACTGCGTAAGTTCCCTTCAATGGTGATTGATATAAATATTGAAAGATACATATAATTACACCCTGTAGACACCATCACAGCAGAATGCACAAGCAGTCAGAGTAAAATACATACAATGAAGAGAACACTTGGACACATCATATAGTCACAGGACATATAACAAGAAACATCATAAAACACCCATGTATATGACATACACGACACACACACACAAAAATAAACACACACCTATATAAGTATACAAAATTTATGGTAAGCCACATAATAAGTGGTGGCTTCAAAACATTCCCAGAATCACCTCATTTCTCAGAAATACAACACAGTACCCTCATTTAAGCTACATTTCCTTGTGCAACTATACACTTCTGCCAGCAACTGTGAAGGTGTTGGAAACATTCTTGAAAGCCGTTTTGTGAAATCCTTTTCAGCTTGTCTGTCACATTCTGAATGATGTCAGCAGCATCACGAAAGTCCTGTCCCATAAATGCTGATTTCAGTCGAGGAACAGGTAAAAATCAGCAGGAGCCAGGTAGGAAGAGTATGGGAGATGCTCCAGTGTTGTCATATTATTCTTGACTATGAAATTCTTGACCAAAACCAACCGATGTGTTGGAGCATTGTGATGAAGGAGAAACCAACTGTTGGTTCTCCACTTCTCACGGCATTTCCTTCGGACTGTATCTCTAAGGTGACAAAGGATGTCAATGCCAACTTATGAGACAGAAATTTCCGTCATGCAGCAATTCCCATAAATTATACCAACAAATTCCTGTAAATTATACCAGTGGATTCCCGGAGCTTTTTGAAGCTACAATGTGTTAGTCTGTCATTTTCTAGTAATATAATTTTTTCAACAAAGCAGAAGTGTGTTACAAGAAACTCTTTCAATGCTAATTTTACTTGTTTACTGTTAGTGGACAGATTGTTGTATAGCATTATACATCTTATCCCAACATGGTAAATGCCCTTCTGACAAACTACAAGATTTGATACTGGTGTATGATGATCATGTCATGACTCATACTGACTACATGAGCCTCTCAGCTGTCTCAAACATTTCAGTGTTCTCAGTTGCAAATGTTAGTAGTGCCAGTACATCCACTGAATATAGGAAGTACAAGGAACTTTATAACCAATCCCCCACATGATTATCTTTTATGGGTATTGCCATGATTCTAATAACTTTCATATGCAGTAGGAGTATTTTAGAACTGTCATAAGAGTTACCGCAGAATGTTATTACCATACATCAAAATTGAGGAGAAATGCACAAAACACAACACCATGCTGAGATATAAGTGTCATTTAAATTTGGCAGAATTAATTCCACATGACCCTTCCAGTTTAGATGAATATCAATTTGAAGACCTAGGCACTTTGTTGGTTTTTCTAACTGTATATATCGATCAGTATAACTTATCTGCATTACTGATTTGCTATTAGCAACAGAATTCAGGAAGTTTGTTTTATCACAGTTCAAAGCAAGTCTGATGGCTATGAAACACCTGTTCATGAATATACATAGTTTGATAAGTCTATAAGTTGGTTTACATCTTGTTCACTGATTACTATACCAGCATCACCAGTGAATAGAACAGGTGTAGTGACTGTGTTACTAGCGGGAAGTAGGTCATTAACATACATCAGGCACAGAAGCAGACCAACAACAATGCCCTGAGGAATTCCTTGTTAAACTTTATCCCAGTTGGAATATAGATATTCATGAATATTTCAAAATTTCATTGCAATTGTTTGTCTTACCTTTGTAAGATATGAAGGAAACTACTTACTGGCATTTCTATTTATTCTCTAATAAATATAATCTAACATAACAAGTAATATGCTATGACTAACACAGACAGAGGCCTTAGCAAGATTATAAAATACTATTATTAACAAATGGTCATTTAACAAAATGTTGGAGTTTAAATAATGCATCACACTTTTCAACATAAATTCCTAAAATATGTTTGAAAATTATGTTACAATAAAAAATGGACCCTAATTTGGTATGTTTGATTTACCCCCTTGGTGTAGGGGTTTTACAATTGACCATTTAGTAAAAAGTGTGCTTGGGCTCCTACGGCTCATGAATGAATACAGACTATTCATAAAGGCAACAAAAAACATCTCATGTTCCAGGAATGTCCTCAGTTGGGGAACTTAATGGTATATCCGGCATCACATATGGATCAGCACACATCAGAATTCAGTGGGTAAGTTATGTTGCGGGGGGGGGGGGGGGGGGGGGGGGGGGGGGTGGGGTGTGGGGTGTATCGAAAGACAACACCATATAAAAAAAAATGGCTAAATAAT
>Ga0123357_10002930_pt1 | contig 19277 bp, 9 predicted proteins | sample TergutEmb28metaG_FD_89873 | JGI IMG/M metagenome (GOLD analysis project Ga0123357, IMG submission 89873) | Embiratermes neotenicus P4 segment gut microbial communities from Petit-Saut dam, French Guiana - Emb289 P4 | ecosystem: Host-associated > Arthropoda: Insects > Digestive system > Gut ...
AAAAAAAACACCGTGTGGTGAGAGGGTGGGGACCCCCAGATAAAAAAAAAAAAGGAAAGAGAGGGGGGGAAAATCTCACATGGCCCCCCCCCCCCCCCCCCCCCCCCCCCCCCCCCCCTCCCCCAGGAAATATTCCTGGTACTCCTTTCTGTTGGAAGCTGAGTCTTCCCCAGGGACAGAGTGCGGCCAGAAATATTATGTCAACGAAAAATTCCAGTGACATCATCGGGAATTCAACCCACGAGCTGCCGGCTTGTAGCGTAGTGCTTTAGTCAACTGCAGAGCTGAACGAGGTTTTCCAGTAACACATTCGCTCCCTCAACATGTAGAAGAAGTCTGTACGCCATATCTTGAAAGTAGATACTAAGCAGCGTATGATTTATGACTAAACATGCGTGTAAGTTAAGGAGTGTTTGGTCATTAATGGGGGTAAGAACATAATCAACCAGAAGATGGCAGCAATGAACGGCAGCGAGAGATACTTCTGCTTCAGATGGAGTTGGAGTCTCGATCTTTACCGTAAGCAGTACGCAACATCACTCACGTTGTGATTTCATTGCGTCCCTCGCGGTTTCTAATGCATATTGGTGTAACAGTTTAAGGGTTTTATAGATATAAGCTGTAGTTAGAATCTGGAATTATCAACTTTTTTGCAGTTGAATTCTGAACAAACTTGTAGCAATGCGATAATTAAAGAAGGGGTACGCACATGCACCACTTTGGCACTGAATCTCCATTGGCCACGTGTTGTATGAGCTGTGTCGTCTTTTCATATGTAACAAGCAAGAGACAGCAGAATTTACATATAATTTGAGGTTCAAACAAAACATTTTGGGCCTCGGGCGGCCTTGCAGAAGTATCTGTGTGTTGTTTAACCCTTTGACGCCTAATGACCACTATAGTGGTCGTACCGCACCGCTAACCTCTAAACGTTTCATTTTATATATTTATTCAACAAATGCAGGTACTTAATTGTTTAAACACGGTATATACTCTTCGTTTATTTCTCTTCAAAATGCAGTTTGTTTCATAATTCTAAACTATTTGGTTCCTGTTTTATTCACATTTTATATACAGGTGTGCTAAAATGTAAAAAAATAATTCCGGCGCCAAAAGGTTAAGCCGAGTGTCTTTACGATATGTTTCAGGCTATACCTACAGACTCTACCGTTTCTAACAAACAATTAAAATACTCCTGGGGGCAATAATACGTGAGACAGAGCCACTTTCTATTTTGAAATAGCACGAATTGCAACAAAATTATGGGAACCATTCCGGCAAAAATTAATAAAGATTAATTTCATACTTCTTAGCCGCACGGACGTAAATATCCTGTAGCGTTAGTGCTCTCAAGTAGTTTGTTGAATTGAATTTATAATCCGTTACTTTAATTATCAACCAACAAATACATTCACATAAATTTCACATTAAAACACTTAAAATCGCTCCGACATGTTTCCATCCTAAGATCATCCTCAGGAAGCTACGTTGTTCCTTGCTAAAGTCATTTTAAAAACATTCACAAAATAATTCCTTTATATTAACAGGGTGTTGTGGCAGCATGTCGTGTTGTGTAATGGTACGTCAAAGTGATTCTGCGAAATGCACGGTGCAACAAGAATGATTATAGTCCATTGTTAAAATGCAATTTAGGGAATGTGTTAGCGTTGTGGGTTTGTGCACAAAGGGTTGTGTACGTGACGGGCGACTGCTGGAATGACAATTTTGCCTTGGTGGAGATTACAGGGTTCTTCTCAAAGTCGGTAACAACTCACAGCACTACGCGGAGCCACAGTCCAAAATGCAGTATCTAAAACTTTTTCGAATTAGCACCTATTCTACTTAGTTCTTCTCGTGGACGTAAATATCCTTCTGTACAGATGGATAAAGCATGAAGGCTTTCATTGTTTGTCAAAGGAAAGGGGTCCAAGTGGGCAAAGTGTGAACATCTGTATGTTGGGAAACAGACCGTGCAAGAGTGTGTTTCATAAACATACAAGGCTGCCTTCCATTGAGACGTTTAGTCCACAGGAGAACGCGAGCAACCTCCTCGGAAGAAAAAACTTCTCTTTGTTCAAATGCGCATGTAGAAAATATTTTTAATCACATATTATTAATTAGCGCCACGTTTCTATCGCTTTTTGCGATATGGAACATCTGGAGTTCTCTCTGCTTCATTCATATAAATCAGTCCCTCTACAAGCCTGGAGAAGCCCTTAGGGCTCCAGGAGGTTGACGTTCTCAGAATTTCTAGACAATCGGCATATGAAGGTGGCAAGGTTGTTAGCTCTACCCACCGGCCACCTTTAACCGCCAGGAGATACCCCTGGTACTCGTTTCTGTTAGAGGCTGAGTCAATCCCAGGATAATAGTGCGGCCGGAAGCAATGAGTCGATGAAAAATCCCAAGCTTCATCCATATGCGTAACATAAATTGCAGTGAAAGTACGTCTGGAGAAAGTGCCAAAGCTGCAGTTTGTAGTAAGTTATCATAACGTGACATATACTGCCCAGAAAAGTTATACTTTTACAAATTTCGTTCACTAAGTTACCTCAATGGCTTTGACAATTAAATGGGGCTTGTCTAAACTCACTTCTATGACTTGGTCTTAAGGATACGAACATTACAAATTTGCATTTTGTTGGTGTTTTACTGCCCGAAGAAGGGAAGCTACTTCTCGCGTTCTAAATCCTCTAGAATATCTTTTGTTTAAATATGAATATTTTGTTTCAAAGTATCAAAAGTTACATTCTTTCGGCACGATTACAGTTGTTTACATATCGCACGTATGGAAAAAGACTTTATTCTACACAACATTACTTCTATGGCCATTACCGTCAAAATAATCACTTTTTTTGTCTTCCGACTTTCACGTTTCAGTTGTACTTTTTCCAGCCATGAATTCTGTTTAGAAAGTTACAAATGTCATAGAAAACACAAACCTTTGATAATAACTACGCCACACCTTAGCACTTTAATGTCCTATGAGTGCTGTCACTGAACTTCCTTTGGTAACGAAACTAACAATATAGAAAAACAAAATCGTATTTACAAGATCACAGCGCACAATAACAACGTATCCAGCAATTGTACCCAATTTATCCGAAACTACAAACTCAGGACCAGCTGCAACAATTGAATTTCCCGGTCTATGAAAGAAAAATGAAATGCGTAATATTATATTTACAGGTGGAAGTTCATTTCGTTTGAAGCATAGATAAATCCAACAAGTTCGAGGAAACTATTTTACACGTCTGTAAACTTTCAATACACACAGTAAGTTTTGTGTACGCTCTGGTGGCGAAGTAGTAACTATCGGTAATTTGGAGTGGATAAAACATACCAAATTATCACTCTTTTGTTACGAGAGCCGAAGTTCTTCAGGTGAAAACAGGAACACAGAAATTCATCAGGAACTTCTCTTACCAATTGTTCAACCGACGCCTGTGCTACGTCGTTACGCATTTGCCCTGTAGGGGCACTGCTTCACGCTTGTCCCACACGTGGATTACGTTTCGTACCGGACGGACAATTTGTAAGCGCCACTCTGCAGTTGAAGTTGAATGTCAGTGTGATGTTTTTGTTTCGTAATGTAAGTCGGTGTTAATCCTATTATTTGACCATTAGTGAGATTCTCAAACTCTTTCCTTTTATACCATATTGCAACAGTTCTTAAAGAGTGCAAGAACTAGTTCTCATCCTAAGTGATTCTAATCTATCACAAGTCCCTAACCTGTCAAATTTATAATAAATGAAAACGTTAGTAGCATAACCTGCGCATCCTATTCAGAGACAGAGGCCCTTAAGAACGACAGTCGTTGCTGTGTTAAATCAAGAATAGTCGGTGTAACTGACTGCAGATTGTCCTCGTTCCTCCTAGTTTATATTGAATTTAGTGAATCGGTAAACTTAGGATTCTCATACACATTGGATAGCTGGACATGAATTCCATAGTACAATTTTAGAGATTTTGGGACTGTAGATGGCACTTATTTCGTAATTTTACAAACATTCTAATTTCTTAAAGTTGTTATTCTACGTGGTCTCTGGAAACTTTGTTCACACTGTAGGCGTTGGCATCGAGTAAAATTTCATCTGGCAGCATTTTTTACAACGCTCCAAGATATTAGTTTTAAGATGCAACAGAAACTACAAAGTTTATAGGATAACTTCATTGTTGTGTAAAATTACATTACATCACAGAACTGTACTGATAAAAGGAAATATTGAACGTGACACATCTTGTATTAAAGAAACGATTTTTACCTGCTGCACATAAAATTTAACTCTACGCTGATTTTGGAACCTTCCTGATTGTATTATGTATGTTAGCTGATTACTTAGAACAGTAGATCAAAGGAAATTATCCAAAGGAACAAGTGTGAATCTTGTTCTGTATTGCATTTATTCTACATCAGCTTTCATGTCAGGCACTGTACTGGTGCACAAAAAATACAATTGGTCAGATACAACAAGTATCTCAAAATGAAAATTGCACAGACATATTTCAGCATAACATTTACTAATAGAGAGAAAGAGAGAGAAAAAAACATAAGTTTTGTTTGGTGCTAATAATTATAATGTTAGTTTTTTACTTATATCTGCACAAATATCTGTAACAGTCGAAGTGCATGGGTCACAATGATGCCTACCCATCTGTATTCTATTTTTACTGACATGTACTTGACACGTTAATAAATAAATGTTAAATATTAACTTAATATCGAGGAGTATGTCACTTGATGGAAGGAGCTTGCTTTTGTCATTAAACACAATGATTGATGAGCATTTTCACATCTAGCAGGCTAAGTACTAACATTAACTGGAGTACTGCTGGATAAAGATTTAGGAGTGGAATGGTATGATAATGTTTCAACTGACTGCACTAATGTTCTCTGATAAAGATGTTTCCTTTCTCTTCTCATAACAAATGAACAGAAAACACTGACAGTTCCTAGACAAGAAATCTGCTTGAATTTGAAACGCTGTATCATTCAAGGGTAACAAAATTAACCTGATTGTTTAAAGGACCATGCAAAGTGACATGGCCTGTGGGCCATGTAGTGTGCATCACTGGACTGTGAGAATTATGTGATATAAGATGGATATTACTGCCTATTTTGGCACAACTGGATGTAGTTGTGTGATTTCTTAATAGTAACTGGCTTTTGTGGTGCAGGATGAATACAACCAAGGTAGAGCCAGAATCAGACCCTGAGGCACAGGAGTCACTTAGTGAATTCCAGTTCATCAATGTGAATCATGACATGCTGTCAGTACCAGTGCCTTGTACAGAAATGAAGGCTGAAATTGAGGTTAGTGGAATTAAAGTGAATGAGGTTCAAGTGCTGTCATTGTAATATTGCTGTTTTTCCTTTTTCTTTTTTGCTGTTGACTAATTCATGTTGTGATAATTTTGTGTGTCTGATCTAGAGAAGATTCGCTGTGAGAGAAGACTGTCTTTGTTTGTAAAGAAATATGTAATACAAATTTCATTGCACAGGCTTAATGATAATGAAAGCAAGAATACTGCTGAGTGCTGTAGAATAAGCGGCTTGTACTCTTACAGATTTCATGGTATCATGTATAAGTGGTTAATTAAAGGCCAAGATGTCCCTTTGCTGAATTAAGTATGATGTCATTAATACATGTGTGGTGGTGGACATAGCTCCTGGTGTTTTTTACTCTGGCACTAAGATGGAGGGGAGTGGGATTACAGGTTGATTTGTACTATTCGGTTTGATGAGTTATTTTTTATAAAATTGTAATACCTTTGAGCTTTGAATTGGGTGTGATCATAGAGTGATATGGAACAAAGTTGCTGTTACATAACAATTTTTCACCCCTCACCCAAATATAAAATTTTATTGTAATCCAGCAGGCTATTTTGGAGGCGCAACTTGCATAAAGCGTGTAAAAGTCAGCTGAACAAGTCAGGTACTATGGGAATGAGATAGTCACACAAGAAGGTATAATAAAATGAAACATACAACAATTTAAAAGTTTTATGTTCTTTGACTCAGGATGCATCATTATTCCTTAACAGTGGTGATATGTATCGTTTCCAGAAGCCCATTAATTTAATTACAAGTTATCATAAATTGGAAGGAAAGCAGTAATGGTGGATATGTGTCTCAATTTTGACATTGTATTATCATTTTTTACATTTTTACTCTGTGCATTTCAATCTAGTCATTTTCCCTTACAAACTAAATGCACATAGTACATACACAATAGTATAGTCATTTATCACTCCGACATGTTGCATCACTACTGTGCCATCTTCAGCCAGCTTTAAAACTTGGCATGTGAACTGTGCCAACACAAGTTGGAGTGGTAAAAGGCTATGCTATGGTGTATATAATATGTGCATTTAGTTGGTTTAATAAATGAAAATAAATTATAAATAAGTTGAAGATTCAGAATAGGAACCAACTTTTAATAGTTCTGCAAAAGTACCAATTTCTGTTAATATTTTTGACATATAAATATTACTGATAAAATAACACTGCTGTCTTCAGTAACAGAGTAGTTTGTTGAGATAATGGAAAATGAACACAAAGTTTGAAGTTTCAATTTCATCATAAATTCAAAATACAAAATGTAGCCATCTGAGGTGGTTGTGTTCTTGAAAAGCAATATGCTCTGAAAGAACAAGGGCCTGTGGAAACACACATGCCATTACAGCCCTGACCCCAGCAAAATAATACATACATACATATACATATACACTCACAGATCCATCATCTGCACAAGTCAGATTGAAAGTGGAATTCGTCATCAAAAGATCTAAATTGCAATCTGCAATCAGGTCAAATTAATAAGTTACAAAATTACATGAAATTAGTAAGAACATGTTAAGTTACAAAGAAAAGATCATAAACACACAATAGTTCAAAGCAACTATATGCCTTACAACATAATATAGCAAGTTAAATATGAATGTTCATATGTCTTCATCGTTATGACCAGCAGAAAGAAATTCATCAATGAAATAAAAGGCATTTTTAACAAGGTAGTTTCTTGACAAAGTCTTAAAGGTATGTATGTTGTTACAAAATTTGAATATATTTTATGGTAGCTGACTGACTATTTTAACAGATGAATAGCAGACATCTCTCTGTATTGAGGAAAGTCTTACTGAAGGTATGTGCAGTTTATTTTGCCATCTTGTATTCATACCATGAACAGAGATGTTAGTTTGATAAATATTAAAATTTTTAACAGCAAATTACATCAAGGCATAAATGTATAAACGAGGAACTCGAAGTATATCCAATTTTTTTAAACCCTCTCTACACGAAATTGTTGGACCCATTCTCAGCATAATCCTATTTTCTTTTTTTTTCTTTTTTTTTTTTAATTATGAAACCATTTCTCATTGATGAAGATGAACTCCAGAAAATTATATCATAACTTATTTGTGAATTGAAATGTGTAAAATAAACCATTCATAACATTTTTATATTTACAATAGGTAATAATTTCTCAACACGAAAGCAAATTGAACTCAATTTTTTTTATTAAGTCATGTATATGTGATTTCAAAGTTAGATTGCAGTCCAGATGCATGTCTAAGAATTTTATACAAATTGTATTTTTAGTATTGGTAAGAGCTCAGTTGTTAGAAGCAATGTGCAATGGGTAAGTCAGGAGCTTAGAAGAAGCAAATATTACAATATGTGTCTTGTTTAAGTACCAACTGATTATTTTGAAACCATTTAGAAATACAATGTAGTATTGAATTTAATTTAGAGTTTAGTTCATTAAGATCACTAGGAAGAAACAAGAATATTAGTGTCATCTGCAAAAAGAATGGTATGAGAAATTTAGTTTATGATGCATGGAAAATCATTAATATACACATTGAACAGTGATGGGCCCAAAACAGATCCCTGAGGAACCCCATGTCTATTTCCCAGTCTGATAGAAGATTAGGTGAATTGACAAATTGCAATACAACACTTTGTTTTCTATTATGCAACTAAGATTTTAACCAATTTAATATAGGGCCTTTTACTTCATAAAATTCCAACTCTAAAATCAAGAATTCATGACTAACACTATCAAAGGCCTTAGTTAGATCACAGAATAGACCTGTTATTTATTCTTTATTATTCCATGCACTAAAAACTAACTCAGTGAGTTTAAAAATAGCACTTTGATTAGGAACATTGTCATGGAAACCGAATTGTTCATAGGCCAGAATGTTATTATTCAATAAATAATGTTTTAATGTATGGTGAATGAGCAACTCAAATATTTTGGGGAATCCTGTCAATAAAGAGGTGGGTCTATAACTTTATACTTGTGATTTATCATCTTTCTTAAACCATAGTTTTGTTATACCATACTTTAGGCAATCTGGGCAAATACCACAAGTTGGTGACTTATTGTAAATGCAAGTGATAGGTTTAGAAATTTGGTTACCACATAGTTTTAATATCTTATTGGATAGACCATCATAACCACACAAAGTTTTATTTTTTAATGAAGATATTGTGCGTATAACTTTGGTCTCAGTAACTGACATATTGATGATTTGTGGGAACTCATAAGGAAATGATTCCCTAAGTGAAAATATTGCCAGATCAGTTTTTGGTTGCTGTGTGATTAATTCATGTACATAATTTATAAAGTAATTATTAAAAATCGTAGCTGATTGATTTCTGCTTATATTTTTGTTACCAAGTTTAATTCAGTCTGAGTAAGCTTCTTACTGGATGCAGTACCAATTTTATTATTAATAGTGTTCCAAGACGTTTTAGATTTAATTGCAGATGACGATAACAATTCATTGTAGTACATTCCTTTAGCTTTTCTAATTAGTGTCCATAACACACTGAAGTACTGAGTACAGTGTACTCTAATTTTCAAACAATTGGTAGTCTTGCTCATAATGTAAAGAAACATTTTTTGCTTACAAGATATTTTGATTCCTGCTGTAATCCATTGGTTATTAGAAACATTGTTAGTTACATATGGGATAGGGAAACATGATTCAAAAATAATTTAAAAAGTGTTTAGAAATAAATTACAGATTCCATTTACATCAATATGGTTAAAAATAATGCATAATAATATAATAAGGTGATTACCAATGTTGATTTGAACTGCACATACTTCAATAACTTTTTTAATACAATACTGTGATAGATCAAACGTATTGTTTTCCAGGTATTAGTTAATGTACATGCATACTCCTCATCCAGAGTATGATTGACATGAGAATGTAGAAGCTAAGTAATTATTATTAGGCTTAATCATTAAAAGTTTATGATCTATTAAATAATGTTCTTATAAACTGATAATATGAGGACTAAGATCACAGCTGTCCAACATGCACATTAATTTATCCATTTTATGCTTAAGGCCCTGATATTTTGGTGAAATATGTGCAAAGAAGTTCCAGTTGACTTAAGCCCATAAAAAAACTTCATTTCTTGTTATCGCTGTTTTCTTTCTGAGAGGACGTTGATTCATTACTAGGGAACACACAGCTGAATTTCTTGATTATTGAGGAGTCACATCTGTTGAGTGAGGAGGTTTCTAATATAAAGATGTGGGTAAATTATCATGTTTTTGTTAAAAGCAGATCAAGGATTTTCTTTGTGATTTCTTGACACATCCAATTTTTCCCTAATGAAATCATATGCATTCCAAATATGTTTATACTGCTGTGAGCCATGGCCCACCAACTGCAAAACACTTTGTTATAGGATAAAACATGTACCACTGTTGTAAATAAATTTTGTGGTACACATGGGGCATAGGAAATCAAATGATTTGTCATAATTTGAGTGTCTGTGGTACTAATCCTAGCTGTTCTGTCTGACTCATGCTCTTCTGCCAGTTTATTGAAATGTTTAATATAAGAACCCAAAGTTCAGTTTCAGATACCAGTAAAATGAAATTGTGGTTTTACAGGTTCCAAATATGGAGGGGACTGATTCAGATAATGATGCCCATCAGTTTTACAGAGAATCTGAGTTCATGGATGAGAAAGACGAATATAAGCTTCATCCACCCATTTACAATACATGGAAGTACAAATTTCATGTGAGTTATCCTATCAGATGCTATGCGCATGATGTCTTGAACTGTATGTTTTATAGTGTTAAAATTTGCATCTTGGGATATGAGGTTATATACCTTGGTAAAAATCTGTAATTATGAAATAGTGAACAGTGATTAACAAAAGTAAGTGGCTGAAAGAAATTCAGTATGAACTTTTATGAAGATGATTCTCATTTACATTTTGGTGGCTTAGTAGAGCTGTATAACATAAGTTTTATATGATGGAGGTCCTAAAGCAAGGTACCAAAATTATTTTCTGCTTGATGTTTTATTCAGCACCACTGGACCACATTTATAGTGCCCCTGAAAACTGCTATGAGGCAGTGTAGCTGGTCATTGCATCTGGCATGTGAACCAAAATGGCTGTGCTAGGAACATGGTCCTGTGCAGGAGTCTGTTCAGTAATTCATATTTTGCACGCATAAAAGGAACTACAGCAAACAAATCTCATTTACAGCTTGCATCTATATAGTGGAGAGAATGTGATATTAAAGAAACATGTTTGATTTTGGTGTGATGAATTCCAGAATTGGTGTGTGAACATTTGTGATGAACCAAGGAGTGGCAGACCATCATGAAAGATGACAACATTGTGCATACTGTCCAACATGTTTTGACTAACAAGCATGTGAAAATTCAAACTGTCCTATGGCAGGTTTATTTGGCCAGGTCAATTGTTCATGAAATTTGTCCACAAGCAGCATGCATTTCAAAAAGGAGTATGCTTTCTGGTTTGTGACATCTGAAAGAGTTATGTAAGACAGCATGCATGGGGTGTGCTTGCAGTTGGTGATGTGTGTCATAGTGAAGGTGATGAGATTCCAAATGGGACTGTGACCAGACACAAAGCATGGGTGCTTTATGACACCCCAGAATGGAAAATAGAGTTGATGCCATCGAAGCATCCTGGATCTCCTGTAGCCAAAAACTTAAAGACTACTCTTTTTTTAGAAAGGTTATGGAAATCATCCTTGGGACTGTCAAGGTGTTATTTTGACTCCATGGAATATGGCTTCACAGTTGATGCTGAATTACACTTGGAACGAGAATTTGAATTCAGGAGTCCACCATAGATGTCCAGGAATCATGGCAGAGGGTATGGTTGCAAGGGTCTGGATACTCTCATCACACAGAAGTACAAATATCTAAATAGATGAGATGATGCTGTTGGAAAATATTACAGCCTTGACTGCTGTATATCATACACATGAGACTGGGGTGCTTGTGGTAGTATTACTGACAATTCAGTTCTTCTTTGATGTGACACTGTGTCAATGCAGAGTAGTTCACAGTGTTTCAAAGGATTGCAGTTCCTTCATAATCAGGGTTAGGAAGTCCAAAGATACCTTGATGATGAAGGCACAATGGTCATTTGAAATGCTGTGAACTATGCACCCAGTGACACAGTGTCACATCCAAAAAGTCCTGAATCTTCAATATTGTAAATGGTTGTTTGAAAATCTTTTAATAAAAAGATGTTACTTTACTTTTGGGACCTCCTTTGTACATGTACCAATATTAATATTGTACTAAAGGTAATGTATTTGAGATTTGGTGCTCTCATATCATTTTTGCTGAAGATTCAAGTAACCAGGGATGTTACATTATGCCAGCTCATAAACAGTAATTAAATAAATATTTATAGTTGACATGGCTTAACATTCTAGAAGACTTGTATTTCTATAATGGATTCCTTGTAGAATTATATATATCCTAGAAATATCAATATGATGCTTCCTTTTTTCTTAGGTAAATGATATATTGGAAATACATGAACAGATGCCTGATCAAGAGTTGTTATACAGTGAATCCATGAATGAAAGTGAATGGCTTTTACATAAGAAGAGAGAGAAATTTAAAGAACTGATGAGAAAAAGAAGAAAAAATGAAACACCAGACCAGCGACAAAAACGTTTAAACACAATGAAACAATATGCTAAACATAGCAGGGCAAATGAAACTCCTGAGCAAAGACAAAAGCGCCTCAATCAGAAGAATATTTATGCCAGGCAGAGAAGAGCAAATGAAAGTCTAGACCAGCGTTTGAAACGACTCAGTAAAATGAATGATTATGGAAAGCAGAGAAGAGCTAGTGAAACTCCAGAGCAACATGAAGAACGACGACAAAAACGACGAGAAAAGGCAAGAAGAAGACACAGCCAGATACCAGAGGAGCGACAAAGGCAAAGAACAGTAAAGAGGAACTGAAAGTCTTAAGTGAAGTGGAAGGTAGCTCCATTGGCCTATTAATTTTTCCAGACAAAATGATTCAGTGGAACTTGTGAACAAAAATATGAGGTAATGAGACAACAGGAAAAGTGAACACTCGGAGAACAGTGATAAGGGTGGTGGGAAGAACAGCAATAAACAGATGTATGAAGAAGACGAGATGAAACTTGTGAAACATGTGAAGAGCATTGTAGAGAGTGTCAAGTAAAGTTTGCACTACAAGGTATTTACATGACTGCAGAATAAAAGCAAGACTGGTGGGTACAGCAGCAAGAAATGAGGTGAAAAGAACAAGATGGAAGGGTGACATGGCATAGAACAAGCTATCCCTGTACAGGCCTGGATAGGCCATTAGGACTCCAGGAGGTTGAGGCCCCCAGAATTTCTAGACAATTGGCAAATGAAGGGGGCAGGATTGTCTGTCCTATGTACTGGCTGCCTTAACCCTAAGAGATGCCTCTGGTACCTATTTCTTTTCGAGGCCGAGTCGATCCCAGGGCCATAGTGCAGCCAGAAGGATTAAGTCAATGAAAGGTCTCAGTGCCCCAACCAACTGCACTACTTTGTACCCCCAGAGCAAGTGATACATAGAACATTCTGAAGAATGAAATAGATAATGATGTAAAATAAAATTGCAACAGAGAGTGAAGCACACTGAAGTAAAATGAAGAGCAGTACAGATGTAAGATATTATGAAATATATTTAATTACTTCTTAATTTGTAAATGTGTTGATGCAGAGTTTTATTCTCCTGAATTTATGAATGATCCCTTTAGAAAACATATGAGTGATGATCGACAAATTGACACTTTAAATTGAGGGTAATACTTTCAATTTAAAGTGTTTTTTTTTCTTCACAGCGTATCATGATGGGAAGTTCTGCTTTGTTTTGGGGATATATATTTACTTTGCATGGATAAAGTAGCATTATTACTGTAATTTTATCACATAGAAAAATGGAAGAGTGATATTAAAGTTGTAGGAAGTATGCTTCAGAATGCTGTTGGTCAGATGCTGTAAAATGGTTTCATGATCTTCTGGGACAGAAGGCAAGATTAGAAGAACGCTGAAATTACAAAAATGTTACTGTTGTGTATATTAAAGTAAACAGAACTGTATTGTAACTGTTTGTGATTGTATTACAATAAGCATTGCTATGTATCTCTACTTTGTTTAAAAATTCTGAGCACATAATTTATTTCTAATGTAATTTACAATGCTCTTCGTAATAATAGTGAATAACAAAATGGAAAGGATTTGGCAGGAAGCAATCATGACCTAATTTAAGTTACTCTCCTGGTGTTTGACTGGAGGGACTGCAGAAAATTATGGAAAATCTCAGTCAGGATATTTGGTGTTCCAGCCAAGATTTGAACTGAGCACGTTCTATGTGCAGGATGAATAAATAGTGTGGATATGAATTGATGTGGAAATTGGAATAGTTGTATAAGTAATGCTTACACTCATATTAAATCATTTTATCACTTTAGATCATGTTAAATTTTGCTTAAGTGTATTACTAAATCATTTTTCCAACACCATGTGTCAACCTGTTTTTATGCTATAAATTGTCACATACACATAAGAATTACAGTAAAGCCATGCTTTTGATGAAAACTATGAAATTCTTTAAGAAATAGAATAGGATCTGATGCAGTTTGTAATTAACAGTTTAGAAGTCGTTCAGAGAACTTGCAAGTTGATGCAGTCAGTATGAGACAAAGCATGATCATCAGAGACTAGTTACTATGAATCTTAACAGTCTTGGAAGAAAACATACTCTGTTGGTGGAAAGCTGTGAAGACCCTGCCACTCAAAATTAAAAATGTGCACACAGATATTTACCTGTTTTAAATATCATCAAAAAGAACTCCTGTTAACTCATACTTAACTGACACTTTCTGCTCTGCAAGTGAATTTATAATATTAAGATTTTTGCTGTTCTGGCATGTTAACGCAACATAGATTGGCAATCCAAGAAGAAATTATTCTGTTCAGTATTCTTGAAGATGGGACTGAAATGTTGTTCCAAAACATTTGAAACTAACTACCAATGTATGGTGTGTAGCATCCCAGAAGAGCAAAGATCTCATTTACACTGCAAGACGGAAGCCTGAAATCACGTTATTAAGAAATGTGTCCATCTCCTGCTTAGCATAAGTAATCCGTTACTGAAAACCAGACGCTCTGTGCGAAAACACTGACCCACTATTTTAAATTGGAAAAATTATGTGTCACAACATCAACCCAAAACCCCCCAACCATTTTGCTAAAACATAACTAAAACACCATAAAACACTTAAAACATTGCTTCCTGGTCGCCAAACAATTGTTATGATTGTTAACAAATAGTTGTTTTGTGTGCAGTTATGTGTATAGTTTGCATGCACGTTATTCTGTTGAAGATAATGTATTCAAGTTTTGGAACGCTGATATAAATATTTCCTGTATAAACATAAGTCGAAAGATGTTGTAGTGAGAGATTCGTGCGTTGTATGAAATGGCGGGTATGGATAATCGTGTTACTTCTCTAATACAAACATATCAACAGCGCCTGTATTCAAAGCCTTATGTTCCTTCCTCGGCATTCGGGCGCGCGACACGACTCCGACTCCGACGGTGTAGCAAGTAAGTTAGTCATCGTGTTCCTGTTCAGCGACCCCAACGTCGGCGTACAGTTCTTGAAGGATGTGGGGCTAATTCAAAGCGGTACGATGTGCTGAAAGTGCGGTTCACAAATGTTCTGGTGCGTCGAGACCAATCGTAACGACAGTTATCGATGGCGATGTCGGGGGAAGACATCTGCTTCCGTATGCTCCGCGTCTACAGCAATCAGTCGTAACCCGAAACAGGTAAGATCTGTGGCACCACATACTACATAGTGACTAATTGCCTGCGTCGCTTTCAGGTTAGGTTACGTAACGTTATGTTGGGCTAAGCATGATTACGTTACGTTACAGCACGTCGCGTCATGTCTAGGCATTTCCTGGATTTCTACAAGTTTCTCACACACCGTCCATCCCGGTCATGTCTCTACGTAACTCGCCACCCCCCTCTTATCCATTCTTGCTGGCAGAGTTACTGACAGGGAAGAGAAATGAATGGCCTAATAATATATTTCAGTAACGATCATATCATTTATTTTCCTTCCGTAAATCCGTACGGGATGGATATGGAAATCGTCATATTTGTTGGGATTAAGGGGTGACATCGACACAAATGTGTACAGCAACCACATGGTTACTTAGTATGATAAATATAATAAAATAGGACAATACAAATTGTTTAGTGTAATAAATATAGATACAAATAAAAATTAAAAATAAAAATAGTGGCATGTTAGAAGCAATTAGAGGTACTCTTTAAGTAGGAACTTTTCCTTCGTTACAGAAAGTGGTTGGATATATACTAACAAATTTATAATACAGACTTGTAAGTAAAGAGAAGGAACATTTGTCCCATAGCCCTCACGTGTCAATTCAGATCATATGTCGAAATCTAACTTGGCGTTCAAAATATTCATCTAAGGAATAAAAGGAATTTTCACGTAAGTATTTTTGTAACAATGCTTTAAATTTTTTTTTGGGATTATCAGACTCTGCTTTTATGTAAATGGGAAGCATGTTAAATACCTTAACACCTATACAGTGTACTCCCTTCTGGTATTTTGTCGCATTTACAGAGGGTTGGTGTAAGTTTGCTTGCTGTCTAGTGTTAATTTGATGTATCTCGGAATTTACCTGGAATTGGCTCTTGTTTCTTATCATGAACAACAGATGGGAAAGAATATACTGAGAAGGGAGGGGTAAGATTTCCAAGTTAGGAAACAATTTTCTGCATGAGTCTGTACATCTGCAGCCCATCATGATTCTGATAATCTTCTTTTGTAACCTGAAAATCTTAATACTGTCTGGAGAATTCCCCCAGAATATTAAACCATAGGTCATTATAGAATGAAAGTAGGAATAGTAAATTACTTTCAAAGTATTTGCTGTTACATATAGTTTAACCAACCCCATAACAAACTGAGCTTACTTAATACTTTCAATGTGTGTTTTCCAGGAAAGATTATTTTTAATATATAGCCCTAGAAATTTTGTTTCATTTGCAATACTTATTTGTTCATCTTCATATTCAATTTCTGTAACTGACGTGCATTTACTTGCATTATTAAATTGAATAAAATGGGGTTTGTCAAAATTAAAAAATAGAAAATTTGATTTGAACCACTTATTTAGTTGTGCAAAAACTATATTAAGATCGCTCTAACCAGTTACTCCGTCGCAGTCATGTCACTACCTAACTCCTTGTATCACTTGACTGTTCTACTAAATAGTTTCCGCCCATAAAATATCAGCTCGTTGCGCGCACATCACCTCGAATGACGTAACACGTTCATTTGTGGTGCTCTGCGCGCCAAAAGCGGCTAAACGTACGAACTAACTACCGCAACCCTTCCGAAAGGAGTGCATATTGAATGGCCTGCACTCTGGTGGCGGTAACTCTGAATGGAAGATTGTTGATCAGTTGCCAATTTTCCTGGGCCAACAAAGAGACATGGTACTTCATCCATTACTAGGACTATTCTAGAGTTAGTCAAGTATGATAAGAACGCTCGCTTGTGGCATAAATCGTTTCAGCGGAAAGTAAGTTGTCTTTATTGAAGTTTTTCGAGCACTTGACTAAGACCCACAACTGCTAACCCGAATTTTGTCTTCGTCGCAGGTGATTTAGGAAGGAGAGAAGAACTGGAACTGAAACCTGAAACCCTTCTGGCCCTAGTATAGTTTAGGATAACCACACATCGCGGTCGAGTGAGAAGCAGCATGCACGATGTGCCTACTAACCTAACCTCACATCCATTACCTGTCAAAGGTTACGTCATTGTAATTGACTTACGCAGTCAATCCTGCATATCATACTCCGTAATATCAGGTAATTGCTTTGACAATAGTAACCTCAACGTTATTACAATTCGCAATCAACGCATCAACTGATTGCAAATTCTGCCATTTGCCCTGTTTTAAATGTAACTATATTTTACCGGACACATCAAGAAGAAGCGTTTGGGTTAAACTAGGTACCTGGCCATGCATTTCCTCAGAACGATGGTTTATAACTTCACAAACATCCTTGAATAATGAACAAGCCTTGACTTTGAGAGTAATTGGTTCTTTTATTGCAGGATGAATTTAACCAAGATAGAACCAGAATCAGACTCTGAGACTCCAGAACCATACAGCCAGTTTCAGTTCACCAATGTGCATCAGAAACTGATGTCAGCACCAGTGTCTTTCACTGAAATGAAAACTGAAATTAAGGTGAGGGGGCACTAGGACTGGCATTTCTTCAGATGTGTTACTGCGTGAATCATTTGTTGGTTCTGATGCACTAATTTCGTATGGTGTATGGAAATAGTTTTATGCTGAGAAAAGGGGATCTTGAGGATTAAGTAATTACACCATTTTATGTGTGAGGTTTGAGGTTATGTCACTGGTAGTTATTAAAGACTGTGGTCTTCTGGAATGCGATATTGTATAATTTGGTAGATGGTTATTAATGTTGTATGACTACACAGCCTCCATCATTTTCTTTCCAAAAGAGTGCTGGGTGCTGTTGTTTGTTTAGAACAGTGAATATGTACAGTACTAAACTGGGTAGTAGAAACCGTCAAAGAACTCCTCACAGGTGCCCACTTGAAAGATTACCTGGAAGAGAGAAGGAAGAATGTTGAAAGATATTGACTTGCCCATAGCAGCAAATGAAGGGATGGCATGACTTTGAATGTGTTCCTTTAGTGAATCTTCTGACAATTTCCTGTGGGATACCACTTAGTGGTATACTTGCAAAGAGTTAATAATTTGGAATCTACTGCAAAAGACAGTTATGTATAAGTATAGGTATGTGCATATAAAAAGGGCTATATCAGAAAGGGCTGCATTTTAGTAAATGTGTTTGAGTTGCATTGCTATTGTTGACTGGTGAAAACTGTGCAACATGTGATGGCTCACAGCTGACCCAGCTGTATCACAGCATTATTTGAAACTACCAAAATGCGTGTTTGCACATCAGCCTCAGGTTTTTATGTGTGCTGTAGTGCGTATAAATGTAAGATGGAGGCGATGAACTCCTCTTTACTAATTGACATGGTGTCATACCCCGAAACCTAGAGTCTTCATCAATGTGAGAACCTTGAGTTATTTTTAATTCTCAATTTAGATCATAATCTATTAAATTTCAACTTGTTCGGCAGGTCTCTAAGGTGGAGTCTGATGCACTTCAGTCGCACTGTGGGTCTGAGAGTGCAGGTCTGAAACAACAAGACCTGTTGTGTCCACCCAATTACAATACATGGAAATGTGAAAATCAGGTGAGTTATTATTTTGAAATCTCTGCTGTGGGTATCCTTATCTAGCATATAGTAGTGCATTACTTCACCTGTGGTACATAGGCTATTTGGAAATCAATGTCCGGTGGGCTGTTAAAAAAAAACAAGAAATAAGGAAAAATATTTTATTATATACAAAAGTTAGCTACATAATTAGGCTACTTCTCGACATAATCACCCTCTGAATTGAGGCACTTGTCATAGCGTGACATGAGTTTCACTATCCCCGCGTCATAGAAAGTTGCCGGCTGGGAGCTGAGCCAGTCCTTGACACCATCCATCAGCTCCTCATTCATCTTTACACGTAAGCGCTGTGTTCCCAGCCAGACTTTCATCCGCGAAAAAAGATGGAAATCACTCAGGGCGAGGTCCGGGCTGTAGGGTGGGTGGTCAAACAAGTCCCAACGAAATTTCTGGAGCAGGACTTGTGTGCGTGGGCGTGCATTATCATGCAGAAGCACAACACCTGACGTCAACATTCCTCTCCTTTTGTTTTCAATGGCTCTGCGCAGTTTTTTCAGAGTTTCACAATATGTTTCTGATGTTATCGTGGTTCCAGGTTCCATAAACTCAATCAACAGCA
>Ga0123357_10002932_pt1 | contig 19271 bp, 5 predicted proteins | sample TergutEmb28metaG_FD_89873 | JGI IMG/M metagenome (GOLD analysis project Ga0123357, IMG submission 89873) | Embiratermes neotenicus P4 segment gut microbial communities from Petit-Saut dam, French Guiana - Emb289 P4 | ecosystem: Host-associated > Arthropoda: Insects > Digestive system > Gut ...
ATTACATAAGTCTAGGTATAAAATATCGTGGAAGTTTTTAAGTTAAGAATTAAAAGTTAAAAACTCTTTATATAATAAATATGAATAGTTAAAAGCATAATAGGAAGATGCAATGGATGGAGTTAGTTAATAGAGTACTCACATACTTGTACTGCTACTCCCTCCAACGTGGTCTGATCAGGACTGGTTAGTGCGAGTCGACTTGCACTAACCAGTCCCAATCAGACCACGTTGGAGGGGAGTAGCGGTACAAGTAGTATGACCTGTACCGGAGGCTGCGGTTAGAGTATTTAATATTCCTGATGATGGGTGCTGTGACACCCAAAACATGTAGAGCAGCTTTGCAGTGAATAAATATCTGCATACTGTTGCATCTGTTGGATTTTTATTCACACTGAATTTAATCACTTGAAATGGGTTGGCAACCTGATGTCGCCACTGGTCATGCGTCATTTAAAATCAAGATATTTTAAAAATAATTTTCATCCATAATGTAGGACATATCAAATGACATTAGGAGGCAATATATATATACACACAATTTCATCTGTCAGAATGAAAGTTTTCTAAATATTTAATTGAAACTGAATGAATGATTCTGTGCACTCTTAACCTCTCTGTTTTTGTTTCAATATTATCCTGGTCACATGTTCAGTATCATGCATGTTCTTTCCATTTTACATCCTATAGAAATAATAAAGGTCTTGCAAAAACAGAAAAAAGTTGCCCCCCCTTCCCCCCAAATTCTACAAATTAATCTGAATATCCTACAGCATATTTCCATTTGATTGATGCCCCAGAATTTTTGGGATTAAATAACATGTTACGCGTGGTTGTAGGCCACTTGGAATATTGATGTGTACAGTATATTATATATTCAACTCATAACCCTCTTAACTCAGCCAGACGTAGGAAGAGGAAAAAAAAGTTAATATTTTACATGCAGTTGGACATGAATAGAGATCTAACTGTACTGGCCATGCCATGTGTTGGCTTATCCATATTGGTAAGAATTATCTGCCTTTTTCCATAGACCAGTCACACATTGAGGTTCTTCATATTTGAATATGGACTGATTTTGTGTTATCTGGGCACAGTGCTTGTATAGTAATTAGCACTTATGCTTTGTATTTGGGAGGTCCTGAGTCTGAACCTCAGATCAGACAGTGGCTGTTGAGTTGGTGTGATTTCAGGTTTCCAAGAGAGTGATTATCTGTGTTATTGTCTTGTAGGATGGGACTGCATGGCACCATATTTCTAATTGAGGTATGCTGTGGTTTTTCTCAGTCATGAGATTAATGTGATGGTGTGCCTTAAAATAGACCACCAGCACTTCCTTCCACACACCATTCAATACAATTGTATGTGTGTGCAAGTTTTTGTCCTATAGGGTGATTAATAACTGAACACATTGTCAGTTGGCTGCTACAGTCCACAAAATACCAGTGTTATGCTAGCAAGGTGTAATCACGATCTGTGTTTAACATTGGTTGTTGTATACTTAAAACAGAAATCTCTGGGCACGTCCCCATAAAGTGTGGGGGAAATTACACAGTGGAGCGGCATGGTATTTAATCTGAAACTTGGTGCAGTCATTTCATTTCAGTGCTCATGGTGAGCTGAATGCTGCATTGAATTGAGTTTAAGGTTGAATTGTCTTTGTCATTATATATTTTTTTTGTTTATTTTATAAAATTATCCTTGGAACATGACCACACCAAGAATAGGCATAAAAGCAAGCCACTCTCAGTGTCTAAAAACCCGAAAACAAAATTTCTCTCACACCAAAATTGCTTCAGAACTAGTCATTCCTGTGAGAAAAGTTACCGACAAAATGCATGGATGGTCAGATACAGGTGAGAATGTGTTAAGACTGCTGAAAATTGCACAAATTCAACATACATATTTAATAATTTCTCAAAAAAATAAAGAGAAAGAATTTTTTGTCTTGCCCTTTTAAGAGGTTGTACCACTTAAGTGAGATTTAAATTTGCTGTTTGTTTTATTTTTGATTACTATTTCAGTGCTTTACTTTTTTTCTATCTCTTTTTGTAGGGAGGTATGGCCAGAAAATGATTGCTTTGGCAATGCAAACATGGCACCTGAAGAGGAATTCATGGCAATAAGAGACATCTTCATGGCCAACATCCAAAGTAAGTACAAGGAATATTATTACTGGGAAGTACAGATCTGAAGTTATGACAAACGTTATATTGCTTCACAAGAAGTACATGGGTAATGGAAATTATTATGAATTTAGAAATTTTTTTTTTGTGTTAAACATAAACACTTGAATCCTTTGGAAAATTATTTATTTTGCTTTTATTTTGAAATCTGAATCGATTCCTATGTCCAGAGATTAATTTCATGACTTCAGTTCTCAACCATCTCACTGTCCTTATTTTGTAGGGAGAGATAAGCATATGTTTTGTTTGCTTGTTTGTTTGTTTTGTGTATGTTTTTACAAACCACTAGCCACTTTGGAACCAGATGATGGATTTTTGTTAAACTTATTGCAACTTCTATACCATTAGAAAATGTCCCGCAATTTTTATTATTTAATTTTCCTACCATAAATGATATGAGCACGCAGCCATACTGACTTCTGAAGTGTGGACACCATTAAAATCCTGTAATATAGGAAATGAACTTTCACGTGGTAATAGATTCGGAAAATATATATTACTCCTATTCAAGCCAAATTTTACTTTCCTTGTTGTCGTGGATTAAGCCATGTGTTACTTCTTGTCACCATAAAGTATTTTTCGTGGGGACATTGGTGGTGCGTGAATCATGTTTCTGCATTATATGTAAGAACATGAAGCCTTGCAAAATTACCAGTTAGCTTTCAATTCAGTAGCATTAACTAGTGACCTGCTGTTTTAAGTGAAATGTTATGGAGATAAATCAGTAACACTCTTTTGCATTTTGACCGTTAAAAATTACAATCATTGTGACTGAGCAAGGTTTGAATTTACTGCTGGAACTTACGGGGATTGTGAATTAATATTGACAGAAATTAAGTACTACTGGACAAATGGGGCCAGAAGAATCAGCAAGTGGCCCAGCACACCAACTGCTAGATAGTGGTGAAATTGTGGACAGAAATAAATAACCAAATCATATAAATATTAACTTATAAAACCTAATAATCGTATTTAGAGAAAGAAGGTTTTGAAATAAAGTAGACGTAGGTTATGTCTAGTACTGTTTGTAATATGTTGTATGGTTTAAAATGGACCGGTCTGGAGGAGGAGGATTATCTAAATCACATTGTCCAGTAATTCATGTGCTTGTGTCTTTCATTAGGTCATCTGTCTTACAAAAAGTCCATAGCCTATTCCAAAGCAAATTGTCAACAGAGTGCAACCTAGTGCTTCCTCTTTCCATTTCCAGTACCCTGTAATTTCCTGAAGGTCACCAATAGCTGCTTATGTCTTCCTCCTTGTCTTCCCATCACTTCTACCCTTCCTTCTATCTTTCCTTCAAGAACATATTTTAGAAGACAGCTCCTACACAAGATGTGACCAATCAGTTACCCCTCCTTCTTTTTATTGTATGTAGGATGTTCCTTTCCTCATTAACTCTGCATAATACTTCTACATTTTTCACACAATCTGTCCAGTTGGTCTTCTCCATCCTCTCCAGCATCACATTTCAAACTTCCATGTACTTCTGATCAACTTGCCGAAGTGTCCGGGTTTCAGCACCATACAAAAGCTGTGCTCTAAATGTGGCATTTTACTAGTGCCTGTGTATGAGCAGTTAAACTGTACCAAATTGTATACATGTATTACTATATGTGGGTTTGTTTTTGATTGTTATTCCATAGGTTTGCATTAGCTGCAGATATTTGCACTGTCAAATGAGATATGGTATGATAAAAGGGAGGGAATGTGAAAGGATATCATCAGCTGCTTAGCCTTAGGTGGAAAGGATTGTAGAAAGCCATGAAAAAGCACCTGGATAGCTCAAGTTTAATCTTGATACATTCTGAATACAGATCAGAAGCATTATCACTGGGCCAAGAAGCTTTTATTGATCTGTTTGAATGCAGCTGCAGAGTGCTTGAGAAGGGTGTGGTTAAAATTTGTTGAGATTACTATATTATTACTTTTTATGGTCAGGTTTCAGCCGCAGTTGAGGTGCTGATGATTAATCTTAAACTCTGCTTTGCTTTACTGAGCATGACTAGTTGGTTCTGTTGTAGTGAAGGAAAGGTTCACCCTGTAACTGACAATGAAGGGACAGAGGGGGAGTACAGGTGTAGTTATACTCTTTCTTTATCCTCAGCACTGGATGGGGGTGGGTGGTTAACACCATGCCCCAGCTGCTTTGCCCCCATCAATCACCCAGCACTCCTTGTATAGGAGGTTGGGTGGGACCCAGGGCCAGTCTGGACGGGTGCAGAAAATTGCATCCCCATCAAGATGTGATACCTGGACTGTCAAACCTGTGGTCATTTGTAGTGAAGGAAAGGTTTCACTAATTAAAAGAGTTCATGCTCAAAGATAAGTCTCCAACTAGCAGACCACACCAGGGCTTAGAGGGATAGTGAATGGCCTGTCAGTGTGGTGGCCTGTGTTCAATCCCAAGCCAGTGGATGTGGGATTTGTGGTGCACAAAGTGGTATGGGTTCTTTCTGAGAACTTCATTTTTTTATGTTAGTGTCATTCCACTAGCGCTCCATATTTCTACATTCATCTATCACGGATACTGTATGATCTCATTAATTGCCAGCATTATTATATAACATAGTTAATAAACTTCAATTACCAATTGGACTGTGTATACAACATGTTTAAGGTACACTATATGTTGGGACTGAAAGTTGAGTGTCTCTGTCTGTTGCACCTGTTTCCACTACAGTATTTATACAGTATTGGCATTAACATCACATGGTTGGGCAGTGAGCTTCATAGGTTTCCTTTTTTGAGTCACTGTGTGTCCTATCTTTCTCCCTCTTGAACGTCATCAGACATGGGACAACAGATGGCACTACTGATATGTATTGCGTGCTGTGCTGGTCACATGTATTATTCAACTGTGATTTTTTCTGTGCACGTATGTCATTTTTGTCGTGTTCTGTCAAAAGAAGTTATTAAATTGTTTTATGTATATCTTTGTTTTCTGAAAACTATCAGCAGCCTGCCATTTAAACTTCAAATTTCAGTTGCAGATTTTCATTTAATAAGAACTAAAATGAACGGGTTTTAGAACGCTTGAAGCAAAATGTGTGTCTTTGATGCCAAGATACGGTAGTAATTTATTATGTTTTATGTGCATTGCAGTCACACTGTCATACTGAGATGGCATTTTGTGTCCTAAACTCATTCTGAACTTCCACTGGTGACTTTATGCCATATCCTAAGACTGCCTGTTTTTTTTAGCAGCTGAAAAACCTTATGTGGAAGATAATGTGTATCAAATGTATTAAAATGAAGTGGTGGAGGGAAAACTTGAAATGCAAGAGATGAACTGAAACAGCAACAGGAAACATACATTTAGGAACTTTGTTACACTCTTTCATTAGAATAGTTATGCCAAGATTTTATGATTGGTGGGGCATCTGGTTTGACTGCATATATCTGTATTGTCTGTAATAGTGGTGGTTGATTGGATATGTCACCGGGAAGGTTGTGAGATTTATGACAGTCTTCTGGATTGCAGCCTGTATGTTCATTTCTGATTATTTCTTCCTGCTGGACTTTTAAGAAATAAAACACTGTATTGCATATTGATTTAGTCATTATGAAGAGGAACTGAAATCAAAAGAACTGTGAAATACACAAAGTTGAATGGTTGTAAAATAATTTGGTGTGGCTGGAAGCTTTGAGTGAGTGAGTACAAGAGACAGCCTTGTAAGATTACTTAAAACTACACAGTTTTCCTTTTATATTAGATAATTTTTTTCAAACATTATTCTCTAAGATAAAGTTTTCTAATTGGTCTGCTTGGTCAATACAGTGACTTTACCTGCCATTGTTTCACTTGCACACTTCAGTTTCTTCCTCCACAAGAGAAAAATGAAAAAGGATTTGTGGTTCATTGTATAAAAAGGGGAATTGAAAATAATAACAACACTAAGTTTACATGATAGTTCTGTATATTCTCATTCTCATTTTACATGTCTAGCAAATAGAAACTGGTAAGCAATCTTTACATTACTGTAGCAAAAAATCCTACCGGCTACTCCTGGATTAGTTTCAAAGTTTCACTATCCACTTACCATCGCCGTAAAAAATATAGGATCACTCAGAGATGACACTTAAAGTCAGAGTTCCTGTGAGGGCTAAGAAGTATCTAGTCATCAAATTGTTGTCCCAAAATTTAAGGACAACATTTGATATATTATATACAAAATATTTGATGTTACAAAGTCTTTGAAGTGCTTATTCACTTTTATTCTTCATTTCATTTCTTGCTTTTGTGAAAGTAAACAAAATATATGTACCACGTACTGGTCATTCACATTATTATTACTGTTGTCCTTACTAATACTGTTTGATTTCTTACTATGTTGTATTTTGGTGAGCAATCTTGAATACTGACCCATCATGTATGAGATGTCTTCGAAGTTCAAATTTGCATTGGGAATGTAAAGCAGAACAACTACGCATTACACCTGAACACAAGTTCAACAGTCAGTAGTGTCTGATATTATCAATTATCACAAATATATAACATCTAAAACTGAAATGTAATATCGAATATTATCAGTTATGATTTATAAGGTGTGTCCACATTTTGCTGTAGAGCTTATTTTATTTCCTATGGTGAATGGTGATGGAATTCCATAGATTAGTATGGTGTCCATATTTGCCCATAAAAAAATAATGTAATGTTCCTGTGCACACCATGAAGACATGCAGAGAGCTTTGTTATTTTAACCTTGTCATTAAGCAAATATGAGTGGTTAGCCTCTCACTGCAGCCACTTGAACTCCAGGAAGAGACCCCCCTCAGCCCCATTGAATAGGAAGCTGGGTGCTTAGATTGGCTGCAGAGCTTGTCTGTATGTTTTGTATAAAAACTTTTTTACCCCTGTTGTGAATTGAACCGCGGATTGTCCATCCTTTGTCTTAGTCACTGTACTGATTACGCTATCCCAATTCCCAGTGCGGAAAGTTGATAGTGCTCTTTTGTATTGCCTGTCAAAATGATACTGGAACCAAACATGAGTTTCTTTCCAATAATATAAATGTACAGTCGTCCACATTGTGTCACAGACTGTGGTAAAGTCACACACTGAATTAATACTGAATCATCAATATCAGGTCTTTGAGACATATGTAGTATAGGAACACAAGTTTCACACATGTTATAACTTCTAGATATACATGCCCTAGGTGTACAAGCACGTGCCCAAAGGTAGACACTGTCTGTAATCAGTATATAGAATTGTTTAATTATGTCATAAATCATAGTAGAATTGGGAACCATTTTAGCATATTTGCAAGTAGGGCATGCATCACATTGATTGATGCACAGAGCCAGCCTGCACATGGCATACTGGTAATTATCCATGGTGGTAGGATGTCATTTGTAATTAATTCCCAAGTCAAAGCCAAAAGAAGTGTTTGAAGCATTAAAAGTACCATTTCAGAGCCTGGCATTCCAGATTTATTTTGCTTTTATTTCCGAGTGAGTAATTAGACTCACAGGAAGTAACAGTAATGGTAGCTTGTGCTTTCACGGTAAATGGTCATTATGCTGACAGCTGACAAGTTGCACTTTCAAGCTGGATTTAAAAAAATTGTACTTCTGTCTTCATACCAACTTACAGTAAAGGTTTTCTTTGTTCTAGAAGGCTGCATGCCGAAAAAAATACAAAGATTTAATTAAGTGAAAACATCCACATCATAACTAGTGTAAGTAATATCCATTAGTAGAGGAAGTGTGAAGTAAGGGTGCTAGGTGAAGTTAAGAAAGGGAGTTCATGGCTTGCTTGTTGCTGTATTTGAAATTTGTGTTTCCTTTATCTTTTGTCTGTCTGGGCCTATTAATGGCTTAAAACTTTTGTTTGTTGTTGTTGTTGTTGTTGTTGTCGTCGTCGTCAGTTGTGGTGGTGGTGTTATGTTCCCAAATGAATCTAGAACTCATAGGCTTAATGTATGGGGTGGGGGCAATTGCCCTCCTGCCCAAATATTTTTTCTAACTAAGATTAATTTTCTTATGGCTACTGAGTTGAAGAGACGCAAATAAAAAAGCTGGGACAAGAGTGGAGGAAAGGGGTGCATGTATATTACGGATGGTTCAAAACAATCTTCCCCTCTTTCTAACTTGACTCCTTCATAAGTAAAGTTTGTAATATCCATGTTCTATTTTACACCCCCTCCCCCCCACCAGTGTTATTAGCTAAGTCATGTGCATTAGATGTGTCTGTATTATAAATAGGAGAGCCATGTTATCCAAAATACTAATTTTCATTCTGTACAGACTTTTTGCCAACAGTTACTGTGTAATGTTGTCTTTTTAGTAGTAGTAGTAGTAGTAGTATTGGTAGTGGTAGTAGTAGTAGTAGTAGTAGTATAGTAATTAATAGTTAATAAACTATTGACATTATGAAATTGCTTATTTGTTACGTGGGTCTTATTGTTCCATTATCTTATGAATATGTGACATACTTGTATTGTCTGTGACTGAATATCATGAATGTGAATAGACAGTGAAATACTTTTTAAAACTTTTTGTGAAAACTCAACAAATTAAGGTACTAAGAGGGAAAAATGTGTTAAAAGGATAAGCCTAAAACATTATTTTGTAATATGGTAGTGCAGTTAATGTTCACATTACTAGACTATTATTCCATGTTAATTGTGCCCATTTAATGATTTGTTTTCACCACCAAACCACATTATAAGAAATACTGTCTCTATTGCTCGTGACACATTCTTCAACAGAAGACAGTATATAATTTTACAAGCATGACTTGCACACTAGTAGCCCATTGTTGCTGGAATTGCTGTATACATAGCTCTTCTACCTTCTTGTATTTTGCTCTTTTCATCTTTTTTCTGCTTAGCTCCTCACTTACAGACTGAGCACCACGTCTTGTATTTCATGTTGACACAGAAATTCAAAGTACTTCAGTGACATTTTGAAAGAAATGTTTTAAGCAGCAATGAACTGCCTTACATCTTCTCATGAATTAACAACACCGTACATTTCTTTCAGTTTTTGATATACTCCCGTTTATTACGCATTCAATAATTAATGGTCCTACAATACAAAAACTATACACACATATGCAATTTGCAGTGAACACCACGGAGGATAATTGACATTATTTAAATTAATGTACAATGGTTACGGTCACAACATGTTCCCATAACCACACTTCTTTATGATGTTGATTACACGCTCGCCATGAAACGCATGTGTGAAAATAAATAGCAGCGCAGTTGCAATGTGACATCAAATCCTGCCACAGTTTCCTTGGAATAATGTTGAGTTATTTATCTGCGTCTGTGATCCATGGAAACAAAATGGTGGCGTTATTTCGTCACTGCATGTTGGGAACAAATAAAATGATTGGAAACTTGGGGAAAATGTTAGAGAGTTTGATGCGAAGAAAGTATTACAAGATAAAAATCTTTGCTTCGTGAACTCTTCTTGTGCCTCTTAGATGGGAAATTCTGTTAAGGTGGAAACATTATAAGGAAAGTGTGTATGTTGTTCCTATTGGAAAGTTTTGGCACTAAATTATTCGAACGTTGTATGTGGGGTCATCTTAAGCGGGTTTCACCGTATATATTTCCATTGGCCAGTGTACTGTAATGTCAAAAGAATATGTTGCTCTTGACCAGTGTTCTGTAGCCATGTACGTATGTATGCTTGTTAACCAGAAGAAGTTTCCTGAAACTGTTCATTAACTGTACTTAAATAATTAAATTTCTTATTCATAATACCAGTCACATGAATACATTTATTTGCATTTGTTAATATTCTGTTCATTACTGCTGGTGCTACAAAATGACTGCTTGGTGTGTCAAGGTCTTGGCTTCAAGTCTTAGGTCAGTTTCCAAAGTGACAAGTGAATCAGTTTGAGAGAATTTTGAAGTAGCTTCAGTATCAGTCATTGATCAACAAGTAGCAGAAACAACTTTCATATTCCAAAATGAGTGACTGTAGTGTGTTGTTGTTGTTTTTGTTCATGTTGTTGCTGCTGTTGTTGATATCATCATTGTCATCATAATTACTGTAAGAGCTGCTCTTACTGCTGCTGCTTCTGCTATTGTTGCTTCCGCCACAACTACTAGTGTTGTACGCCAACCGACATACCCATTATCTGAATAATGTACACATACTAGTAACAGGCGGATAGCCAATAATGTGTCACCCTACCTTGCACCGGCCCTAACACCAAAGCTTCGACTGGCCTGGTTCCATGCCGTGACTTTACTTCTTGTCTGAGACAGCATCATTTTAGTGAAATGCATGATCTTGTTTGGAATGCCATAGCTCTTGAGTGACCTTTGTCGTCGATATTGATTGGTACTGTCAAAACCCTGTTTATATTCAATAAAAAACTTAGGACATCATGCCATATTCATAGTATTTCTACAATGACTGCTTTAAAATAAATATTTGTTCAATAGTGCTTCTGCCAAATGAAATCAACATTGGTATTCATCCAGAATCTCTTCAAAGTACCATGTGTGCACACTTCATTTATGGGTTTCAGATACTCTGTAGAATAAATGGTGATTGTTTCCCCAGACATCACTAAATGATTGGTACTTGTAATTAAGATGCAGTACATTTTCTGTGAGGCAGGAATTTAATGTTTCTATATTAAACTTTAAGCTCGTGGTTCCGTGCATCATAATTCAATGTGAATAAAAAATCCAACACATGCAACAGTATGCAGATATTTATTCACTTCAAAACTACTCTACATGTTTCGGGTTTCACAGCACCCATCATCAGGAGTATCAAAAACTGTACCCGCAGCCTTCGGTACAAGTAGTATGACCTGTACCGAAGGCTGCGGGTACAGTTTTTGATACTCCTGATGATGGGTGCTGTGATACCCGAAACATGTAGAGTAGTTTTGCAGTGAATAAATATCTGCATACTGTTGCATCTGTTGGATTTTTTATTCACATTGTTTCTATATTAGTTAAACAACTTTGCCCTTTAAAGGGTTAATAAGATTTTGTCCCAGAATTTTAATTTTGGTTGAGATTCCATGTAGTGATTTCTTCAATCCCTGTAGAAAAGTGCCAGGATTAAATTTCATAGCAGTTCATAAGCTGTACCTTCCATGTCATTCCCAATTTACCGTTCATGATCACCAACTTATCTCATTTAGAAATGTATAATCTTTTTAGGTGTTATTATGTTTGTAAATTTTCTGTCACATGTGGCTTGGTATCCCACTATTTATATTGGAGGTGTTGAGGAAAATTCACATCATTTGAGTTACAGCAGTCAAACAGAATTCACCAAAGTGCACATTGGACTCCATACTTATTCTTATAGTTCCCTCAGACTGCAGTAGAATTAATGAAATTAAAATTATATAGGAGGATGGATCAAGGAAAACAAAAATTGAATTTGTTGTAACAGAAGTAGCATTTTCTTATATGTACAATTTTACCTATACTTGTTTTGATGTGGATGCATTCAAGAAAAATAAGATATTGTCTTAGCATCAGGTTGCGAACCATAACTGCACATCATTATCGAACTTCTGGATTTCCTACATATATACCCAGTAGTGATAATTTTGTCATGAATGAATATTTAACCCTTAAAACACTCCCGTCTTTAACTTCCAAAAACTCTGCCTTTTGTCCACAGAATGTATATATAGGTTTTATGTGATTATGAGAATAAAAAACAATTCTTCACCTAAGCAACATTCATCTTTGTAAAAGGTAAGGTAAAGTGCACCTTTGTACAGGCAATGAAGCTCTGTACAGGCTGTACGGCCCATAAGGGGAGTAGAGTTATAGCTCTACTCTTTCTTGACCATGGCACTAGAAGGGGGTGATGGATCAGCTGCACACCCCGGCCGCCCTTTACCCCCAGGAAATACCCAGTACCCGTTGTGCAGGAGGCTGGGTGGTCCCCAGGGCCAGTCTGGACAGGTGCGGAAAATCTCGCCCCCACTGGGATTCGATCCCCGGACCGTCCAGCCCGTAACCAGTCGCTATACCAACTACGCTACCCAGCCCACTTCATCTTTGTAACTCCCTTGATATTTCCTTTGCAGTAGGGATTGAATTTTTACATACTGTTTAGGTGTACTTGAGGCTTTACAGAGTTAAAATCTTCTACCTTTTCTAAGCCTAGTATCAATTATGTGATGCAGTCCTTTGATGATACCCAGTGTTTGTACACCCATAACAGCAGTAATTGTCATTGCGATGATTTTATGGTATCAGAAGTTTTGTATATTGGGCATCATTTCTTATTGCATCATTCAGTTCCGGAATAATCTCCACAATTGTTATTCTTCATACATTTGAATTCAACCGTGTATGTTTTCTGCATGTCAGAAAAGTAAGAGCTAACATTTTTGTGTCATCATTGAATTAATGTGTAGACATTTGTGTCTGACCTTTTCTGGCAAGGAAATAGTGACATCTTGTTACAACGGTGTGTGCTTTCATCCATGAAAATGAATGGGTTAAATATAAATGTGTGCACTGAAAAATAACATGCTGCTGTGTTACTATTGAACATGAATTTTTTTTCTGTATTCATGTTACTTAAAATTATCAGCTATGTTGTTACTTAAACATGATTTTAATATAGTTCATGGTTGTATCCAGGTCTGTTGTGATCATGTATTGCCAGCCTGCAGGGACCCTACCCTAGTATCTGGGTGAATGTCACCACAGATCACCAATACTTGACATGCTCCTAACCTCAATGTCCTGTTGTCGACTGTATTCAACAGCTTGATGTCTTCTGCGGTTTGCGCAGTGTGACATTGCCATAGCAAATGCCACTGCCATGGCAAGACCTACTCCCAACAAAACAAACATACTTGGGTGTGAACCTGAGACTAAAGATGTTGAAATGTTTTCCTTTACTGTTATATGTGCACCTGAAGAAATGGTGTCACTAGCTCGACTGCTGTAAAACACAGACATATCACGTGTGGCAATTGTCACATTTTCAAAAACAAGATTTTGTCCTTCCAGTGGTGAAGTTATGTTAGCTGAGTTTCCTGTAGAACTATCACTTGTGTCTTGCATCTTGATGTAACTAATGTTGCCACTGTAGGTCACATCACTACTTGTTTCATTTCTGTCCTGTGGTTCTAATTTCCCGGAACTCTCTGAATTGTTTCTGTCTGTTAACTTGAGTTTGTTTGTGTACAAGCCTGTAGGAATCTTGGTAGAATGCTTTCTGTGTACAGAGTTGTGAACAGAACTATATAATGGAATTTGGAGTTGAGTTTTGGAATTTGGAATGGAATGGTTGGTAGACATGTTTGTGTAATTATGCTTCATCACCATGTGGTAGCCAAATTTCATGTTGTTTGCTGTTTTGTTTGCAGAGTGGTTTCTTAAGTCTGAACTACCATAATTATAGTTTTCTGAAGTTTTGTTGAAAATACTGACCACCATTGCACTGTTGTTATGACTGGTTATGTTTCCTTCACTGTCTGCATTCAGATTCTCATCTTGCATAATAAGGTTAGGAGACTTATCCTGATAGTGCTTGAATTTTGGGGGGTCTTTTTTGGAGTAGTCTTGTTGAAGTAGTGTGTCATTTTTTATGGGATTTGAAATGATTTTATAGATATTTGAATTGTTGTGTGCACTTTGAAATGGTCCATTATTAGGAAGAAAGCTCTTGTTCTTTGAGTTGGGAAAGAATGTGTGCTGTGCCCAAGATTTATTTATAAACAGAGTTTTTGTGGAGTTTGATGGATTGTTGATATATGTCTTTAGAGTTTCCAAATTGGTTATGTTTGTACCCAAAAATTTGATTACAGTTTTTGAAGAAATATTTTGATTTTCTATAGTAGTTACACTGTCACTGTGATGGGATGATTTTTGAATGCCCTGTAGTGAGTGTTTGTCAGTGAAAAGATTTATTTCATCATTTACAGTGTTGTTCATTACTTGGACATGTGGTTTGACATTGGGTATGATAGGTGACGTTTTTGTCTCTTTTGTACTCTCACCATTTGAAGAGGTCACTCTTTGAGTTTTGTTAGGTGCAGATGCATTGTAGGTATTGGAGCTACTGGGTACTTGATTAACAAGAAATGCTCCAGGAGTTGTGATGTCTGTGTTGCTGACACTCTTAAAATCGACATCATTGTCAGGTGAAATATTTGTGAATGATGAATCAGTGGAATATGTGTTGATGATAAGGTTGCCTTCAGTGACTGTGGTATTGAATGTTAATTCCTCTGATCCTGTTAAAGTGGAAGAAATGGTATATGCATTATTGGCATTGGAAGAACTTTTGTGTGGTGTGGTTGTAGGGATAGTACTTACTGCTTTTGTGAGTGACATTTCAGCCGTACTAGGTACTGTCGTTGATCTGTTTGTGTCGGTGAAAGGCCCTGTTGAAGGTGTAGGATGTATGGTGAATGATGTTTGTTGTGATTTCTTATCCAGTGGGTCTTCAGTGGAAAGTGTTTCATTATCGGGGACCTGTGTGTTGTGAATCGTGAAAACTGAAAACGTTTTTCTTGTAACTGAAGCATCGTACCTGGCTTCTGTAGTCGCTTCATAAATGTTGCTTTCCACTGGCATAGAGAAGACTGTAGATGTTGTTGAACCACTGTTGTTGGTTGTGATGTTGAAATCTGCGTCATGGAGTTGTATGATAGGTGTTGAGGCGAGTTGTGGTGGTGAAGCACAGTAGGCACCCTGAAGTGAGGTTTCCAGCTCCTGTTTCTGGTGTTTCTGCTGTTGTTGTATCCAGTTGGCTAACCAGAGCATCCCCTCACACTCCCACTGGTTGCCATTTAACCGCAGTGTACGAAGCCTCGGAAGAAAATGGAACAGGTCTGAGCGGAGATTTGTTAGTCCAGTGTTAATGAGATTTAACTCACGAAGTTGACGAAATGCTGCAAGTGCTGCCGTATCTGCCAGAAGCTGCTGGGCTAGAGCAGGACTCGAATCAAGTTCTAGAACTTCTAATCTTTCAGGTGATGTAACTGGGAAAGACATTTCTTTAGTGTCAGACGCTGAAGATAGGATGCCGCCAAGATGTGACAATCGAAGAACAGTCATTAGTGGTCCTGATAGAGCATTCCCTGGAAGACTTTTCAACGGATTTTCTGATATATCTAAGGTCTCCAGTGCCGTCAACTGACTGAATGCACCATTCTGAATGACTGTGATGCCACTGCAGCGCAGCGATAAGTGTTTGAGACGTGGAAGACCTTGGAGGTCACTGGAGTTTAACTGTTGAATGTGATTGCGCTGAAGATGGAGGGTTATTAACCCTGCTGGTAAGCTCCTTGGTATGATAAGAAGGTGGTTACCTGACAAATACAGGGCAGACAGCACTTCAAGCCTTCCCAGGGCGTCTTCTTCCAGTTCTTCTAACTGGTTATCAGCAAGATTCAGAAGTTGTAGGAGAGGGTAGCTGTCCAGATCTCCACACCGGATGGTGGTCACTGAATTTCCAGCTAGCTGTAAAGTTCGGATGGATCTCGTGAGCGCGGCCGGAACTTGAGTGAGGCCTGACCTTGATACGTCCACGGTTTGCAGCCTCCGCCCTGTCCCCACCAGAACCATGAGTTCCTGCTGCAGGCGGCCCAGCACCGGGTTGTCTGCCAGTATCAACTCCATCAGACTGCCCATGGACTGGAACGTACCGGGAGACACGCTGGAGATGCGATTACGCGACACATCTAGCTGCTGGAGATGCAGAAGACCGCGGAAGCATTGATCGCCGAGCGCGTGCAATCGGTTCCCGCTCAGATTAAGCCTCTGGAGGCTGTTCAGTTCGCTAAAAACACCATCATCCAAGGAAGAAATATGGTTTGCAGACACGTCCAGTTCTTGGAGACTTGCCAGTCCGTGAAAACAGTCTCCCTTTAGAGATTCAAGATTGTTCCCAGCCAAGCTGAGTAGTCGGAGACTTTGAAGACCGCTAAACACGCCGTTATTTAAACACGATATCTTGTTAAACGATAAATCGAGGCAGCGCAGACTGTTATTCAGGCCGCTTAACGCACTCGGCAAAACAACTGAAATCTGATTTTCACTAAGGCTTAATCTCTGCAGCGTTGGAAGACCCGCAAACACGTCTTCTTTCAAATTCGAAATGTTATTGGATGACATATCTAACACTTTTAGATTGTGCACATCTTTTAACCACTGATTACTGACATTGGAAATAAAGTTCCGACTGAGATTTAACACTTGTAAAGAACTTAATTGAGTAAACACTCCATCTGGCAAGTTCGTAAGCAAATTAGATGAGAGATTCAGTCTTGTCAACCTACTCAAATTCGTAAAATGTCCGTTCTTTATGTCACGAATTAGACAGTTCCTTAAGGTCAGTTCTGTCAGGCCGGGGACCTTAAGCGCTGAGATATCCGCGGTGACGTCGGGGCTCGATGTGTTGATCACCTCGAGGCTCCGCGTGGTTGCCGGCAGATGACTAAAGGCCCCGGTGACCTCCTTGCACGAGACGTCTGTTGTATTCACGCACACGCACCCGACGGGACAAGAACTCGGGACCGTCCCGCTGTTTGCGCACACCACCATTAATATCAGCGCGGTTGTTAACAACGTTTGGGCCATGTTTTAAAAGGCGCGATGTTGTGGGCTCGCCAATGTCCCATGGGAAGATGACCTTTCGAACCTTACTTCACACATCTCACACCCTTTACCGCTCCTTTTGTTGAAGTTTCGAAGTACATTGTATGTCCTCATGCCTCCGACGTAGTGATATTTATTCGACTTTTAATTAAATCAGTTACGTAAATATGTACTTATGACGGTGTAAACACACCCTTTCATGAAAACGCGCATTACAAAAAAAATACATTGGATATGCTTCTGCAGTCTTGTAGATAATATTTCGTCTTAGTTGTCTGTCTAAATATTTCTTGTGAATAATCGTATGCATACGTTCATTAGTTTATATTTATTTGCAACACTTGTTGCTGTGGGTACACAATAGCCGTCAAACGGAATAATTTATAGGGTGCAAGCGGAAACGTATCTAAAAACAAAAGTAATATCACAAACTGTAGAGTATTGCGAGCTTTAAATCGTCATTCTAGATTAGTACATAAAACACAAGTATGAATTTGGATGTTGGTTGTGATAAATTTCTCTCTGGGCCACTGTTGTTACTTTTTCAGATGTGCTAGTGTCTTCGAAATCAATTTCTGCTCGAAATGAGCAGGGAGGTTATCGGAATTGCTCTATAAGCCGGAGAAAATAAATGTTATAAATAAATGTGAAATATGCATTAATAAAAGTGTATGTCATTACCCGTCGCACAACGTCAGTTAAATTGTTACCGTTTTATGACCTATTTTCGCCCGCCAGGGAAAAATATATGACTTTATTTTAAATTCTTCTTACGCTTCTAAGTTTGTTTTGGATAAGCTGACTCAAAATCCACGCCAGGTGAAAATTTGCACTTCTTATTTCGACAATTTGTTAAAAGTGCGGAAGTATTCCGTAAAGGATATAAACGTTTGAACTTCATTGTTACAGGACTTCAGAAAAAATTTCGTTTCTTACGTATGTTTGCGGAAATGAGATTTAGAGATGAAATGTAAATTTCGTAGTTCACATATTTACATTAATACTGTTCACACATAAATCACTTGAAATGGTGAAACTTGTCGGAACCTTCAAGAGAAGAGCAACAAATATAACTTGTTTTACAGTTGATGGTTTGGAACGTGACACTTAAGAGTTGAATAGTCTGTTCACATGTTAGTCACTACTTGAACTACAAGAGTTTGAATTATTGTGATTGTCTCATGGCACAGTCCATATAACATCGGTATGACACGAACACGTAACGTTTAACGAATTAAAAAAAAAGCATCTGTAGTGTCCAGGTGTAGTGAAATAACCTTTTACAGTGACTTGATTTCGTTGAGTCCTTCAGAGGACTCATTCACATCCGATCTTATCGGATATTAGCTCGCAACTGACTCACAACCAAAGGGGGAGATTTCTGTCTCCCCTCTGATGATGATGTAGGCTTCCAACCCTCTCACTCACTCCAACTACCCCCTCCGTTGACCCCTGTAACCACCCTTAACCGTGCCCGACACTTCAACTGTCGACCATCCTCGTCCCAAGCTCCCGGTGTACTAGCGTTCAGCAATACGAGACGAAGACAGGCCCGCGCGTCGCCACCGCGCAACCAACCCCGCCACCTTGGTCGCTTTTGCCACCACTACTGGCATCCCCCTTCCGTCCCGGTAATATGAACTCTGCAAAACATGAATGGTGTAAGTCGGTTACTGTTTGTTTTCTCGTGTTTTGCCGTTTCTTTAGGGAAACGAAATATCCTAACGCCATGTCTTTGTCTAATGCCGGGAACTTCAAATGTCGTGCACTTTGGTGAAATCTAACGCTGCAGTTGTCGCCTGTCTACAGTTGTTACACTTCGTGCAAAAATTCACATTTTTAATCTGAATTCTTGGAGCCAGAAGCTTCATTATCATATTCTATATAGCACGCCGTTGGGTCTTATCCTGTGACAGTTATATTCGCACCCTCACAGCCCAGCTGTTTAAATTTTATTTTGTTACAGGCTGTTTCCTTTACACTTTCAGACAAATGTACACATTTGCTTATCGTCCCCATGTGTGTTAGGCCTGCGTGCTCCACCCACCCTTGCTTTTATAACCCTAGTAATACACAATGAAGAATACAAGTTATGAATCTTATCTTTATGCAGCTTCCTCCATTTTCATCTTGCAATTTCGATGTTTGGTCCAAATATTATTTTCATTGTCGAAGAATAAGAGACCAACTTGATGTCACTAGTTACTAAATTTTATTTCACTTCTTCTGTGCTCAGCATGTTTCGGACATTAATACGTCCATCATCAGGAGCTTGCGACTTTTCTATTGCATTGCATTGTTGGAGTTTCGGTGTGGCTGGGTTGGGGTGGTATCCGTGTAGCAGGTCGAAGCTTCAACCTGCTACACGAATACCACCCCAACCCAGCCACACCGAAACTCCAACACACACCGAAACAAGAACACACGACCAATGTGGTGATACAATAGAAAAGTCGCAGGCTCCTGATGATGGATGTATTAATGTCCGAAACATGTTGAGCACAGAAGAAGTGAA
>Ga0123357_10002933_pt1 | contig 19267 bp, 17 predicted proteins | sample TergutEmb28metaG_FD_89873 | JGI IMG/M metagenome (GOLD analysis project Ga0123357, IMG submission 89873) | Embiratermes neotenicus P4 segment gut microbial communities from Petit-Saut dam, French Guiana - Emb289 P4 | ecosystem: Host-associated > Arthropoda: Insects > Digestive system > Gut ...
CAGGTTCTTCTTGCTCTGTACCTTTACCAACGCCGCCGTCAGCGTCGTCTTGCCGTGATCGATGTGTCCTATCGTCCCTACGTTCACGTGCGGCTTGGTTCGCGCGAATTTCTCTTTGGCCATGATTCTCTCCGTAACTAGTCCGGATACCGCACTCGGAATCCGGCAAAATGAACAGCGGTGGATGATTAATTGCCTGTGCCCTTGACCTTCGCGACAATCTCGTCTTGAGCTGCCGTGGGGACAGGGGCGTAATGCGAAAAATGCAGCGACGAGGTTGCACGGCCTTGCGTAAGCGAACGCAGGTCCGTCACGTAGCCAAACATCGCGGCCAGTGGAACCTCCGAATCGATCACTTGCGCATTGCCACGCTGGCTCATGCCAAGGATCTTCCCGCGGCGTGAGTTGAGATCGCCAATCACGTCGCCCATGTATTGTTCAGGAACGACGACCTCATTTTTGAAAACTGGTTCGAGCAAGTGAAGGCCGGCACGCTTTGCACCGTCTTGGAAGCAAAGCGAAGCGGCAATTTCGAATGCCGCTGCGCTCGAATCAACGTCGTGATAACTGCCATCGTACAAGCGGCATTTCATGTCGACAAGAGGGTAACCCGCAAGAACCCCGCGCTGCATGGCCTCGCGAACGCCCTTTTCAATCGCCGGAATGAATTCTTTCGGAATTGTGCCGCCCACGATGTCATTGGCAAACTCAAAGCCCTTGCCGCGCTCGCCCGGCTCGATTTCCATGAGAACATGGCCGTATTGCCCGTGGCCGCCCGTTTGCTTGGCGTATTTGTACTCGCAAGCGACCTTCTTGCTGATGGCTTCGCGATAGGCGACTTCGGGCTTGCCAACGTTCGATTCGACTTTGAACTCGCGACGAAGGCGATCGCAGATGATGTCGAGGTGCAACTCGCCCATGCCGCTGATGATGGTTTGGCCCGACTCTTCGTCCGTGTGCATTCGAAAGGATGGATCTTCGGCCGCCAGCTTTTGCAAACCGATGCCAAGCTTTTCAACGTCGGTCTTGGTTTTCGGCTCGATGGCGATCGAAATGACGGGTTCGGGGAACACCATCTTTTCTAAGACAATGGGGTGTTTCTCATCGCAAAGCGTATCGCCGGTGCGCGTGTCTTTCAGACCCACCGCCGCATAAATGTTGCCGGCATCGGCTTCGGTCAGCTCTTCGCGCTTGTTGGCATGCATGCGAAGAATGCGGCCGATGCGCTCACGCTTTCCGCGCGTGGAATTCATAACCATCGTGCCGCTCAAAATCGTGCCGGAGTAGACGCGGAAAAAGGTTAGGTTGCCGTGCGGATCGTTGATGATCTTGAAGGCGTAACCGGCGAACGGCGCCTTGTCGTCGGCTTGGCGCTCTTCTTCCTTGTTCGTGTCGGGGTTGGCGCCTCGAACAGGCGGAATGTCGAGCGGCGACGGCAGGTAGTTGACGACCGCGTCGAGAAGGAGCTGAACGCCTTTGTTCTTGAACGCCGAGCCGCAAAGAACGGGAAAAAACTTGAACTGTGTGCAGCCAGTTCGAAGCGCGGCAACAATCTCGCTTTCGGTGATTTCGCTCGTTTTGCCATCCATGTACTTTGCCATGACAGCGTCGTCGACGTCGGCGCAGGCCTCGATCATCTTCTCGCGCTGGAGCAAGCAAGTGGGCAGAAGGTCGGCAGGCACGTCTTGCCAGACGTACTTTTGACCCTTCGACTCTTCGTCGAAAACGGCCGCTTTCATTTTGATGAGATCGACGACTCCCTTGTGCTGATCTTCTTGGCCCAGCGGCCACTGAATCGGCACCGGCACAACACCGAGACGCGCTTTGATCGAATCGATGTTCATCTCGAAATCCGCGCCAAGCTTGTCCATTTTGTTGACGAACACGATGCGCGGAACGTGGAATTTGTCGGCTTGGCGCCACACGGTTTCGGTCTGCGGCTCAACGCCATTGCCGCCGTCGAGAACCGCAACCGCACCGTCGAGCACACGAAGCGAGCGCTCGACTTCGATCGTGAAGTCAACGTGGCCGGGCGTGTCGATGATGTTGATGCGGTGGCGAACGCCGGCATGCGGGCCCTCGGCAGGCTGCCAAAAGCAGTTCGTGGCCGCCGAAGTGATGGTAATGCCGCGCTCTTGCTCTTGGACCATGTAATCCATGGTCGCGGCGCCCTCGTGAACCTCGCCAATCTTGTAGTTTACACCCGTGTAGTACAAAACGCGCTCAGTCGTCGTTGTTTTTCCCGCGTCAATGTGGGCCATAATGCCGATGTTGCGCGTTCTCTCGAGCGAGTATTCGCGGACCACGTGTGCTTCTCCGTTGAGAATCCGTTGAGATTGGGACGTTGCTAAGGAACATGAGCAGGTGCAGAATGCACGAAACCCTCCCTGGCCCATCCGCTGCCATTTTCAGCGGACCCGGAATGTCCGGGAAGTCCAGAGAGGGTGTCGAGGTACCGCTTCAGCTTTCGTTATGCCTCTCCGTGGGGTGGCATGCTGGGGTAACTCGATCCTTATGTTGCCTTATGCATTTCGCGTTCTATAAAACCGCCGAAGGTTTGGATGGAAACTCCACGAGCGACCGTCGCCCGGTGGGAAGGCGCGCTTTTTACCAACGTTACGCATATTGTCAAGGCAAGCCCGCGTCGTGAATCATCCGGGTTAGATTGCGCTGCACCATGACGCGGCGCGATCTAAAGGCGCATGACCTCGTAGCGCCTCTCATCATTGCGCTGGTGCCGCTGTTCTGGGTAGTCGACGCCACGGCCCGCTCGTCGCTCACCACGCTTGGTCGCGATCAAGGCATCTTCCAGTACGTCGCGTGGGCCGTTGGAAACGGCGAGGTCGACTACCGCGATGTGCGCGACGTCAACGGCCCGCTCATTCATTTGGTCCACTTCGTCATGCTCCGCCTCGGCGGCAGCGACGAGCACCGTTTCCACGTGATGGACCTCTGGATGACCGGAGTCACGTTCGCGTTCACCGGCGCATGCATTCCAGGCATACTTCGGCGCAACGTGAGTGCGGCCCTTCGCGCTGCATGGGCGGCCGCCGCGTGGGTTGTGCTCTCGGCGCAGTATCAGCTTTATACGTATTGGAACCAAGCGCAGCGCGAAAGCTTCTGCGATTGGTTTCTTCTGCCAAGCCTTGGGTTGTCCATTCTTCATGCCGCAAAAACAAAGCGCCTGGAAGCCTTGCGCCTCGTTGCCATCGCGGCGCTCTCCACGGTCACGTGGTTTGGCAAGCCCACGTTTGTACTCTTCACGATGGTACAAGTGTGCGTTTTGCTCTTCGATCGTCAGAGCGCGCTCTGTGTCCGCACCCGCGCTCTGATGTTACTTGTCGGCGGCGCACTCGGCTCGGTCGTCCCGCTCGCGTACCTGCTTCGTTATGGCAACGCTGGCGCCTTCCTTCGCATCTCGCTCGTCGACGTGCCGAACGTTTACCGCTTCATCTGGGCAAAAAGCGCACGAGAGATTTTGGGCGAATCAGGGCCGCTTCAAACCACAACGGCGGGCCTTGCATGCGCGGCGCTGCTTTTCGCGCTCATTGTGATGCGTGAACTTCCATCAAGGTTTTTCGTTTTGCCGCTCGCGATCCTCGCTGGGATCGGAAACGTGCTCGCACAACACAAAGGTTTTGACTACCACTTCCACCCGCTAACGGCGCTCACGGCGCTCGGCTGGCTCGTGATCGTGGCCATGCTCTCAGAGCGTTTTGTTCACGCAAGCGCGAAGCTACACCGCTACGTCGTGCTTGGGGCCGCGGCTGCACTCGCGTTCGAAGTTGCTTCGAGCATGCAAGCGTCACCCCAAATGCGCAACGTTTGGATTCTCGCTGGCGGCGAAACCGCGAAGAATCGCGCCGATCCCGAGTACTTCGCCACGTTTCGCACGAATGATTTTTTCCCTCGGGAAATGCGACAAGCCGCACGATACCTGGCGGAACAAACGCCTTTTTCCGCACGCATTCAGATCTACGGGATGGACCCTTATCTGCTTTTTCTCGCGCGCAGAAAAAGCGCAACGCCGTACATTTACGCTTACGATTTGAACGCCGATGCAGCGCTCGACGGCGGCTGGCAGAACGAGCCCACGGCCGAACAGGCCATGGTCATCAAGCTAGCGCGCGACGATCACGAGAATGACATGCTCGCGCGGCTCGAGGCTCGCCCACCAGCAGCCTTCGTTTTCATCGACGCCTCCCCGCTCATCACCTACCCAGACGCGATGGAAGACTTCTGGTACTGCTGCGCAAAAACAGCAGAATGGGTTTTGGCGAACTACCAATTGGCCCAGTCGTTCGGCGAGTTTCACATCTGGATGAAAAACGAGCTGCTACGCTGAATTCCAAAGCTGTTTCGCTCGTCGTCAGCATTTCGCGCCGTGGTGCGCGGTGCACTACGGCTCGATGGCGAGGCCGAGGAACAGCTCGAGCCCCTGATCGACGGCTGCGAGATCATCCTTCTCGACGCGCCCGAACACGCGCCGAATGCGACGTTTGTCGATGGACCGTAGATGGTCGATGAGCGCGTACGAGATCCTGGTCAGACCGCTGGCGCCTGGCGCCAGCTCGGGATACAGGGAGCCCTCTCCGGGCGTTCCAGTGACCGGTACGACAGCGATCAGCGGGAAGCGCTGGTCGCCATTCACGACGGGATCGCTCACCGCGATGCACGGCCGAACGCCGCGCTGTTCGTGTCCTACCGTGGGGTCGAGTTCAACCAAAACGACGGTGCCGCGATCGAACATTACGCCGACTCGTCAACCCAGCCTTGGCCCTCGACCCAGCGCACAGGCTTGCCAGCATTCACGTCGACGAGGTCGTCGTCACCAGCGGGAAGGCTGGCGCTCCAGTCCGCAAACCCCGTGTCGACAAGCTCAATCGCATCAGGATGCGGGTTCTTGAGCGAGCGCAACAGCCCATCACGGCGGCGGCGGACCAACTCGTGCTCGACGGCTGCAGCGATGAAACGGCTGCGATTCCGCTCGAACCGATCGATGTCTTTGACGAGCTCGACAGACAGGGTGACGGTCACTCGCTCAGTCGAATTCATCGGCGCCTCCGGTATGCGCTAAAGTATGATCATACTCGAGCAAGGTGCAAGAGGCGTCATGACCACCAACGACATTCGCGACATTCCAAAGCTGTTTCGCTCGTCGTCAGCATTTCGCGTACTCAATGTGCTTGCCGTTGGCTTTTCCCTCGCCGCGGCAACCGGAAGCGTCATTGGGATCGTTGAGCCGCCGTTCAGGTACGCATCAAGCCTCCCGACGCTGCTCTGCGGGCTCTTGTGGGCTCTGGCACTTCGTGGCAAGACCACATTTTATTGGGGTTGGGTCGCGGCGATTCCACTTGCGATGGCAAATAGCGCGGCAACAGTGTTCTTGCTGATGACTCCTTCGAACACCACCCCCACCGACCTACAGATCATGATCCCGGTGCTCATAGGTGCGATTCCAGGGGCCATCGTGTGGATCCCCGCACTCATCGCAACGCTCCTCTGCTTCGGTGTACCCATCGCTTGGGCGCACCGACGTGCAAAGCAAGGCCTCGCGGGAGAAGAAAAAGGCGAAATGGTCGTGGGCGCGGTCTCTGCCATCATCGCCATCGGTGCCATGCTGCTCACGCGCGAGGTTTATGTATATGATAACCCCAGTATGTTCACGACCAGCAAAGCGGTCGTGGCAGCCTTTGCGTTCATCGCCATAGCAACCGGCAGCCTCGCGGTGATTCTCGCGTTCTGGCGCGGGCGTGAGCGGCGTGCATTCGTTCGCCAAGTTGAAGCTGGCGAGATCGTGGGCTACCGCGTTGATGTAGCTGCCGGGGGCAAAGCCCTTGTGCGCGTGGCACAGCCAAGCGAAAGCTATCGTGTGGCGAACATCGATGAACCCATCGTCATGCTCGATGATCACGGCAACGCCACGACCGCTTTCGATTTGACGCGATCTCTTCGTTAGGGCCTGCTTTGCGGGCCTCAAAGCTGTAGGGGCGCAGCATGCTGCGCCCCTACGCGAATCGAAAGCGGTTACCAGCGATAATGCGCGAAAGCCCTGTTCGCTTCGGCCATTTTGTGCGTGTCGTCTTTTTTCTTCACCGCGTTGCCGCGCCCATTGGCCGCGTCAACGAACTCGGCAGCAAGGCGCTCGCGCATGGTCTTTTCACCGCGCTCGCGTGCATACTGCACAATCCAACGCATGGCCAAGGCAACGCGCCGTTCTGGCCGAACTTCAACGGGAACTTGGTAGGTTGCACCACCAACGCGGCGGCTTTTGACCTCAAGTTTCGGCTTTACGTTGTCAAGGGCTTTGCGAAAAACTTCGAGCGGCTCTTCTTTGAAACGCTCACCAATGACGTCGAACGATCCGTACAAAATACCTTCGGCAATGGCTTTCTCGCCGCTGTACATAAGGGTATTTGTAAACTTCGAAACAAGCTTGTCTTTGTACTTCGGATCGGGGGTAATTCGGCGTTTTGGCACTTCGCGTCGACGGGGCATTTCTCAGATCTCCAAACCTTATCGTGGAATCAAATTCTTCAAAAGCGCTCAAGATTTGGGACGCTTGACGCCGTATTTCGAGCGCTTACGGTTGCGATTTGCCTTGTTGGTCGACGACGGCCCCACGGCTCCCGAGGCGTCGAGCGTGCCGCGCACAACGTGGTAACGAACACCCGGAAGATCCTTCACGCGGCCGCCGCGAATGAGCACCACCGAGTGCTCTTGCAGGTTGTGCCCCTCGCCCGGGATGTACGACGTGACTTCCATTTGGTTGGTGAGGCGAACGCGACAAACCTTGCGAAGCGCCGAGTTTGGTTTTTTCGGCGTTGTTGTGTACACGCGAACGCAAACGCCCCGCTTTTGCGGGCAGCTCTTGAGGGCCGGCGACGCCGTTTTGACGCGGGCTGCTTCACGACCCTGGTTAATGAGCTGATTGATGGTCGGCATGAAGTTACGAATCCTTCGTCTGTTCGCGTATTGCGCGTGTAAAATGGCAGCCTAGACTCGAGAAGGCGCGCACTTTAGCCGTGCAAATCCATCTGTCAAGAGGCAGCGCCGGCTACCGCAACGCCACCAAGAAAACAATCGCGCCAAGCGCGATGCGATAAAGTCCGAATGGCAACAGGCCGAAGCGCTTCAGGTAAGCAACGAAAGCCGCGATTACAGCCCACGCAACAAGAAACGACACACCAAAGCCAATGGCCACGTTGCCGGTGCCAATGCCGGAAAGCGCCTCGCGTGATTTGTACATTTCGTAGAGCGTTGCAGCGCCAAGGGTTGGCAGACCGAGAAGGAACGAGAACTCCGCTGCCGTGGCCGTGGACAGTCCCGAGAGCTGCCCGGCGACAATCGTGCACATCGATCGGGACGAGCCGGGCCACAACGAAACGCACTGGCCAAGACCAATGTAAAATGCACGCTTTGGCGTCACATGCTCGAGACCGGACAGTCCTACAGCGCCACGCTTTTTGCGCACGACCTCGACGATCACCATGACGATGCCGCCAACGACGAGCGCAAAAGCAACAGGCCACTCACCAAACAAAAGCGATTTGATCTTCGTGCGCAAAAGCACGCCCACCACAGCCGCGGGAATGAAGCCGAGAACGAGCGCCGTAAGAAGAAGTACGCTGTCGCGCCTGCCAACCAAAAGGCCCTTCGCTTTGTCCCAAAGAAGCGCACGGAAGTGCACAAGCACCGCAAGGATCGCTCCGAGCTGGATGACAACGTCGAAGGCATCGACCCCTTCGCCTTCGAGCCCAAGCCAACGGCTCGCAAGAATGAGGTGACCGGTTGACGAAACGGGAAGGTATTCCGTCACGCCCTCGACAACGCCGAGAATGGCAGCGACAAGTGGATTCACGCGCCCTGTCATACACGGCAAACGGCCCGCTCTGAAAGCAATCCTGCGTCCTATAGGCCGCACCCATCCGCCAGGCACAGCCGATTTCCGTGCAAGCGACCCGAAACGTGTATGATGGGCCCGTCATGTGGACCCGTTCCGTTGCTTTGTTCGCGTCGATCGGCACTTTCACCCTTGCAACCTTCGCGTTTGCGGGCGGCTGCTCCTCAACGGGGCCTTACGTGTGGGCTGCCAGTCTTCCGCAGCAATCAACTTCGTCAACCGACGTGATCATCGCCGAAGGCGACATTTTGAACGTGCGCGTTTTCGGCCAAGACCCTCTTTCAGGGCGTGAAAAGGTTCGAAGCGACGGCAAAATATCAATGCCCGTCATTGGCGAGGTCCTCGCGCGTGGCAAGCGCCCAGCGCAGCTCTCGAGCGAAATCAAAGAGCGCCTCAAAGACATCGTTGTCGCGCCGTCGGTTTCGGTAGGCATCGAACAAGGAGTCGAGCTCAAAGTTTCGGTCGTAGGCGAAGTTCGCAACTCTGGCATCTTCCAGCTCGACCCAGGTGCCAATGTTTTGCACGCGCTCGCTGCTGCAGGTGGTCTCAACGACTACGCCGACACCGACAAGATCTTCGTGATTCGCAAGTCGCTGGCGCAGCGCGTTCGCTTCCGCTACAGCGATTTGCAATCAGCCGATCCCAGAAGCATCAAGTTCACGCTTCAGCCGGGTGACGTCGTTCTCGTCGAGTAGCATTTAGACCGCTTTCAAGTTGACGCGAGATCGAGGCGGCGGCGAGGACCGGACCGGAATAGCCTCCTTGCGCTTTGAGGACCGCACCGCAGCCGCCAACGATGAAATCGCATCAAATCGAAAGCGGTCGAGTAGAAAAATTCCGCTGCTACTTGCTCGCCTGCGCAAAAGCGCCGAGGCAACCCCACAAATACCTCGCCACCACATGGAATTCTTCTGGTCGGCACGTTGCTTCACGGTCGCCGCGTACTATACCTGTGTCGTATGAGCATTGATTCGGCAGAAGGTAACGCGCAGCGTGTCGGCGTTTCGCGCCGGGGCGTGATGGGCGCTTGTGGCCTCTTTAGCTTGGCGCTCGGTGCGCTCGTCGCATGCGGAGGTAGCAGCCCCAACCAAGGCACAGGCCAAACCATGGGCAGCGTTGCCAGCACCGGTTGCGCCGGCAGCGACCAAAACACGGGGCTAAACACGGGCCCAGAGTCGGCGGCATCGAACGCAGGCAGTGATCAGTCAAGCGGAAGTTCTGGGTCAACGTCGCATTCCACGTCAAGCAGCAAAAGCCAAAGCGTCAGTTCTGGGACAGCCGGCATTGTGGCAGGAAGTGCGACCAACAACACAATCTCGGTCAATGGCACGACCCGCACCTACGTGCTTTACACGCCAAGCACCTACGATGGGAAAACGCCTTTGCCGCTCATCTTCGCTTTCCACGGCGACGGTGGAACCGGCGAAAGCTTGCGCGAGTGGTTCAATCTCGAGCCCACCGTGAATGAGCAGGCCATCATCGTCTACCCCGACGGTCTCGACCCCAACCAGGCTTGGGACGACAACGACTCGCATGCCGGGCTCCTGGAGGGCCTCATGGCCGACGTCAATTTCGTCGACGCCGTTGTCGATGCTCTGTCTACCAACGGGTGCGTTGCAACCAACCGGCTCTATGCAACCGGCATCTCGCGTGGCGCGTACTTCACCAACCAAATGGTTTGCCGCAGTTCGAACACGTGGCGCGCGATTGTCACGCACTCGGGTGGCGGCCCGTACAATGTTCCTAGTGATGGAGACAACTTCACCTGCAAGAACGAGCCGCTCGCAGCGCTTCAAGTACAAGGCGACGCGGACAATGTAGTTGACCCATCGGAAGGTTATAAAGCGAGCAACTTCTGGTGCAATGCCAACAGCTGCACCGGCTGCCCAAAGGGTGGGTCCTACTCAACGAACCAGCCAACACCGTCGGTATCTTACGATCCGTCACCGTGCATGACATACAACGGGTGCCAGCAGCCGGAAGTATGGTGCTTGATTCCCGGCCTCACACACACGTTTTGGGACCAAGCCGCTTCCGTCACCTGGGGCTTCTTCTCTCAACAGCAATAAACTGCCGCTTTCAAGTTGACGTGAGGTCGAGGCGGGGCCGAGCAGCGGACCGGAACAGCCTGCTTCGGCTTTGAGGACCGCAGCGGAGGCCCCAACGAAGAGATCGCGTCAAATCGAAAGCGGTCCAGAGTATCATCGGTGCTATGCGCATATACTCACTTGAAGGCAACACGCAGCGTCTCGATGGCGGTGCCATGTTCGGCAACTGCCCGCGCGCAGTTTGGGAGAAGTGGGCGCCCGCCGACGATCGCAATCGCATCGAGCTTGCGTGCCGCTGCATGCTCGTGCAAGAGCCCGAGTCAAGTCTAGGGCGCAGCCGAAACGTCCTGTTCGAATCGGGCATTGGCGCGTTTTTCGAGCCCAAACTTCGCGAGCGTTTTGGCGTTCAAGAAGATCGCCATGTTCTTCTCGAATCGCTCGCCAAGCTTGGCATTGCCCCGGCCGACATCGACGTCGTTGTCCTCTCTCACCTTCATTTCGATCACGCTGGCGGGTTATTGAGCGCGTACAGCGACGGCGCTGCCCCTGCACTCGTGTTTCCGAACGCGTCGTACATCGTAAGCGAACGCGCCTTGGCTCGCGCGAAGTCTCCCCACGTGCGCGACCGCGCTTCCTTCATTGTCGATCTTCCTGCGCTGCTTGAAAATACGGGGCGACTCGAAGTCGTCCGAAGCGCGCAAAGCGCCATTCTAGGGCCACGCTATTCGTTCACATTTTCAGAAGGTCACACGCCCGGCCTCATGCTCACGCGAGTCGAGGGGTGGGCTGAAGGGCCCATCACGTTCCTTGGCGATCTCGTTCCGGGCACGCCGTGGGTGCACTTGCCAATCACGATGGGCTACGACCGCTATCCCGAGCTTCTCATCGACGAGAAACGGGTGCTACTCGAGCGCATTCGCCAAGAAAATGGTTTCGGCTTTTACACGCACGACGCCCTGATGGCTGCATCACGCATCGATCGCGACGCAAGCGGCAAGTACTCGGCGGTTGATAAGCGGGCCTCGCTCCATTCGTAGGGGGCCACCTTCCGTATACAGGGGGCCGCGCAGTACAGGGAGGGCACCCACAAGGGGTGCCCCTACCTCATCCTGTTTTTTTCGCTTCGAAGAAACGTCCTCGCAGACCGGTCGATTTTTTTCTCATCGACGCAACACCCAGCGAAAAAGGTCGACTGGGCTTGTATGCCTAACTCTATTCAATACGACGGCGCGTCTCGCACGCGCCAGTACGGTCCGCCACCTTCGGCACACCCCTCCACAATCAACCCCAACAACACCAACCAATCAGCGGTACCAAGCCCAAAGCGTGAGGTGTCGGAGCTACCTGATCCGCCAGCGTACCCGCCCGAAATGTTTGCGCGTACCACGAACCAGAAACCAAACGAACAACCAGCAAATGCCCCCAACCACCAACAGGCGGCGCAGGCCAAAACCGCTCGGCCCAATGAGCACGCGACTCGGTCGAACGGAACAGCATCTGCTCAAGCCCAAAAACCATCAGAGCACAAACCAGCGAATCGGTCGGATGTGGCGGCCTTCGCGAAAAGCGCATACAGGGGCGAGGATGGCCTTCCGCTCGCAAGGCAGCATGACTGCACTCCCAAGACTGGATGGGAACTAGTAGACTGCCTGACGGAACGGAAGACCCTTCAATCGGTATTGGACAAGGTTCGCCACGTCAACGACGTGAATGAGGGAATTCCACTCAAGGACCAGCACAATTGCGTAGCCTGCGCCATCGCAGCCGACAAAACCCTCGGAGGAACGCCCACGAAGGCGGAGAATAGTAATGCGCAAGGCGACATAGAAATTCGTCTAAGAGAGGAATATCCGTATTGCCCATTTCGTCGAATGACTGGATATCAAGACATTGAAACATTGATGACCAATTCTGGCCCGGGCGCTCGCGGGATTGTGTTGGCAGGATGGCCCGAGGAGTCGAAGAAGGAGGGGCATGTGTTCAATGTCGTCAACGTCGATGGTACGGTGGTATTTATCGATGCTCAGTCCGGCAAGGAAGCCCACGCAGAGCCATTCGAGAAGCTCTTTTTAGTGCAAACAACATACGGTAGCAAGCCCACGTGAAAGCTATGAAAATATCTCAATATGCCATTGGTTTTCTTTTATGCTTTTACGTTGTTGGGTGCCGCGCACGGTCCAAGTCCGAGCCGGAGTCGGCACTCGCGCCTCCAACAACCGAATCCGCGGCGTCGGCATTACCGGCGGGTAGTGGTGACCATGGGCCCGACAACGCGGCGTCATCCGAGCCGGAGCCAGCAGTAACCACATCGACAACCGAATCCGCACAGCCAAGGCCGCGACCAGCGCCAATCACTTCTGGTTGCATAGCCAACCACAAGGCTTCGCCTTCAACCAAAGGACCTCATGGTACGCACCCGCGTATGAGCTGCGAGCAGGCGCGAACCGCGGTTCTTAAACGGATCCACGAGGAGGGGTTCAAAGACGACGAGGTTGCCATTCTTGATTCAGAAACCATCGAAAAACCCTATGGTTGGATCTTTTTCTTTAACTCTCGTCGTTACGTCGAGACCGGCAACATGATGCATAGCTTCTTTGGCTATGGGCCAGTTGTCGTGATCGCCAAAACCGGCGAAATCATCATGTTAACGTCCCGTGCCCCCACCGAAGGGTACATCAAAGAGTTGGAAGACGAGCGGCACCTTCCTCATTGACTCATTGATGGATGTTGGTCGTAGGGGCGCGATTCATCGCGCCCTTCGATCGCCTCCTCGACCCTCGCGTCAACCCGAAGGCAGGCGCGACTACCACTACCGCGCGGCAAGCTGCGTTTCGAGGTCCACAAGCGCCTTGCTGAAAGTCTCGATGCCTTCGGCAAGCTTGTCGTTTGCCATGCGATCGGCGGCGTGCATGGCGCGGAAAGTCGACTCGTTCATCTCGATTTTCGGGATGCTTTTCGCCTTGGCTTTGGCTGGATCGAGCTTGCGCGGAAGCTCGCCCTTTGCGTTTTCGAGCTCGGCAAGCAGGCTTGGGGAAATGGTGAGCAAATCGCAACCGGCAAGCTCCGTAATCTCGCCCATGTTGCGGAAGCTCGCGCCCATCACCTCGGTTTTGATGCCGTAATGCTTGTAATATTCATATATTTGCGTCACGCTCACCACGCCTGGATCTTCGTGCGGCGGGTAGCTCGCGCGCCCAGTGTCTTTTTTGTACCAGTCTAGAATACGCCCTACGAACGGGGAAATGAGGGTTGCACCGGCCTCGGCGCATGCCACCGCTTGGTGAATGCCAAAGAGAAGTGTCATGTTGCAGTGGATTCCCTCTTTCTCAAGGATTTCCGCGGCGCGAATGCCTTCCCAGGTGGACGCAAGCTTGATAAGAATTCGGTCTCGGCTGCCGCCCGCAGCCTCGTACATGCCGATGAGCATGCGCGCCTTGTTCACGCTTGCTTGCGTGTCGTATGACAGACGCGCATCCACCTCGGTGGATACGCGGCCCGGAACGATCTCGAGAATGCGCAGGCCGAATTCAACCGCAAGCCTGTCCACGGCGCGCGCAGCCGTGTCGCGGTCGCTCGCATTGGCGCTAGCGCTAGCGTTGATTGGCGCACGAGCCCAGGCAAGCGCATCGCTCGTTAGCTTGGCATAAGCAGGCATGGCCGCCGCGCTTGCGATCAGCGACGGATTCGTTGTCGCGTCGCGCGGGCGAAATTCCCGGATGGAATTGAAGTCTCCCGTGTCTGAGACCACAACGGTCATGCCTTTGAGCTGATCGAGAAAATTTTTGCTCATATCGCCCTCTACGCACCAAAAAAATTCAGGCTATCACAGTTTTTGCATTGAAGGAAATGCGAAAAAATGAATCGTCGTATCGAGACGGACAGCATGGGCGCGGTGAACGTTCCGGCCGATCGCTACTGGGGCGCGCAAACCCAACGGAGCCTCGAGAACTTCCGCATCGGAGGACATCGCTTTCCGCCCGCTATCATTGCCGCGTTTGGCGTTGTCAAAAAAGCCGCCGCACTCGTCAATCGTGACCTCGGCAAGCTCGACACGACGCGCGCGGAACTCATCACGCGCGCCGCCGACGAAGTCATCGCGGGCAAGCTCGACGACCACTTCCCGCTCGTTGTCTGGCAAACCGGCAGCGGCACGCAATCGAACATGAACGCAAACGAGGTCATCGCGAATCGCGCCAGCGAGCTCGGGGGCATGCCGCTCGGAAGCAAAGGGCCAATTCACCCGAACGACCACGTGAACATGTCGCAATCGTCGAACGACGTATTTCCAACGGTGATGCACATTGCATCTGTCACGCGCATTGCAAGCCGTCTTTTGCCGGAGGTGCGCGCACTTCGCGAGGCCATTTCAGCCAAGGGCGCAGCGTTTGCCGATGTCGTCAAGATTGGTCGCACGCACCTGATGGACGCAACGCCGCTCACACTCGGCCAAGAGATGAGCGGCTGGGCGGCTCAACTCGGGTTCGCCGAGAAGAGAATCGAGCAAGCAAAAGTCGACCTTTTCGACCTTGCACTCGGTGCAACGGCCGTAGGCACTGGGCTCAATTCGCACCCGCAATGGGCCGTGTGCGTTGCCGCGCAGATCGCGGCTCTCACCGGTTTGCCATTCCGCACGGCAGAGAACAAATTCGCAGCACTGGCCGGACACGATGCGATCGTGGCTGCAAGTGGAGCGTTGCGCGTGCTCGGCACGGCGTGCATGAAAATCGGCAACGACGTACGCCTGCTCGCGAGCGGGCCGCGCGCGGGGTTCGGTGAGCTCATTTTGCCTGCCAACGAACCCGGCAGCTCGATCATGCCCGGCAAGGTGAACCCAACGCAGGTCGAAGCTCTCACCATGGTGTCGGCGCATGTCATGGGTCACGACGTTGCCATTGGAATCGCCGCTGCGAGCGGCAACCTCGAACTCAACGTGTATAAGCCAATGATCATTTACAACCTGCTCGATGGCATCGAGCTTCTTGCCGACGCGTGCGAAAGCTTTCGCACCAAGTGCGTCCTTGGCATCGAGCCAAACCGCGAGATCATTGCGCGGCACCTGTCGAGTTCGCTCATGCTCGTCACGGCGCTGTCGCCCGTCATTGGTTACGATGCAGCCGCAAAGGTCGCCAAGACCGCCCACGAGAAAAACGTCACGCTCAAAGAAGCCGCAACGTCGCTTGGCTTGGTAACGGCCGACGAATTCGACCGGATTGTCGACCCCGAGGCGATGATTCGTCCGTCGGCAGGCTCCTGACTTCAGGCTCGCAAGGCGATGTGCTAACTGGCCGCCCGGAGGCAATTCCATGAGCCGCAAGCCCACGAAGTACGTTTTTGTGACCGGGGGTGTTGTGTCGTCGATCGGCAAGGGCCTCACGAGCGCATCGGTGGGAGCGCTGCTGGAGGCTCGTGGTCTGCGCGTTACCATCATGAAGCTCGATCCGTACATCAACGTGGATCCGGGCACGATGAGCCCTTACCAGCACGGCGAGGTGTTCGTCACCGACGACGGCGCGGAGACCGATCTCGATCTCGGCCACTACGAACGATTCACGAGCGCGCGTATGACCCGCTCGAACAATTTTACAACGGGCCGCATCTACGAAGCGGTCATTTCGAAGGAGCGCCGTGGCGAATATCTTGGCGCCACCGTTCAAGTCATCCCGCACATCACCGACGAAATCAAAGCGCGCGTTCGCGACAGCACCGAGGGCTGCGACGTTGCGATCATCGAGATCGGCGGCACCGTTGGCGACATCGAATCCTTGCCGTTTCTCGAGGCCGTCCGCCAACTCAAAGTCGAGGCGGGCCCGCAGAACGCGGTCAGCGTGCACGTGACACTTGTACCTTACATTGAAACCGCGGGGGAGCTGAAAACGAAGCCCACGCAGCACTCGGTCAAAGAGATGCGCGAGATCGGCATTCAGCCGGACATTCTCATCTGCCGCACGAGGCAGTCGCTCACGAAGTCGACGAAAGAAAAGATCTCCCTCTTCTCGAACGTGCCGGTGGAAGCGGTCATCGCAGCAATCGATGTGTCGTGCATCTACGAGCTGCCTGCGCATCTGCACTCCGAGGGGTTCGACGATCTGGTTGCCGAGCGCCTCAACATCTGGAGCCGCAGCCCCGATCTGTCGGCATGGCAGCGCATCGTCGAGCGCTTCAAAAAGCCATCGAAAGGCGCCATCAAGATCGGCGTGGTCGGCAAGTACGTCCACTTGAAAGACGCGTACAAATCGCTGAACGAAGCGCTCGTTCACGGCGGCATCGCCAACGACGTGCGTGTCGAACTCGAATACATCGACACCGAGCAAGTCGAGCACGATGGCCCAGACATACTTCTCGGAAACGTTGACGCCGTGCTCGTTCCCGGCGGTTTCGGCGATCGCGGCACGGAAGGGAAAATTCAGGCGATCGGCTACGCGCGCACGAACAAAATTCCGTTTTTCGGCATCTGCCTCGGCATGCAACTCGCCGTCGTCGAGTTCGCACGCAACGTCGCTCGATTGAGCGGCGCCAACTCGACCGAGTTCGACCGCGACACCGAACATGCCGTGATCGATCTTTTGCCCGAGCAGCGCAGTGTGCGCACGAAAGGCGCAACCATGCGTCTTGGTAGCTATCCGTGCACACTTCTCGCCGGCTCGGTCGCCGCCGAAGCCTACGGCACGACCGACATTACCGAGCGCCATCGTCACCGCTACGAGTTCGCCAACGACTACCGTGCGCCGCTCGAAAAAGCGGGTCTCGTGCTCTCTGGGACTTCGCCGGACAAGAAGCTCATCGAAATGGTGGAACTCCGCGAGCACCCGTACTTCGTCGGTTGTCAGTTTCACCCAGAGTTCAAAAGCAAACCCACGGCTCCGCACCCGCTCTTTGCGCGCTTCGTTCGTGCAGCTTTCGAAAGGCAAATGGCACGCAACACTGCCAATCGCAGACCGACTGAATCGCAGCCGCAACCGCAAGCAAATCAAGTGAACTAGGGAATATCGATGGAAGTGCTTTTGGTTGGGGCCGAGCTCGAGGAGAACCTCGCGCTTCGTTATCTCGCGGCGGCGCTCGAGAACGGGGGGCACACCGCGCGCTTCGCGACGTTCGATCGCCCAGCGGACACCGACCAAGTGCTCGAAGCCGTGCGGGTGGAGCGTCCGGCGATGGTTGGCATGTCGATGACGTTCCAGTTTCGCGCGAAGGAGTTCGGCGCGCTCGCGCAGGCCCTGCGCGACGACGGGGACACGGGACACATCACGGGCGGCGGGCATTTCCCGACGTTCGCGTGGCAAGAGTGCTTGTCCGCGTTTCCGGCGATCGACAGCATCGTGCGCCACGAAGGCGAGCAGACGATCGTCGAGATGTGCAATGCGATCGAGCGCGGTGCGCCTCTCGCGGGCATCCGCGGGGTAGCCCATCGCGCGGGCGATGGGATCGTTGCCAACGAACCACGGGCGCTCGCCGAGGCCCTCGACGAGCTTCCCTTTCCCAAACGCATTGGGCAGCCTCAGCTTCACCTCGGGATCCCGGCTGCGTTCCTCGTCGGCACGCGCGGGTGCTTTGGGCACTGCACGTTCTGCTGCATCCACGCGTATCTGAAATCAGCCGGCGGGCAGATGTACCGCTGGCGCAGTCCGGAGGACGTGGCCGACGAGATGGCGGAGCTTCGCCACAAGCGCGGCACGCGCATGTTCGTGTTCCACGACGACGATTTCTTCACGCGCGATCACGCGCACGATCACGCACGACTCGTTGCGCTTCGAGACGCGCTTCGCAAACGCGCCGTCGACGACGTCGCGGTGGTCGTGAAGGCGAGGCCTGACGACGTCGACGAGCGCGTCTTCGACGTGCTCCAGGAAATCGGACTGCTCCGCGTGTACCTTGGCATCGAGGCGGGTTCGACACAGGGGCTTCGCATGCTCGGCCGCGGGGTCGACATCGCGCAGAACCGTCGCGCGCTCGAGTTGCTCCGCGCGCGCGACATTTACATGTGCTTCAATATGCTCATCTTCGATCCCGAGAGCCGCATCTCGTCGCTGCGCGAGAGCCTCGCGTTCTTGCGCGAGTACGCGGACGTGCCGATGAACTTCTGCCGCGCGGAGATCTACGTCGGCACGCCGCTCATGACGAAGCTCGCGCGCGAAGGGCGCCTGCGCGGCGACGTGTTCGGTTGGGACTACGCGATCCGCGAGCCAGCAGCAGAGCGCGCGTTCCGCGTGTTTGCGCAGGCATTTCTCGATCGCAACTTCCGCTGCGACGGGCTGATGAACACGACGCTCGGGCTGGGCTACCACCTCCACCTGCTGCGCACGTTCTATCCGCACGCGATGACGCCTTCGCTGCGGGAGCTCGTCCTCCGGACGACGCGCGCGGTGAACCTCGATTGCAACGACAAAATGCTTGAAATCGTCGACTTCGCGCAGGAGCCAGCATCGCTCGATCCAGCGCGCTTGGCAGATTTCACCGCGAAGATGACCGAGCGCGTGACCGCGGCGAACGTGCTGCTCGAGGCGCGAGTCGCCGAGGCGACGGCTATGATTCAGCGCGCGGCGGCGACACCAAAGGGCGTCAAGCCGTCACGCACGGTGTCGCGTTGGGGCATTCTCTCTGCGGCGACGATCGCGCTCGCACCGCTCGCATGCGACAGAAGCACGGGCACAGGCCTACCGCCTGGAGCCATTGATCCGCTCCCGCCTCCCACCGAAATGCCACCCCATCCGAAGCCGCCGGACGCAGGCATGCCCGACGCTGAGCCGCCCCCGACGGAAACGATGCCCCCGTACGTTGTCGATCCACTGTCGCCGCCCTTCTCGGCAACGGCGGTCGACCCACCGCCGCCGCCCGTCACGGCGACCGAGCCGCCCCCGAAACCTCATAAACCGCACGACGCGGGCAAGAAGCCACCGCCGCACACAGGCAGGGGCCTACCGCCCGGAGCCATCGATCCACTCCCGCCACCTAACATGCAACGGAAAGATGCGGGCCCGCAAGAAGGCCGATGACGGCGCGCCGTCGCAACAGACAGAATACGCCTTGTCGGCTGCCTTCCGCACCCGAGGTCGCGCCCGACGTCGCGGGCTGGCGGCGCGAGCGTTTCGCCTGGCCGGAGGGCAACGAACCCCTTCGCATCGTGCCCGACTGGGTCTGCGAAGTGCTCTCCCCATCGAACGCCATCTATGATCGCCGCATCAAGTTTCCTTTTTATGCGCGTCGGTGTGTCGTGGCTGTGGGTGGTCGAACCCCGCGATCGGACCGTCGAAGTCCGCAAGCGCGAGGCCGATCGCTGGAGCGTGCTCGCCACTTTCGCAGGCGACGAGACGATGCGCGC
>Ga0123357_10002935_pt1 | contig 19263 bp, 20 predicted proteins | sample TergutEmb28metaG_FD_89873 | JGI IMG/M metagenome (GOLD analysis project Ga0123357, IMG submission 89873) | Embiratermes neotenicus P4 segment gut microbial communities from Petit-Saut dam, French Guiana - Emb289 P4 | ecosystem: Host-associated > Arthropoda: Insects > Digestive system > Gut ...
GTCGTCATGAATTATCCGGGCTAGGGCGGAGCGCGAGGAGCCCGCGAAAGCGTACTTATCGTACGTGCGCAGGCACCGCAGCGCCCAACCGACGAATCGATTTCGCGCAGCAGGCTGCCCTACTCGCTCTGAGTCGATTCGCTTCGTGGTCTTTGGGCTGGCTCTCTGGCGCTTCTTGTTTCTTTGTGATCGCGTGCAGTCGAACGCCTGCCGAGCTGGCGCCTCCTGCGTCGACATCGCCGCCGCCGACCGTCGCCTTTGCATCAACGCATCCCGGTGAGCGAGATGCATCGACGGAGCCGAGGGCTCCGTTGCCCGCCGCGGGTTGTCCCGTCGATCCGGAAGGGCAGGGGACCCTCGAGACAGCGGTCGTGACATTTCTCGATGCACCCGGTCGTCCGCACGTCGATGTCGAACTCGCGAAGACGCAGCACGACACCGAGCGCGGTCTCATGTACCGCCGCCAGATGGCCGAAGACCGAGGCATGTTCTTTCGACTCGGCGAACGACGCGTGCATACGTTCTGGATGCATAATACATGCATTCCGCTCGATATGATGTTCATTGACGACGACGGCACCATCGTCGGCATCGTCGAGAACGCCGAGCCGCTCACCGACGTTTCGCGGTCGGTGGGGGCGCCGTCAACGTTCGTTCTCGAAGTGAGCGGCGGATATGCTCAGCGGCATGGAGTGCGCCCGAAACAGAAGATCATCATTCCAGATTAGGGCCTGTCCCTGAATTCGCTCCCGTCGGCGGACTCGGCGGCAAACGTGGATTGGCGACGCTCTCCTTCGTTCACGTCGCCGTCGCCGACAACGATCGGGTCAACGTCAACGTGAGCGTAGTCGTGGTCGTTGACCGCGACGGCGACGGCGACGAACCGTAGGGAAGAACACGATTGCCGACCTGCTGCGGGCTACAATGCTAAAGAAGCTTTCAAACGAAGCCATGCGTCCGACTCTCTTTGCCAACTTTTTTGCCGCCGCCGTGGTTGCCTTTGCCGCGTGCAAGCAATCACCACCCGAGCCCGAACCCGTCCACACCAACGATGCCGGGAGTGGCGACCCCCATCATGGCAGTTTCACGCTGGCCGAGGCCACGAAAGACTTGAATGGATCGGGCGCGATCGTTGCGAAGATCGACACCGCAAAGGGCACGCTGCAGTGCCGTCTCTACGACGACAAGGCACCCATCACGGTGGCAAACTTCATGGGTCTCGCAACGGGCAAACGCGCGTGGCGAGATCCGCATTCTGGTACCTGGGTGAATAGGCCCGCCTACGATGGCACAACGTTCCACCGCATCATCAAGGGCTTCATGATTCAGGGTGGGGATCCGAAGGGCAACGGAGGTGGCGACCCCGGCTATGCCATCAAAGATGAAATCTGGGATGGGGCAAAGCACGATCGCGCCGGCCTTCTCTGCATGGCCAACCGCGGTCCGAACACCAACGGCGCACAGTTTTTCATTACAGATGCGGCCGCTCCCCACCTCGATCGCGGCGGCTACACAATCTTCGGAGAGTGTGCGCCCGTCGACGTCGTTCACGACATTGCAGGCGTGCCCACGGGCCCGATGGACAGGCCAGTCACTCCTGTGACCATCAAGAGCATCACCATCTCGCGCGACGTTAAGTAGACCCCTCCGCGCGTCTCGCTGCGCTCGCCGCGCGTGCTCCCCTTGGGCTGGTGCTCGTCAGGCGGGCGCCGCCTACGGCGCCGGCCCGCCTTCCTGCGCGCCGCCAGGGGAGCCCCATTTGTGTCGAGACTGCCAGCGTCACGGCGTATCGCAACTAATCCGGTTGGTATACGTGCTCCGAGTCGAATGCGTAATAGGCGTTGTTTCGCTCGAATGTGACGGCGCCGAAGAGGTTCCACGCGACCGCCCATGCTGCGCACAACCAGAAGATTCGGCCGAAACGACGTCCACCGATGGCGAGCAGCACGAACAAAAGAATCGCGTAGTCGTTCGAGAATCGATAACCAAATTGGACCCATCCGCTATTTTGGTAAAATAGGTTCATGAGGAGCGGGCCGAGCGCCGCGAGCAGGGCGCCGATACCGAGCCAATCGAGCTTTTTTGCGGGGCGCAGAAGCCAGAAATAGAACGGGCTCGTAAACCACAACGCCAGGCCGTGGCCGTTGATCTTGAAGGGCACCCCGCCGAAGCTCCCAATTGGCATTCTCGGCGGCGGCCGCCATGGAAGCCCCGCGAGCATCGTCGTGAGGTTGCGACTGAGATAGTGATAACTAAAGAGCCCCCATGTCTGAATACGGTGCAGCCAACCAACTTGCAGGTATTCGTGACCGAACGCGGTCGGACTCGGATTGTGAAAGCGTGTGAAGTTGTACCAGGACGCGAACGCGAGCGTCGCCACGACGGGGACGGAGAAGAGTATCACGGTGCGTGCGAGCAGGCCCTTGTCGAGATCGCGCAGGACGGCGAGCATCCGCGAGAACCAAGGCCCTTGCTCCGGCAGATCGCGCGCCGGACCGTTTCGCGGATGTATGTAGGCTACACGCAATGCCTCGGATGCGAAGAAAACGGCGACGAGCACCGTTGTGACGCGCGTGAGGAACATGCACCCGAGCAGCGCGCCAGCGACCACGGGGCGCCTGGCGTCGAGCGAAACGAGGACGAAAAGCGCCATTAGCGCAACGCCGACGACGTGCGCCGCGAACCATACGGTGCCCTGTACGGCGGTGAAGAAGTAAACGGTGCCAAACGCGAAGAGCAGCGAGAGGAGCACGTTGTCCGTCTCAGAGCGGTCGCTGCGCTCGGTGCGCCGCAGTTTCTCGAGCACGAGAAAAAGAACTGCGGGGCCGAACCCTGCGAGCCAGACAACGAACTGAGCGTCACGGAAATTGTCCGGATCGCGCGCGATCGCGACCAGCGGCAACATCAGCATTGCCGGGAACGGCGGAAAACTCACGTACCACTTGCCCTCGAAGAGCGCCCAGTCGTTGCCTTCGGAGTGCGCCGGCGGCTTGCCGCCGATGTCGTGACGACCGTGGAGCCACGCGTCGGCGAGGAAGGCGAAGTGATTGTTCTTCGTGTGAACGAAGAGGCGGTCGCCTGCGACGAGAGCGAAAACGACGAGGCAAACGAACCAAATCCCGAATGCGAAGAGCACACGGCGTGATCGGGTCTCTGGGGTGAGCCATGTCGCGAGGCGCGACGTGCCCTTCGTGCTGCTCGCTTTCGTATCCGAGCGCTCAGCGCTTTCGGTCATTGCGACGACCCTACCATCAGTGCCTTGCGTCGAGCTTTTGGTCGGCCGGTTTTGCTGGGAAGCGCAAAGTGCTCTTCGCACTGAGGGGGATGGCTGGCGACGAATTGGGCAAGGCGCTACGCGTCGGACGTTTCGGGATGCCGCAAAAATAAGGCAAAAATGGCACGTCGATGGATGGCATGTTGCTTGAACTTTGGGGTGGCCGATATGGCGCTCCCTTTTGATCCCAGCCCTGGTCTGCGAGATCCGCGCGCGCTCACGATCCTCGCGAAGACCATTCATCGCGAGCTTCGTTCCAGCGGGTATTCCGAGAAGGATGTGGTCGCGCTCGCCGGCGAGTTGCTCGGCGTGGTCACGACCGAGATGCGGAGCAATCGCGAGACAACGACGGAAGTCTAGTAAAATCGGCTCTCTGCCTCGCCTCTACACGCGTAATTGACAGCGTCGTCGTGCCTCTACGACAATCCCCCTCTGCTCGCGGATTTTGGGCTTGCGCACTTCGGGCTTGCCTGGCCGTTGGATGGACGGCTGTATTCCCCGGGGCGATGAAGGGACCGACTACGTGTTCTCGATAATCATCAGCGAAAAGGGCAGTCCGGATCGCAAGGAAAACTTCAACAGGAGCGAGGTCACGATCGGTCGTGGTGCGGGCAATGACCTGATCCTCCCCAGGGGGAACGTGTCGAAACACCATGCGCGCCTCGTCGTTCGCGACGGTCGTTTCATCATCTCGGATCTCGGGAGCACCAACGGCATCTACGTCAATGGACGCAGGATCGGGCAGGCTACGGTCGTGCGAGTCGGTGACAAGATCTACCTTGCCGACTTCGTCATCCGGATCGCGACCTTCGATGGGGTCGTTGTTCCAGTTGCTCCAACGGACACCGGATCGGCTGCACCTCTCGCGTCGAGCCTTGGTAGCGTACCCACGGTTGTCGGTCCGCAGACCACCGGGTTCGGCGAGCCTTCGGTCCCCAGTGGGCCGATCATCGTTGTCGGACCTTCGGTCACGGGTCAGATCGCGCCGAGTCAGATCGCGTCTGGTGGACCAATGACGGAAATCCAGCCCTTTCCCCCAAAGCCAGCGAAAGAGGGCAGCAGCAACCCACCGCCGGCACACAACCATCACGCGGCCACGCTGAACGCGCCAACGCATCCGCCCGGAGTGCCGCCGCCGCGACCTTTGCAGCAGAATGTGTCCATCGCGCCGGTTGGTCCGCGGCCGCCTGCATCGCCGTCGAGCGCGCGCGAGCAGGATTTGGACGAGAGTATGGGGCTGCCGAGACCGCTGCCACCTCGCTCGGCAGTGCCATCCGTCACCAACCCGGCGGCCGCACAGCCAGGAGTCGCTCCGATGAATCCGATGCCGCCTCGCGCGGTGGGTACGAAGCCGCCCACGATACCGCCCATCTCCGCGATTCCGGACTCGCGTGCTCCAGAACAGGCGCCTCCCACGAAGCCCGCCTCGTCGGCCGCGGCCCACGTCCCGCCCGCAGCATTCGTGGCGCAACAGCCGGTGGTATCTCCACCGCGCGCCGCGACGAAGGAGTCACCCGCGCAAGCTGCGCAACATCTTGCGGTGACGATGCTGCTCGGCAGGATTGCCGACTCCGTCGATCTCTCTGCGCTTCGCGCAACCCCGATCGTCCCCGATGCCCTGGCGGCGCAGATCGAACGTGCTGCGCAGGATCAGGCCAAGGCGATGCGCACCGAAGGTGAGATCCCAGACGACGTCGATCTCGAATTGCTCGTGCGCACGGCGCACCGTGAGCTCGTTGGATTGGGCGTGCTCGGGCCGCTGCTCGACGATGAAGAGGTGACGGAGATCCACTGCGCACGCTTCGATCGGATCCTCGTGGCGCGCGGCCGTACGGTTGCGGCCGAGGGGCTTGGCTTCAGCAGCGACGAGGCACTTCAGCGTGTCATCTGGCGTCTCGTCAACCAGAGCGGCGAACCGCTGCGCACGGGCGAGATCATCATCGAACGACACCTTGCGCGCGCGACCGTCGTCGCGCTGGCGCCGCCGGCCGCTTCGAACCATGTGCTAACGGTGCGCAAACGTCGCCGCATCGAGACCGGCCTCGAACAACTCGTCCTCATGAATTCGCTCTCGCAGCCGATGGCGCAACTGCTTGAAGCGTGCGTTGCAGGGCATGTCAACGTTTTGGTTGCAGGCTCGCCGTCGTCGTCGTTGGTTCTCTCGGCCCTCGCAGCCGCAGGTGCGCCCAACGAGCGTATGGTCGTCGTGCAGGACGCCGACGAGGTCGCCGTTGGCGGCGCTCACATCGTCCATCTCTCGTCGGGTGCCTTACGCGCGGCCCCCGCTCTGCGCCCTGACAGGCTCGTTGTCACCCGCCTTGCGGGCGAGATCGCAACGGCCACACTCGACTCGATGACGAGCGGCACCACCAGCGTGTTCGCTGCCATCCAGGCGATGACGCTTCGGCAGGGACTCTCTCGTCTCGTGGCGCAAGTCGTCCTCCATCGGCCCGGTCTCGCCGTTGACGCAGTTCGCGACATCGTCGGTGAAGCGTTCGATATCGTCCTCGAGGTCGCGACGACGGCCGACGGTCGCGCGCGCATCACACGCATCTCCGAGTTGAGCAGCGAAGCGCAGAAAGGTCTCGTCGCGCGAGATCTCTTCGTGTTCACCCCCGATGCAACCGGCGGCGATGGAACGTTTGCAGCATCGGGTGTCGTTCCGCGCATCGCAGCAGATCTTGCTGCGCGTGGCATCCGCCTCGACAGCTCGCTCTTCAAGCGCACCGTCCGCTGAACCGCGTTTCTCACCTGCTGCGCGCCGCAAATCGTTACGTGCGGCTCACCTGCTGCGGGCCGCGGCTCAGCGGACCGAGCCTAGCCCTTGGTCAATTTGCGGTGGGTGAGGCGCTTCTTCAGCGGGCCCATGTGATCGATCATCAGCACGCCCTGCAAGTGATCGCACTCGTGCTGGATGGCGACCGCGAGAAGACCGTCGGCTTCGAGCTCGAAGCCGTTGCCGTCGCGATCTTGTGCGCGGACTTTGACCTTCTCTGCTCGGTCGATGTTTTCCTGCACGCCAGGGAAACTGAGGCAGCCTTCTTGCCAGCTCACCTTGCCTTGACGCTCGACGATCTGCGGATTGATGAACACGCGAAGATCGCTCGGCTTATCCTCCTCGGCGATGTCGACGATGAAGAGTTGGAGCGCGTGCCCGACTTGTGTTGCAGCAAGACCCACTCCGGGCGCGGCGTACATCGTCTCGGCCATGTCGTCGATCAGCACCTGCAGCTCAGGCGAAATTTCCTCTATCTTCTTGCCGATTTCACGAAGGCGCTTGTCGGGGTAATGCAGAATAGTCCGAATCATCTTTACAACAGCAAAAGCTTAACTTTTGATTTCATTTCGCGCGAGCGCGCCCATGAAGATCACTCTGGGTAGACGATCGGGCCGTGGACGTAGGCGTCGCGCCCAACGAGCTCCCATGCCGGTGTTGCGATACGCGGTGCCTGTTGCGGGGTGTCCGGGCCGGCCCAATCGACTGCGCCTGCACGGCCGCGGGGGCCGAGAAGAATCGGAGCGACGAAAACGTGAAGCTCGTCTGCGAAGCGGCCTGCAAGAAAACTCCCGGCGAGCTCCGCTCCGCCTTCGACCATGAGCGAGACGACCCCGCGCTGGGCGAGCACGCGAAGTGCGGAGAATACGTCGATGCGCCCTTCGGCGGATTGCGGTGAGCGAAGACACGTCACGCCGAGCGACGCGAGTTCTTCCTCGACATCTTGCGGCGCATCCGGACCACAGAGCACGAGTGTCGGTGTTTCGCGAGCGGTGGTCACGAGCCGCGAAGACGTTGGAAGCCGAAGCTTCGTGTCGAAGACCACGCGCAGCGGGTTGTCGCCTGAAGCATCGCGAACCGTGAGGCGCGGATCGTCGGCGAGCGCGGTTGCGATGCCGATGGCAACCGCGTCGTTGCGTGATCGCAGGAGGTGTACCTTCGCGCGCGCATCGGTGCCGGTGACCCATTTGGAAGCGCCGCTTCGTGTGGCAATGCGTCCGTCGAGCGAGAGCGCAAGTTTGAGTGAAACGTACGGCAGACCCGTTGTGACGTGCTTGTCCCACGGCGCGATGACTGCGTGCGCTTGCGTCTCGCGGACGCCAGTGACGACCTCGATGCCGGCGCTGCGAAGTTTCTCGATCCCGTGGCCCTCGACGTGCGGGTTCGGATCTCGAGCACCGACGACGACGCGCGCGACCTCCGATGCGATGATGGCATCTGCGCACGGCGGCGTGCGCCCGTGGTGGTTGCACGGCTCGAGAGTTACGAAGAGCGTTGCGCCTTTGGCTTTCTCGCCTGCTGCGCGCAGAGCCACCACCTCCGCGTGATCGCCCCCCGCGCGTTCATGATGGGCAGCAGCGATGAGTTGACCGTCTTTGACGACGATCGCGCCAACGTGCGGGTTGGGCGAGGGGTGACCATTTCGAGCATGCGACAGCGCGAGATCCATCCACCGATCGTTCTCGGTGACGGGTGCCGCCGATGGCGGTACGGAGGCAGGCGGAGGTTCGTCAGGACCTTGCGCGGAGCGGGGCGTGTTCGGGCCCATTGGTTATCCCTGTCCTCGTTCGGCATGCTCGGATCTTACCGGGCGCGCGCTGCCGTTGCGCTCGCCGGACAGCTCAGCGAACTGATCGATCTCGGAGCGCAATTCGTCGATGTCACGAAATTGGCGGTAGACGCTTGCAAAGCGCACGTATCCGATCGGATCGATCTCGCGCAGGCGGACCATGACGCGCTCGCCGACGCTCTTGGAGCTGATCTCCTTGTCACCGATGTCGATGAGCTCTCGCTCGAGTGCTTCGACGGTCTCTTCGAGACGCGCGAGAGGTACGGCCCGCTTGTCACATGCGCGGCGCAGACCGCCGAGGACCTTCTGCCGATCGAACGCTTCGCGGCGACCGTCCTTCTTCACTACGAGCGGCAGCATCTCCTCGACGCGTTCGTACGTGGTGAAGCGGCGCGCACATCCCTCGCATTCGCGCCGCCGTCGAATCACATCGCCCGTTGCCGAGACGCGCGAGTCGGTGACTTTGGTGTCGAGCGCTGCGCAAAACGGGCACTTCATCGCGCAGACGCCTTTCGGTGGAAGCCGGCGTGATTGGATGCAATGGCAATGCGCACCGGACATTCCTTTCTTGATTAGAATCTCTATTTTGGCTCGCGAGCAGTCTCTACTTCAACCTTCGAAATGAGAGAACACGAGCGAGCAGTTCGTGCCGCCGAAGCCAAATGCGTTGTTGAGTGCGTGGCGCACGCGGCGTTCGCGTGCGGTGAGCGCAACGAAGTCAAGCGGACATTCTGGATCTTGATCGACGAGATTGATGGTTGGTGGGATCTTTCCTTCTGCGACGGCGAGCGCGCAGACCACACTCTCCACGGCGCCCGCAGCGCCGAGCAGGTGCCCCGTCATCGATTTCGTGGAGCTCACCCAGAGCTTCTTCGAGAGCGCGTGATCGCCGAACACTGCGGCGATGCCCTCGGACTCTGCGATGTCGCCGATGGGGGTGGAGGTGCCGTGGGCATTGATGTAGTCGACCGAGTCGGCCGCGGCACCTGCGTCTCTCAGCGCCATTTTCATGGATCGCTGTGCACCTTCTCCATGGGGTGCAGGTTGCGTGAGGTGGTTGGCGTCGCTCGATGCGCCGTAACCCGTGATCTCCGCGTAAATCTTCGCGCCCCGCTTCTTTGCGCGCGACAGTGATTCGAGAATGAGGATGCCTGACCCTTCGCCCGCGACGAAGCCATCACGACCCAAATCGAACGGGCGGCTTGCAGCAGCAGGGTCCTCATTGCGCTTCGACAGCGCGTGCATGGCTTCGAATCCGCCGATGCCGACCGGCGTGACCGTGGCTTCCGCGCCGCCAGCCACCATGACTTTTGCGCGTCCGCGGCGGATCCACTCGAAGGCTTCACCGATGGCGTGAGCGCCGCTCGAACAGGCGCTGGTCGTGCAGTAGCTCGGACCTCGCAGACCGTGCGTCATCGAAACCTGGCCAGCGGCGAGATTCGCGATGATGCCTGGGATGGAGTACGGGCTCACTTTTAGCGGCCCTTTCTCCATCAACGTCTGCTTGGTCTTTTCGAACGTGAAGAGGCCACCGATGCCAACGCCAATGAAGCATCCCGCTTCGTCGCGCTCTTCATCCGTCAGTTCGAGGCCGGAGTCTTGGATCGCCATGGCTGCAGCCCCGAGCGCGAACTCGGTGAAGCGATCCATTTCTTTCAGTTTCTTCTTTTCAATGAAACGCGTCGCATCCCAGCCTTTGACTTCACCCGCGATGCGCACCCTGAACTTCGAACAATCGAACAGAGTGATAGGACCGATGCCGCTGGTCCCTGCAAGCAAGGCTTGCCAGGATTCGGTGAGACCGATCCCCACGGGGGTGACGAGACCAAGACCGGTGATGACGACGCGTTCCATGGTGGTTGGTGCTCGGCGCGGTTACTTCTTGGCGTTTTTTTCGATGTAGTCGATCGCATCCTGCACGGTGCGGATCTTTTCCGTATCCTCGTCCGGAATGTCGATCTCGAAAGCCTCCTCAAAGGCGAGGACGAGCTCGACGAGGCCGAGTGAATCGGCGCCGAGATCCTCGATGAACGTGGATTCTGGTTTGATGTCTTTTTCCTCCACGTCGAGCTGTTCCTTGATGATGCGCTTGACCTCGCTCGCGATATCCTGGGCCATTCGTCATTTCCTCTTCGGTGTCCGTCAGTCCGTTAAAAGCCCTGGGCGGTTGCCCCGGGCGAAAGGAGAAGTGATGTGCATGCGGGGTGCGATCCGCACGCGCTGCTTCTTAACACAGCCTTTTGAGCATCTGCAACCACCAGCCTGCTGCGCGAATCGATGCGCCGATTCGCTGCCGATGCGAACTTTTGCCGCGGCAGATTCGACAAAGCCCTTGTCGTTGAATTCTTCAAACGTACATGCCTCCGTTCACGCGGAGAACTTGGCCGGTGATATACGCTGCTTCGTCGCTTGCGAGAAACGCGCATGCGGCCGCAACCTCTTGGCTCGTTCCGGTGCGACCGAGCGGTACCGCGCGGATGACATGCTCCTTCATCTGATCGGTCATGGCGCTCGTCATGTCCGTGTCGATGAAGCCGGGCGCGACCGCGTTGACCGTGATGCTGCGTGACGCAAACTCGCGCGCGATAGATTTGGCGGCGCCGAGCAGGGCTGCTTTCGTGGCCGCATATGCGGTCTGACCAATGTTGCCCATCTCTCCAACGACACTCGAGAGAAAGATCACGCGACCAGTTTTTGCTCGCATCATGATCTTCGTGGCGGCGCGCGCGCATGCAAGTGCTCCTTTGAGGTTTACCTGCACGAGGCGATCGACGTCGTCGTCTTTGAGGCGCAGCAAGAGACCATCGATGGAGATGCCGGCGTTCGCGACGAGGACGTCGAGTCTTCCGTGCTTCTTCGCGGTCTGCTCAATCGCGGATTCCGTTGCCTTCGTGTCCGCGACGTCGAAGCCTGCGATCTCCGCTTTGCCACCTTTTGCGACGATGCCGTCCGCAACCTCGCGCGCCTGGGCCTCGCCCTTGACGTAATTGATGACGACGGTGGCACCCTGCTCGGCGAGGGCTTCGCAGATCGCGCGACCGATGCCGCGCGAGCCACCGGTTACGAGCGCGACTTTGCCATCTAATTTAAACATACACTCTCCCTTGCTTTGCGGAATATCTGAGAACGGCTGGTGAGAGAAACTCTTCGAGGCCGAGGACACTCGCGCAGGAGCCGACGCTGAACACTTTCATATCTTTCGCGATGCGCTTGCAGAGACCGGCGAGCACCTTGCCCGGGCCGATTTCGATCACGTGCGTGATGCCCTCCGCGTGCATCAGACGGATCGCTTGCTCCCAGCGCACGGCGCCGTCGACTTGGCGCACGAGCAATTCCTTTACATGCAAAGGATCAGAATTCGGGCGCGCGTCCACGTTCGCGACAACGGGGAAGGCGAGCGGCTCGATGTCGACCTTGTCGAGTTCCTCTCTCACGGCGATGGCCGCGGGTGCCATCAGCGCGCAATGGAACGGGGCACTCACTTTGAGCGGGATGGCCCTGGCCTTTTCGTCCCCTGCAAGCGAACAGACGCGTGCAACTGCGCCTGCAGTGCCGGCGATGACGATCTGACCTGGCGCATTGAAGTTCGCGCACGAAACGACGCCGTACGGATTGCCTTCCGTGTCTTTGTCCTGCGCAACGCTGCTGCACATCTCCTCGAGACGGCTTGCATCGAGCCCCATGATGGCGGCCATGGCACCTCTGCCCGGCGGAGTTGCCTGCTGCATTGCGCGCCCGCGTGCGCGCACGACGCGTACGGCGTCCTCGAGCGACAGGGCACCCGCGGCAACGAGCGCCGAATACTCACCGAGCGAGTGGCCTGCCGCAAAACGCGGCTTCGGCAGATCCGTGTACTGTTCACACATTGCCGCAAGGACCGCGATGGACACCGTGACCAAGGCGGGCTGCGCGTTCGCCGTCAACGTGAGTGCGTCTTCCGGGCCTTCCAGGATGATTTTCGAAATCGGTTCGCCGAGCGCTGCATCTGCGCGCGCGAAGACGTCACATGCCGCGGGCGAAACATCTAGAAGATCTTTGCCCATGCCGACGGCTTGGGAACCCTGGCCAGGAAAGAGCCACGCAACCTGCATGATCGCGCGATAGCGCACGTGCTCGCGTACGCCAAGCCATCACGAGATCGCGTTGGCGAATATTGACCGAAAGATGGCGCGATGCGGCGAAGTCATTTCGTTGCGTCGTTCTTCGTAGAAGGGCTCTTGCCGGCGCGGGTGATCATCTCGATCACGTTGTGAATCGTCATGTGTGCGATCTCGTTCTGCGCCTGAACCGTCATGACCGCGTCCGTCGTGATCCGGCCCTTGCCTCCACCAACGAGCCGCGTGAGAGCGATGTTCACGTGACGATCCCCTTTGCCAGACATCGAGTCGAGGATGACCGTCGTACCGGGTGGCATGCGCTGCGAGTTCATCGGCTGGTTCGGCGGCGCCTGTATCTCGATGGCAACGTTGGCACGCACGCTGTCGTTGCGCACCTCGGCGAGCTCGTAGTTGGTCGTGGCTTGTGCAGTTACACCCGAGATGGGTATTTTCATGGTGATCGCCCAACGGGCACCCTGGCCGACCTCTTCTTCGGGAAGCGGCGCATAGACTTGGCGGACGGCATCGCGCACGTTGTCGGCCATCTCGCGGACTTCGTCGGAAACATTGCTTCCAAGCTCGAAATCGGCATCGGACGCCACACCACGCGGAGAGATCGTGCTGTGGCCGTGCGTTCCGACAATGTTCGATATCCTTTCCGCGAGCTCTTCACGTTGTGCAGTGGGCACGACCACGTCCTGTAGGACGCTGGCGCGCTCCAACGCGAATGCAACGCGCACGTTGCCTTCCGGTGTCTTGTCCGTTGCTTCCATCTTCATCAGCATGCGCGTGGTTGGCATCGCAACATGACTTGCAGGCTGATCGCCTATCGTCATGCTCATCGCCATCTTCATGTCCATCTCGAGCCACTCGGGTGCGCCGATCTTGAATGCGTATCGGAGTGCCCGGCGTGGTGCCTTACCGGGATCGATCAGTCGGACTGTTGGTGTGTTTTCACGGGCCACTCTGGCAACGGCGCTGGTTTGCGCGTTCGATCCCGGTGCGTCATCCCCGGGCGTTGTCGTCGCAGGTGCAGTTGTTCCGCCACTGGTCGCTTGTGCGGAAGGCTCCGCGTTGGACGCTGTTGGCGACTGGGATGGTGTTTCGCGGGCGCTGTCGCAGGCGGCAAGCACACTGAGTGCAGCAATCAGAGGAGCAATGGAGAGGGCGCGCGAGATCTTCATGGATCCGCACGCTATCTCAACGCACGGATGACGTCAGAGGCCGAATGGATTGTCGACGATGATATTCCCCGCGTCGTCTACGGGAAGGGATGAGTCCTCGGACGAGTCAGGCGTGGACGAGTCAGGCGTGGAAGTTGGGGCAACGGTTTGAGCCGTTGCGCCCTGATCGATCCGGCCGCCGCCCTGGTAGTCGCTCCGATCGAAGATGCACGCGGCCGCCGTGGCGACGAGGAGCAAAAGCAAACCCGCACGCACGATGATGTGCCGCCGCGCGCGTATCCGTTTTTCTGTTTTCATTGGGGACAGCTCCACCCTGAGGTTTCGCACGTGCAACATACGGCGGTATTGCAAATTGCAGGATCCACAGCAGATAACCCATTACCGGCAATCGGGCACTTCTTGTTGATCTCGTAATAGCCGGCGCAAACGGTGCCTGATGCGATGAACGTTACTGGGCAAGGCGGATATTCGATATTGAAGAGGGCCGTTCGTTTCAACTCGCCGTCGAGATACACCTCGCACTGAAAATAACCCACTGGATACGGAACGTTGTTGCTGGCCCCACTGGAATCGCCGCTGTCGGCACCAGCATCGGCCCCGCTGGCATCAACGGGAGTCAATGAGATGTCGAACTTCTGCGTTCCTTCCGCCGGAGACATTGTGCCCTCCGCGTACGCGACCACGACATTCACGGGCGTTAAATCGGCGCGTTGGGTTTGACGAACGAGGCCCTCGATGGTCACGCCTTCGCGGCCGATCCCGAGCGTGGCAACGCAATGGATCTCCTTCGTGTCCGTATAGAAGGTGACGCGCTTTCGATCGCCGTTGCCGTCGAGCGCCATCACGAGATCAGAGACATTCGCGGTCTGCGTGCACCCGGCAAAAGCGGGCACGACAACAGCGAGCGCAGTGATAACGGCGCTTGCTCTACGAAGAATGCGACTCATTGGCGCGAGTATACCTACCGCACTCGCGTTTTGTAGCGTTTTGCAGTTCTCAGCCGGACACTGCTACGCGCCGCACATCGGGTCGTACCGCTTTCAAGTTGACGCGAGGTCGAGGCGGGGCCGAGGAGCGGACCGGAACAGCCTTGAAGGGCTTTGAGGACTGCACCGCAGGCCCCAACGATGAGATCGCGGCAAATCGAAAGCGGTGCCGTTATTCGACAGTCTCGTTCTTGCCCTTGATGACTTCGCGCCCCTTGTACTTGCCGCACGAGGCGCACGCGCGGTGCGGCGCCACGGGCTCGCCGCAGTGGGGGCACGCGATCAACTGGACCGGCGTCACCTTGTCGTGGTTCGCGCGCCGCATGTTACGCTTCGATCGGCTCGTTCGTCGCTTCGGGACAGCCACAGCTAGACTCCGTTTTAAGACTTCGTTTCTTTTTTCCGAAACCGGAGGAGCGGCGCGAGCCGCGGGTCGATGCCCTTTTCCTCCGGAGGAGCGGGCTGCTCCTCGGAACCGGCGGACATACCCGGACAGGCTTCGGAGCACAAGGGGATCATGGGGATCTCGAGGATTAGCTCGTCGCGGACGAGGTCGTCGAGGATCACGTGCTCGCCTTCGTACGGCAGAATATCCGCTTCTTCTGACGTGAACTCGTGCTCTTCTTCGGCGTGCTCGGCGTGCGCCGCCTTTCCATGGTTGCTCTTGCTCGACGTTGCGCGCGTGTCTTTGCCATCGGTCTTCGACGTTGGCGCGCGCGCGTGGGTGTGGTGAGCGGGTACGTAGAGGACGCTGATCTCCGAGTGGATGGGGAGGTCGAATTCTTCGAGGCAGCGAGCACAGGGCACGCGCAGGCTCGCGTCGAGCGTGCCCTGGACGACGACGTCACGACCGCTCTTCGATGCGCGAACTTCGAACGTGCCGTCCTTGTCTGTGGCGGCGATTCCTTCGACGTCTTCGAGCGCGCCGCGCACCCACGCCGAGCGGACAGAGAACCGAAACTCCCGTCCGCCAGCGTCGAGGTCGGCGACTGGGATGGTGAATTCGTGATCGCTCATGACTTTACGATGTCGAGGATTTTGTCCGGATCGCCGAGGAACTCGAAGTGCATCGTGTCTTGAAGTACGTCGTGGCCGAGCCAGTAGAAACCGTAACGCTCGAATGTGTCGACCCACGACTTTGGCATTGCCATGCGCTCCCAAACCGTTTTGTGCTTCGCTTTGCAGAGCGGGTGGTTGGGCCACGGCGCAACGCAGCCGCAGCAGCTATTTCTATCTGGTTCGATGTCGATCGCGATGCCGTAGACGTGGTTTGACACCTCGACGCCGCGGTACGTGTTCTTGAAGCGAATGCCGCCAGCGCTGCGAGGTTTGTATTCGTTCGCGGCGCCATTTGCTTTGAGCGCGGCTTCCACGCATTTGAGCGCGGGGATGATCTTCTCGTGAACCTGGACTGTGAGTCCCATGAATGTCGTGGGCTTCGCGTAAAACTTCGGCGGATGCGGATTGGCCTTCCGGCTGCCGAAGCCTTCGAAATATCCATATGTCGACGTGCGGTATTTGATGGCGTCTTCGAGCAGCTTGCGTCCGTGTTTGATGATCTCCGGATCCTTCGAGGATGGAAACCAATTCCCACGAACCAGAAATGGCTGCGCAGTTTGCTCTCGGCATGTTGCTGTCCTGCCGTCCGCCGTGGTGATCGTCAGAGCGCGGCTGTCGTTCTTCGGCGGTGCCATCTGCACCGATGCGCGAACAACCGCTTCCTCTTTTGGAGCCGGCGCCGGCACACCAGCATCCTCCCCAGGATGGGCGGCAGGATCGTTCTTGCTGTCGTCGCCCTGCGCCGGCGCCGCGTGAGCGAGGACCAGAGCGCCGAAAAATAGGGGTATTGCGAAGGTGCGAGCAACGGCAGACATCGTGCCCGCTTTTACAATGGTTTGCGCCACGGAGTCTTCTGAAATTCGGTGCCCTGGGGCGTTCTGGGTGGGGCTCGTTACGTGCCGACGATGATTCGGACTTTCGGGCCGATCTCGACGTGGAGCGGCCCGTCGCATTCGTGCAGATCTCCGTCAACCATGTACTTTATGGTCTTGTGTGGCGAGCGGAGGATCGCTTTTTGAGGTGTGGCGTCGTAGGCGTGGGAAGCCTTCATGGGTAATGCGCGCCAGATGCGCGGCAACTGCCCCACAAAGCCCATGGCCGTTGTGTGAATGCCGAGCAAATGGAAAGTGCCGGGGCATTCGCTACAACGACGAAACGGCCGAAAATGGAGGCCGATCTGGTCAATCGTTCCGCCGGCAATCGCGAGATAATCGCGCTCTGGCCAGATCGTTCCATCTTCGAGTTCGACTTGGCCGCGAAAGGGTGCAGCCATGCGCTGGATCATCTCGCCGCGCACGACGGTGCTGCCGATGCCCAAAAGAAGAGTCTTGGCGGCAATCACCGGATTTGACGGGCCGCCTTTATAATATTCAGAGAGAAATCCATGGACGACACCCGTGCCAAAAAGAAATCCGTATTTCTCGGAGACGGCAGGAGCGCTCGGACGTTCCTGCGCGCCTGCAGTGCTCCGCATCTGGTTGGCGTGCAGGCGCATGACGTGCCTCGGGGCATCGCGAAGCGGGCGTGAAGCGCGCGCAACGTACGCGCGGATGAGGCGATGGAGCAGACCCTCCGGCGGGCCGCGCCGAACGCCAACGGCGTTCGCGACCGTGTTCATCGTTCCGCCGCGGAGCAAGGCGATCTGCGGCAGCGCACTGCCTTGGTAGACGTCGATGAAACTGGTGATGGTGACGCCGTTGGTGCCGTCGCCGCCGCTGATGCCGAGCACGTCGATCTCGAGGCGACGGAAGTCTTCGGCGGCGCGATAGAGTTCGTCGATCGAGCCCGCTTCGCGCACCTCGCCGTGATCGCCGAGCGCACGCACGAGTCTTCGCGACGCGCGTGGATCGCGCAGATTTCTGCCGCTCCGCGGATTGAAGACGACGCCTATACCCGGCATGGCGTCGGACCGTCGCGCGAGACGCTCGCTTTCGTCAAGCGCGCGTCGATTTTGCTGCATTGTGCATGCGGTCGTGCCACATACGAATCGTGCCCACCGACAGCGAAATCCTCGAGCAAGCACGTGCGTCCCAGAGCAGCGTCCTCGTGATCTCCGAGCTCGAGCGCGCGGCAATCACCGTCGCCGGAAAAGATCGCACGAGCTGGCTCAACGGCCTCGTGACGTGCGATCTCGCCAAGCTTGGCCCCAAGGACGGTGCTTACGGGCTCCTCGTGGAGAAGAAAGGGCACATCAAGGCCGATCTCTTCATCGTTCCTGGAATGCTCCGAACGGGAGAACCCGCGCTCGCCGTGGCCGTTCCGCGTGACGCGCGCGACGAGATCTTCGCCATCCTCGATCACCACGTCATCATGGAAGATGTCGAACTTGGCACCGAGGAGCTCGCGTTCTTTGCGGCTCACGGACCGCGCGCCTTGGAGCTTGCGAGCGTGGTAGGCGATATCGTCCTCGGATTTCGTGGAGTCCTCGATTTGCTCGGAACCGGCGGCGCCGTGATGGCCGTTGCCGCTTCGGCGCGCGCGGAAATCGAGACGGAGCTCGCAGCCGAAGCAACGCGCCTCGGTGGCGTGATGGGCAATCGAGCTGGATGGGACGCGGTGCGCATCGAACGCGGGCTGCCGCGTTTCGGTGTGGAGTTCGACACCACGCACTACCCACAAGAAGCCTCGCTCGAGAAGCTCGCCGTGTCGTTCAGCAAGGGCTGTTACCTCGGGCAGGAAGTCGTTTACATGCTCGAAAATCGCGGACACGTGAAGCGCAAACTCGTCTCGCTCGACGTTGAAGGCAATGCGCCTCCGTTGCCGGGTACGCCGATCACCACGCCGGAGGGCGAAGCAATCGGCGACGTGAAGAGCGCCGCGATCGCACCCTTGTCCGGTAAGGTCGTGGCGATCGCGATGGTCAAGTGGTCCGCGAGCAAAGGCGGCACGGCGCTTCGCGTCGATGGTCGCGTCGCCCGCGTGCGTGCATAATGCACATGATTTCTAGGGTTTGCGCGGCGTGAAGATCGCGCCGAGGATGAACCGGAAGCGAGGAACCGTGATGACGGAGTCACCCGTGGGAATGGGTCCTCCTCCGCCGCCGAACAGCGCAATGTCGCCGAGCATGGGCGCTGTGCGAAGGCCCACGAACCACTCGGCCGGAACGATCGTCTTGCCGTTTGGCGACGACGAGATCCCGGAGGCCGATGGCGCCGTGTCATGCTGCTCGGCGAAGTTCACGTAGCCGCGCGCCTCGGCCATGACGGACAGGCGCTCGCGATCGAGGATGTCGTAGCCAGCACCGAGACCGAGCGCGAGCTCCGTACCAACGCGTGCGCCCGCGAACTCCGTGACCGGGCGGATGCGAGCGCCGAGCTCGGCGCCAAAGAACCAGCGCTCGTAGCGGTAGTCGGCGGCAAGGCTCGGGATGAACACCGCGGTTTTTTCGCCGGCGAAGTTCGCCTGATCACTCGTTGGCGCGGACATCTGAAAGCGTGCCGTGAGCGCCCATGCCGTCTGCGCGGCGCTCGAAGGTGCAACGCGTGCGCGCGGCACGAGCGCATACGTAGCTCCGAAGCGCACGTCGCGAACCGCCGTGTCGCTGAGATCCCCGCCGCCCGTGATGGGACTCGTACCCGTGCCGGATTGAATGAAGGTTACCGGGACGGCGATGTCGAGCTCGAGCCGGTTGGTCACGCCGTAGGCGAAAAGGAAGTTGCCGGTGACCTGATTGTCGACGACGTTCGCTTTGCTCCCGCCTGCGCCGGGTGACGGGAGCGTGAGGACGATCGGTCGCGACTGGTAGCTTGCAACGAGTCCGAAGCCGACGTTCCCCCGTGCGACCGTCTCGGTGCCGGCGACCGTTGCGAAGCGTGTGGGACCGGGATTCGGCCAGTACGTGTCGCTGTTGATGCACGCACTGATGAGTGGGTTATCGCAGGGGGTCGCGTGTGCAAGCGATCCGAGCGCGAACACGGACGCAAAGGCTGCGACGGACAGCGTCCGTTTCATCGTGCGCGCACCATACCAGAGTTGACTAGCCCGGATCATTCATGACGCGATTGCGGTAGAAGGCCGAGACCGCAGCGAGAAGGGCGCACGCCGTACCGCAGGACCGAGGCGTACTGTACGTACGCCGCAGGTCCGAGGAGCGCCGTA
>Ga0123357_10002937_pt1 | contig 19261 bp, 12 predicted proteins | sample TergutEmb28metaG_FD_89873 | JGI IMG/M metagenome (GOLD analysis project Ga0123357, IMG submission 89873) | Embiratermes neotenicus P4 segment gut microbial communities from Petit-Saut dam, French Guiana - Emb289 P4 | ecosystem: Host-associated > Arthropoda: Insects > Digestive system > Gut ...
ACAAACGGTTAAAAAAAAAAAAAAAAAAAAAAAAAAGGAAAGTTTTTCCAGGAGGGCATAAAAGGAAAAAGGAGGTTGGGTCCCCCTTTTTTTTAAATTTGGTGAAACACGGGGGGGGTGGGGTGTGTGACGCCGCCCCCCCCTCCCCTCTTTTTATTTTTTGGGTGGGGGGGCCCCGTTTTCTTTTTTTTTTTTTTTTTTTTTTTTTTTAACCGTTTGTTGTACTTCGCAAACTTTCGGCGGACTGAACAAACACAATGTAATTCTATGATCTCAGCATATCTTACAAGCCCAGTCTTTACCAGCAAAACCGAAATTTTTTTGAGGCACACGGAGTCTGTTTATCAGTGGGTGTCTGCATACAAATATGAAAACTTGATGTATTTCTGCCTCCTCCCATTGACCAACAAAGAACTGCAATTTTGTTCACTTTATGTTTATTTTAATGGAAGCCTTCACATGTAGCATATGACAACAGTTGGCTGTATGTGATCTTATAGAGTGGATGATACTTCTTTAGAAGAAGACTTACATGTTGTGAACTTTTAGCACTGTGACATGGCTTATAAATAACAAGCAAATTGACAGTATAGAGGATACAGTCGTTTTCCATCACAGGCTTGACTGTACTGACCCTCACACCCTGACACTTTGAAATACTATTGTTTCATGAAGAAGAACAATATTTATGAGCAAGTAAACATAATATATACATCTGTTTCTACCTGCCATTCTGCTCATATCCTATAGAATTTAGATACAGGAGACAAAAGAGTCATATAGAAATTGAAGTCACAGTGGCCAACATGGATAAAAAGAGACAAAATGTAATCCACTTGGGTTAAGCTTTGAGTTTTTGCATAAGTGATAACCACCATAAATTAAAATGCACAATTTAATAATTTGCCATCAGAAATAAAGTTTTGTTTCATTTTGGTGACAGACACCAAAGTCACTGTTGCCAACATGCACAAAGGTGTAGCACCACCTATTCTTCACCTTCATGCCTCAACCACTTTACGTCTAGAGAGGGAGCCTCATTCACACGTGGAATAGGAGGCTGAATGGGCCTCAGAGTTAGTCTGAACACTTTGGAGTAGAGAAACATTTCTTGTTTGTGCCAGGAATCAACTATGACTCCTCAGTTACCAAGCCCATATCACTATACTGATTATGCTAACTTAGCCTGTTTTAAGGTTTGAAGTAGTTCATAGCGATATTTTCCAATACAGTAGAACTCCACTTATCCAGACACTGGTTATCTGATTTGCCAGTTATCTGGATCAGCTTGTCCATTTTGGTAAATTTGTTGAGAATTCTATAAAACTAACTTGCCTTGAAATTGCTGGTATAGGATCAAGTACTGTACAGTGTTACAGCATCTAAAACTTCAGTTGAGCATGGTCGAATGGTTTGAACTGGGGTACATGCTGTAAATAGTAGCAGCCTAACTTCGATCTGCTAATGTAGCCTATTTTCCAAGAAAAATTCAATTTTGTGGATGGCTTGCCATCCCAATTAATTTATAGGAGTGGCATTCTGCTCTCAATAAAGTAAGATTCATTACCACTTATATAAAAAGTGGTTTTCACTTGTTTGTTGTAGCTTGCAAGGTGGATGAATGAAGACAAATTACTTCAGGATTATTTGGTATTTCTAGATTCTGTCTTCTTAGGTTCACTACACATAAACATTTTTATACATAAAGAAGTATTTATTTTATTCTGATCCAGTAGAGTTCATTATTAAATTTACCTCAAAAATGGACATTGATCACAACAATAATGGAAGTGTGATGAGTCATTGTTATTAACTTTATAGAATGTTAATTTATGCTGTGGCAGTACAAGCAAAGCATAAGATGATGTTACGAAAACAAGTGTCTTTTTCCAGCGTTACTTGCAGCTGCCGCTCAGAGTACTCCAACACCACCAAACTTCAGTGATACTTACACTGTTAAAGGAACACTTTACATCCCATATGCAGAGATCCGTGAGCCCTTCTATGCATGGTATGATTTGAAGCTTGGTTCTAGTCGAATTGATTACTATGGAGGTAAGCTTAATTAATAATTTACTTACATATATAATCATCAATATGTTGTTGGTGGTGGTGGTGGTGCCACCTTCATCCCATTTCCTGGCCCTGTCCTCCCCCATTTATACCATTTATACATGTTATGTGTGGTTGCAGTGGGTGTGCGCTTCTTACTCCATGGGAGGTTTTTGGCTGTGGATGGGAAATGGAATGATATGAATCACTGAAATTCATTGCAGTTTCACTTATGTAAGTTTTCAGGCTTTCACAGAGGGTGTTTGTTATGTGATGGTCTAGGTTTTTACACCATGTAGTGTAATGAGTTTGTTCCACCATTTTGGAGGAATGTGCTGCCTCAGTATTCAGGGTGACAGTACCAAATTTAGTCGCAGTTGGAAAAATTCATATTACACAATGGAAAATCCCAGAAGACCATTATTTGCACAGTTCAGTGACTAGTAGCTACAGTAGGCAGCTGCTAGGTTTAACAAGATAATAGGTGGACAATGGAGTGGTTTGAAACACTAGAACTGGTAGTGGTGATGGAAGATGAATTATTAATGTTCACAGATAGTCTCCAGTAGCCTCTGTAAGTAAAGTTCACTTCATGACATGCCATGCAGACTTAGGGGGAGAAGAGATGTAGCTATACACATTACCTATACTTGGCACTGCATGGGGTTGAGTGGTCAATGCCATGTGCCAGCCTCTTGACCCGTGGTAGAGTACCTCTGTACCAATCGTACAGGAGTCTGGGTGGGGCCCATGGCCAGTCTTGGACAGGTGTGGAGAAGGAAAATGTCTTTCACCCGTGAGGGTTTTAACTCTGAACTCTCCATCCCATAGTGACTCACTGTACCAACTATACTATCCCAGCACCAAGCCTGTGGTAGTGTTATTTTTTGCTCAGAGTCAGATTTAATACTTGGCAAGCATCACAATCATTTGGGTGCAGAACAGAATGTGAAAGCTGGATGAAACAGCAGATTTTAAAAAAAGTGGTATATAAAACTAAATAAATTGAAGGATGAACACAATATTTAATTCATCATCCCATATGACAAACATCACACATATTTACTGTAAATAACAAGGTATGCTCCCTTTTACACTTGTGTTCCACTTACCTTTCACCTCTCTTTTTGCACGGTCATAGGGCTGTAGTAGCTGTTCCAGTGATCACTTTCACTTCCTAAAGTCACTGTTACTCACAAGTAATGTTCACTGTAATTCCATTGATTTCAAAATCACTAGATCATTCATGCCCAATAATAATAATAAGTTTTAAACAAAAGAAATTTGGTAATTATTTCAAGCTGGTTACCATGAAGTGTATTCTTGGAACTGATGTCACCTGTATGAGAAACATACAAAGGTCTTTTTTTTCCCCCTTAGTAATTAATCAACTTAATGCACAAATTCTTGTTTTGTAATAAGTTTATTATATGCCTCTACATGTTTCGATCACTATGTGCTGATCATCAGGAGGTCAAAATTGTATTATACAGCATCTGATATCACACCTGTAGGTTGATGTCCCATGTACTGGTTGAGAGAGGACTTTCCTCTCTCAACCTGTGCACGGGACGACCACTTACAGGTGTGATGATACCAGATGCTGTATAATACAATTTTGACCTCCTGATGATGAACAGAGTGTACTCAAAACATGTAGAGGCATATAATAAACTTAGTATAAAACAAGAATTTTTGCATTAAGTTGGTTATTTACTAAGATTGTGCTGAGATGCACAGTCAGCAAAACATTAAAAAAAATACAAAGGTCATTTGAATGAAAACCAGAAAAACTGTATAACGTAATGTAATGCATGGAGAGAGAGCAATTATTTGACATTTTGTTCGTGTTTAGAATTTTGGAATTTGAATTGGTTTGTTTGATTTTATTGATGGGAAAACACAATGTGGGACACACATAGTTTAAGAAGGTGGAATTGTAGTAAATTATGGTGATTTTATTCTTGTAACTTGTATTTTGTGTGTTGGCACGTTGGAAGATTTCAAAATTGTAGTTATGATATAAGGTTTGTTGAGCAAGTTACATGTGCTAGCAACAGGAAGGCTCTTAGTAACAGTCACATTCCTTTATGTCTGCACACACTATTGCTAAGCAGACCCAAAACGCACTGAGCTAGAAGTCTTGCAAATGCGTGTACCAGGCTGGTAGGACTGATGTGTGATGTCTTTGTGATCCTTCTTTCAACGAGAGTAGACACAAAAACCTGAATGCTCTGGGGAAGGCCTCAAAATGAACCTTGTACCTCAAATTTTCCTATTTATACCAGATGAGTGGTGTGTGGTACATCCATGTCTCCAGATAGTGATGAAAATGATTTAGAAAGTAGTTATATTTTCTTCAGAATTTTGTTAAAGTGAGGTTATTGAAATAAGAAAGATGATCCAGCCTTTCAGTTATTAGGCTCCATGCTGTATTTGTAAACCTTTGTGGCAATCATGTAGAATGAAGTTGTTTTTTATGTGTAGGAAAGTAGCGTAGTTGAGAATACATACATACTATTGTAAGAAAGATGTAACCCATATTCTTTGTTCCTCTGGGACGTAAGCTGTAGTGAAGATTTAGATATAATCCCAAACCTAGTACTTCCTGAATGGGTTGTTTTATTACAAGATTAATGGTAAATTTTGATTAGAAATTTGACTCACTGAATGTTTAGGAAACCTAATACTTACACTTGTTTAATGCATATGAAATTGTGGTAACAAACAGTGTAGTTACATTGAGGGAATTATTTTGATATTATACTTTGTGAGCTTAGCACAGCTAGAGACAGGTAAATTCTGTACTGGAAACTTTAATACTTTGAAATGAGAAGGTTTGTTTGATTTAATATTCCCAAAGGTGGTGTTAGCAAATACCATGAAGTTTTGTTTTTACAATGAAGGAAGAGAGTAATTATGTAAAGTGTATGAGGTTTCCTTAGCAGATCAGTCCGGTAGAAGATAATCCCATGACCGCCTAACCACTCAGTGCTCACGTTAGCTCTCAGTAAAGTATGGGCATTGTGTTTGACTGCACAATTTCTTTTTGGGTACCATTCAGACTTCTGCTCTTTTTTGGTTAGAATGTCTTGGTGAATACCATGTTGGTATAGCCGTTCAAGGCCACTCTACAAAAGTGTTATGTGGCCTCAGCAAGGATACAGTGCCATCCAATACAGAACAGTTGGCAGCAGCAGGTTTACCAACCCCCGCTAGCCACTACAATTTGATGGCATCGGTGGGATCAGTACCCCCATAGCCACTACCAACTGCAATAATTTTGTACAAAGCATTTGTCAGTGATATGCTTAGAAAACTCAAAACTGAATGGTGGCTGCACTATCATAATTGTTGAGGCTGAGATGATGCTAACATGATTCTGGGAAGTTAACACTAACTGTGGAGCCTCTTTGGGCAGGGACCTAGTTTAAGTTAGAACCCTCACCCTATGAGGCACTACAGGACTGTTGTACTGTGATATGCTTCAAAGTCAGCTTAAGACAGCAGTTTGGAAAAAGTCTGTCATACTGTGAAACAGATTCAGGAGTTAAAATTAGAGGTTTTACCACATCTGCCATATTCACCAGATTTGGCTACCAGTGGTTTTCACCTCTTTTGGCCTGTATAAGATTATGTATTTGGATGCCACTTCAGATGAGCTGAGGAGGTAAAGAAAGTGCATGATTGACTGGCACAGCAACCAAAAGACATCCTGTCCTGATGAATACAGGCCTGTTTAGAATGTTGGAGGAGGTGTATAGAAGATGGTGGGGACTACACTGAAGATTTATGTCGGTGTACTGTGTATATTTGTGTATCTATTTATACAATAAATCACTGTATATGATTTTTCTGGTTTTTGTTTGAAAGACCCTTGTATGAGCCAGTGGCATGATGTAAATATGTTGCAGTGCTCTTAAGTGTCTGTAATCACAATATTGCAAATGCCTTTTATTGATGTTTTAAGGAATGGTGAAAACATATCAGCTGAGCAAGTTGGGTGAGTTTGGTTCCAGTCTGAAGGTAGCACCAGTGACAACAGAAAAAGTACAGAATTTGGATTCTTGTCTACAAGTCAATGGAAGTAGTGAGCACAGAATAGAACCACAGAGCATTCTGCCAGATCTCACTGGTTTCAAGGTATGACAGCATGGAATGTGTCATTTTGTAATTGCAAGCAAAGGAGGATTGTTTTTACTTTCAGAATCCGAATATCACATTATTTGCATTGTGGATAAAGGTTCCATATTAGTTGAAATAATACCAGTTGGATTACAACTGTTAATCTTGTATGAGTTGTGACAAATAATGGATTTATTCTGTAACAGAATTATGTAGTATCACCTTTAGAGGGTGGGGACACCTTCAGAACACAAACATTGGTGGAAATCAGTTCTTTCAGCACATTGCTCTGAATGTCTATATAATACCGGAAATGATTCTTTTGTTCTGATATTTGGTTATGAGAATACAAAAAATCGCATAGCATGCAGTAAACTCATTAGTATGCATATTCCAGTGCTGGTACTTCTTTTCTGGCCAGAAGCTGCCTATTCAAAATGCCATGTGCAGAGGCACATTGTGTGGATGCAAATTCCGCATGTCTAGCCCAACATTTGTTGTTGGTTTGTTTGTTATTTTTATTAATTTTACATGTGTGGCTGTAAATGTTTATAACTTGGAGGATGACTGCTTTCAATTTATCAAACCAACTTTTCATGCACTGAAATGTGAACACAAGAGACAGACACTCAAGAAGTGCTGAAACATGTTGGAGATTGCGAATCTTTTGTGATCACATTTCAATGCATGTAAGGTTGGTTTGATAAATTTAATTTTTGCATCATGCATGGTATGTACAATATTAAAAAAGTTGACTGCTTTGTTTGACTGTTCTGCATAAGAACTAACTGGTAATTCCTTTGATATAAAGGAAGTCACTCAGCATGCTTTGACCTGTGACTGTGAGATCTGTCTTACCCCCCCTCCATTTCGAAGTCTGTGAACTTGTCAGTTGGAGATGTTGGTATTTCATTAATTGAGTCATACTACTAAAGTTTTTATATGATTCAGATGGATTCATTGAGCAGTCTTGCTGAATGGTCAGAGTAAATTCCCCTTATCTTTTGCTCACCGCTCAGCCTTGTTCTTGATTAGTTCACCTGAACAAATTTCATGGCCTCTTTGTGTTGATGCTCTTTGATCTGCTGTCCTAGATAATCTGCTGATAATCAGTGCTCATCATGTCACTCACTCTTACCATATTTGTATCTGTTTTTTAAATTGGCAGACAACCAGATCTGTCATCACTGTAATTGTATTCTCATTCATCTTGAAATCAGACGGTTCAGTTTTTCTCTAGGAAGGTATGCTACAGTTTTTCAGACTGAAATATATGCTATCTTGGCATGTGCTCATGAAATTCAATTTCAGTGTAGACCAGAGAAGCACGTGAGTATCTGATCTGACAGCCAGGTAGCTTTGAAAGCTCTTAAGGCCGTCAGAACAATGTCTCCATTGGTCCAACAGTGCCGAAAGGCATTGAATGGTATCTCTACCAAGCATGCTGTGGGACTGTGTTGTGTACCTGGATGTGCTGGCTTACAAGGAAACGAAATTGCCGATGAGCTCGCAAGAGGCGGCTCTGCTCCAAAGTTTGCTGGACCTGATCTGGCCTTGGGAGTCTCTAGGCAGGATATAAGAAGGATTAGACATTGGTTGACCAGCATTCGGTATGGTGGCGAGGTCTTGGTAATACCCAAAGACAAGATCGAGAATTAATTTCGAGACCCTGTCTGGGTGCCATGGCTAGGTTTCTGTCCTTTAACAGGACACAATCCAGAGTTGTTACTGGCATTCTTTTGGGGCTTAATACCCTGAGAAGACATCTTTACGTAATGGGTCTGCCAGTCAGTCCATTGAGTAGGAGGTGTGGAGCAGAGGATGAAACCTCAGCCCACATTCTATGTGAATGTGAAGCTTTGGTTTCACTTAGACTTATGTATCTGGGCTCCTTCTGTTTGAACCCAAAGAATATTAAGAGTATAAGTCTGGGGCCATCTGGAACTTCAGCAAAGTAACAGGGCTCTCTTGAATTGATATGGGGCACAAAGGGCCTGTCAATTAAGGCTTAGGTGAATCGGGACCATAAGGCCTTTGACCCAAATATAAATCAATCAGACATCATGAAATCACGTAATCCACAAAATACCTGTACCATGCTTCCATTTCCATCTTCAGAAACTTGCATTATGTTGTAATACATTGTTAATGCCACTTCTGCATGTACCTATCTCTATTTTTCCCCTCTCTGTATAACATCTTCCATGCTTCCACTGTGTAGAATTTACAGGTTCCATTATAATGTGGGAAAGGATTAATTTTCAGAAATGGAAGTGCTGTATTTTTCAGTATTTCAGGAATCCATAAACATTTTTGTCTAAACAGAGATTAATGTCACAGATTTTGGCAAGTTTCTTTCAGATAATTTTTCAAAATACTTTAGTAAGTATAATTTCAAAGATTCAGGTATTTGTCAATACCAGTACTGTTATTAATGAGAGTGCAAAATTGTGGTCACCAGTGCCAGAGTATGGGAGATTTAAATCCCCCCTTCAAGCATTGTAAAGGTGACGTGGACTATAATTTTGCATTTTTAATACTGCCATAACACATGGCATTACATGAGAAAATGTGTTGTTATTAGGCCTGTTTAAACTCCTGGTTATCCTTGTTTTAGTTTCTTGGTGAAGAACCAGTGAATGGCCTAACCTGTGAGAAGTGGCGTTTGGTGGATGCAAAGGGAAGTAAGGTCAACAAATATACCATGTGGATTCGTTACAAGGCAAGTGTATGATCTTCTTCTTAAAGGGGTTCTTTGATTTCATTTGTTCTCTTTCACTGTGTATTAAGTTTTAAATAATTTACGTATGTTGCAATTTACATAACCTCTGATTGTCACGTTTTATGAGGTCAGTGTATGTAAATTTAAAGGCAGATGAAAACGTTGCCCTATTGTGGTTTATTATTTCGTGTGGTAATCGTTTATCTGCTTCAGTCTTATGAATGTGCATCTGTCACTTAATACTAACTTTAAACAAGCAGTTTTGTTTGTCTTTTAGATGTGTTTTGTGCTCATGGTAATTTCCTTTAAATAATGTTTTGTATCCGTTTGGCATCTCCTGAGCTGCCGATAAAGCTTAGATTCCTGGATAAATTATGAGCCTTCTGTGGGGCCAGTCCAGTGATGGGGTTGCTACCTTGCAGCCTGTAGAGGGTTGTGTAAGTAAGGCCTCGTGTTACTAAGCTACTGGATGACCAAGCTTGGAATAATCAGAACTATGTTGTAAAGACCAAGCCTGTTTTGAGCTTAACTGGAACAAGCCTTAATAACATATCCATACAGTTTGTGGTAAGAGGTTCTTCTCCATGTCAAGTAGATATGATTGCCATAAAGGGTGAATATGTAAATCATAATTATTGAGTTTGGGTGGCTATTTGGACTTCACTGTTGGCCATTCCCTTACATGTTACATTATAAAAGTAGTGAACCATGATTTCATGTCCCAAGTTTGCCTTATCAAACTTGATTTGCTTTATCAAACTTGAAGCAAATTAACAATAACGCCTTTTGGTAAATAGACATTGGTGATGCAGAATGCATTCTGCATCACTCAACTCCAAACTTTTAATATTCATATACAGCACAATATGTCATGTTTAATTTTGTTTTATCATTGCATCATTCTTTCAGTTACTCCTCCATTGCTGTCAGTTCTGGCTGTGTAATTACACTGTATTATTATTATTATTATTATCATCATCATCATCATCATGATTATATTTAGTGATTTTCCTTACAGAAGTCTCCCAGTATTCAAGGATTGAAAGTACCTATTCCTGTCCGGTATGAGATGAAGGGGTACAATTCTCTTTTAGGCTCACATTATGATCACTACTACCTTGAATATGACTGGTACACTATTGACACACCCAGTCCAGATGTGTTCAAAGTTGCTGGCAGTAAGTTTTAATTTCTTGCTGATATTTTGCAAATGTGTGAGTACTCACGTGTTCCAGCCTAGAATTTAACTTGAATAATGGGTGTTAATCATTGTTTTTTTTTATAGATTTGACGTGCACTAGCTTTCCAGGTCCTGGAGATAGTCATATCTACACTTTTAACCCAATGAAAGAATTTATACACAACTATGATGATCATATGGAATCTGCATTTGATCAGTTCAAAACAAGACACAACAGGGAATATGCTGATGAACTGGAACATACTAAAAGAAAGGAATCTTTCCGTCAGAATCTGAGGTAAATATCTGTGCATAATTTTGGTTGTTAAGTATGTTTTAAAATGAGAACCAAGATTTGATTAAAACTGAGCACCTTGGGCCCTTGTATGTAGGAGCCAGACTATAAGAATTATAAATATTGCTGAAAATTTTGATGTCTGATTTACATTTTGTTGTTTACCGTCAGTATATTTGTAATAGCTGTATATATTGGGTGACATTTTCATAATTTTTACAGCATTGTGAGAGTTTTGTGACACGTCAGTAACTAGCTTACCCCGTGTCATTCTATGGAACAAAGCTACTTTTGAGATGCGAGTTAGATGGTTGTGAAATTTCCTGTCTTTTTTTGGAGCCTAAAGGTTGATATGATCACATCGCTTGACAGCAGAATTAACTCTGAAGTTTTAAAATGTAGTAGTTACTGTTGCGTATAGTATATAGACAGAATTATGGCATTTTATTTGTTTCTCTTTGTTGATATTTATACTGATATTGGAAATTGTTAATGCCAGACATGAAAATTCATTACTTGTAATAAACTTTGATGTTCCCTAAAAGTATGTTATAACTTTCATTGTAAATTTTAACACCTTGGACGATATATTCTCTAGGTTTTGTATCAGGAATAAGGTGTATTCATGGCTGATTTTGCTTCTGTGTAAGGCAAAAGGTGGCTCTAATCTTATAAGCACATTGTGGACTATAACTGTGTAACATTATGTTTGAAGACAGCAGTGGAACCAGCTTTTGAAATGTTACCATTTTGGTGGTATAAAACCTGCATGATTGATAATGACAAACCGTGTACCTCTGTTAAACGTCTCAAAAAGTTAACAGTGTTCATTCTATAGTGATTTAACAATATTATAACATAGTTCATTTGCTAGGTACAAGCATTTTTAGGCATTAAACGTTCATACACACATAGGAGCATAGGGAATTGACATGTAATATGATGGGAAGGAGGGAGTGTCTTTGCTTGTAGTATAATGTTATATGGCTCTGCTTGCAGGTTCATCCATTCAAAGAATCGGGCTGGTCTTGGTTTTCAGTTGGGTGTGAACCACCTGGCTGACCGAACAGACTTGGAGTTGAAGGCCCTGAGGGGAAAACAGTATTCTGGAGGTTACAATGGAGGTGCCCCTTTTCCTTACACTAACCACAAAAGTATGGCAGATGATCTTCCTTCTGACTTGGACTGGAGATTGTATGGGGCTGTCACTCCTGTTAAAGGTATTACACAGACTCAGATCCTCCCATATTAACATCAGTTTTGTAAGGACTAGGCCTGTTCTTTCTAATGGTTGTATAATACAACAGAGCCTCTTTTGTTACAATTCTCCAGCTTACCCACTTTATTCGCAGCACATAGTTTTGTAATATGTTGTATTCACCCAAATATAATATATTCCTGCATATAAGATGACCCTATTCACACTCTTCATCTTTTAGAAAAGTGCCTGTACAGAATGTATTTAACTTTGTGCACAATTATAAGACAAACTTCCCATTTTTCAGGTAGATTGGACAGATCCATGTCCATTGCTTCATGGTACAAAATCTTTTTATTAGGACAGTACCAATTAACAGCCCACTGTTTGCTGTGTCACATGCAATGTGAGCTCATTGTTGCACTTTCTTCTGCCACATCAGGCATTGTGGCACCTTAATGAAAATACTTTTTTGTACTGTTTGTCAGGTTATCAACTGCTGAGAGTGTTCTCTTTATATGTGCATCACAAGTTTTCTTGTGGTGAATACGTACTATACATTTAATTTATTTCTACTACCAATTTTTATAAAATATTAAGTAATATACTGTATTTTGTAGCATTACTATGATATAATTTAAAAATTCAATTTTGGATGTCTCTAACCAGTAGGTTGTGTTCATTTTCGAAGCTGATTTCCCTGTCTGCCAAATGGTTTGATGTGTGATACTCTGTTGTTATATGAAAGTTGTTTGTCCAGATTTGTAGATATATATATGTGATTTTGCTTTGCTTAGAGTCATTTGCCCATACAAAAGATTACACTGCACCGCTAGGGCCTATTTAAGATGTAATTTTCCCGTCTAGTTTACAATGGGGTAGAAAAGGAAGGTGATAGTCATATATTTCTCAGCATGTAAATTGCCTGCCAGCAATTCACACCATGGAACTGAGTCATTGAGAAGCTAATAGTGCCTCAGCTACTCAAGAAATTTCCTGCCTTTATACATTGTGAAGGCTTATTACTGTGTTCACAAGAACCCACAGTTTGTCCCTATCCTTAAGCCAAATGAATCTAGGCCACAACCTTTCGCCCTGTTTTTTTAAGATGCACTTTAATATTGTCATTTGAACCTCCCAAAGTCTATACCCTACATGTTTTTTGATCACAACTTTGTATGTTTGATTGCTGTCCTGTGCTACATGCCTTGACCATCATGTTCTCCTGTATTTGATCGTCCAAGTAGCATTGGGTGAAGAGTAAAAATTATGAAACTTTTTGTAGAGTTTTACCCAGTTGTCTGTTCTTACTCTCTGCTGGGACTAAGCAACATGTTTCAGACCTAAAAATGTGTTTCAACCAAAGGTCATCTTTAGATTGTTTTTATAAAAGTATGTATATTGTATTACATAGTCACTACAGCTGGACAAAGTGTCAGAATGTTTTTATGTTTACTTCCACATTTGATGCAGAATAGGCATATATTGCATTTCTGTTCAGATCAGTCTGTGTGTGGTTCATGTTGGAGTTTTGGGACGACTGGTACCATTGAAGGGGCATACTTCCTGAAATACGGTCATCAAGTACGATTGTCACAACAGGTAAGATTTATCATCACATTCTTTTGGGTTTGTGACTCTGCAGCATTATTCTGGACTGAAGGGTTAAAAATCAAGGCAGTGGTTTGTATGAGAAGCGAGTGAGACAACAGTCACATTCAGTGATCATCATGTGACACTTTTGTGTAGCTTATAGGACTGTTATTGTTTTTGAGAAGAGACAGGTGTGTTTTATTCAGTGACCCTGTCAGTTGCTAAAATTGTATAATATTGGTAGTACTTGAATTAACTACTGGAATATAGCATTCTTTGAAACAAGGAGATGATTAGTATCCAGCCTCTTTAATATGACTTTGGAGTCTGTAATAAGACACCTGTCAGTAGAAGTCTAATCAACAATATTTTACAAATCATTGCAGCTAATACGATATGTAGATGACAAATAATAAATTGGAAGAATGAAAAGAGCTGCTTCTGAAGTATATGGGTAGCTGAAAGAGAGAGCTCAAGAAACAGGGCTGAACATCAGAGTTGAAAAAACAAAAGTAATGGTACAAAGTAGGAGAACAAGAAGAATAAGTGAAATATTGATAAAGATTATGACACTGAAGTTGTTAGGAGCTTTAATTATCTGGGGACTATAATCAGTAATACTAATGATGAAACTGAAGAAATCAAAGCTAGAATCCTAGCTGCTAATAAATCATATTCCACTATGCAAACTATATTTAGATTTAAACAAATTCACCAAAATAAGGTTATTTGTAACATACTGTGGTATGGAAGTGTAATTTGGACCCTAACACAAATGACAAAAAAAAAAAAATGCTATGTACCTTTGAAAGGAAAATATTAAAAAGAATTTATGGCCCAATACAAGATAAAGGACACTGGCCTCCTAGTTGGAATAGTGAAATTTATAATTTTTACAAAGATCTAAATATCGTGGACAATATTAAAATCGGAAAACTAGGATGGGTGGGCCATATTAGAATGAAAGATGGAAGGATCCCAAAATATATTCGTAATGGAAAATTTCATAATACCTGAATAGTGGAAAAACTAAGAACAAGATGGGAGGACATCATCCAGAAGGACACATCATAGATCCTAGGAATAAGATGCTGGAAGAGATAAGCAGAAGACAGAAAAGAATGGTAGCATCTTCTGAGGGAGGCCAGGGCACAGAACGGGCTGTAGCGCCATAGATGGAGATATGGCATTCTTGGAATGAAAGTGGTAGAGAAGAAGCAAAGTACTCTGAGCAGACATGTCCAGGTACCACATTGGCCACCACAAATCCTATGCGGACTGGTGTGTGATCAAACCCGGGACTCCACTAACCATCTGATCACAGGCCAGTTTCTTATTTTGTGTAATCAGTAATGTGTTAGCATTTTCCTTGCATCATATGTGTGAGTTTCTTTTAATGTCTTGCCATACAAACTTAAGGTCATCAGTTTTGAATGATGAAATTTCATTTTTGTTTCCAGGCTTTGATTGACTGTAGTTGGGGTTATGGAAACAATGGCTGTGATGGTGGTGAAGATTTCCGCTCATACCAGTGGATGTTGAAACACGGTGGAATACCACTGGAGGATGAATATGGGGGCTACTTGGGTCAGGTATGTAGGTACTTTTCAAGTAAGCAACTGTATATGTGTATTATGACACACTAAATGCATATGTTTAGGTTCAGGGTGTCCAAACTAACTGCAGACAAAACGTAGTTGAGACCTTGCAGTGTAATGTAATATAATAAATAGAATAATGCCTGTCTTTTCCTGCAACATCTTAAATTGCCGGTGCCCATTCTACTGTTGCTAGATATCTTTGTCCCTCTAAGAGGGCTTTCATCCTAGAGAAAAAGTAAATACTCAGCAGGATCTAAATTTGAAGAGAGGGGAACTTGTAGAAAGCAGTGATGCCCTTCTGAAACAAAAGTAGAAGAGGATGATGAGCTGATACATTGTCACTGTGATTCGGACTGTTATGATACATTCTCACTGTGATTGGGACTGTTATCACATTTCTAAAAATAAGGGAATTTTTTACTGTCTCAATATATTTTTATCATCTTCAGTTTAAGTATCGTAAATATGACACAAATGAAACATATTTCAAAATCACCTGCAACTTGCGCTGTTAGTGGTCATCATAAATATTAGTGCTGTTAGTGGTTAGCAATCCTATTGCACTGCTAGTGGTTAGCAGTCCTACTTGTGCTGTTGGTGGTTATTGATATTGACATATTTGTTAACTGCAATTGGGTTGACAGCCGGTGGCAGTAGTACAGTACGTATTTACACACAAACAGTACATAGATCAACACAATTAACAGCTTTGGTTGGAAGGCTTTCTGGGATTCGAACCCAGAGTGGTCAGACCAAAATTAACAAAGAACTAACTGCATAAAAATTATCGCCTAATTGGGAAGAGTGCGGGCCGTGCCCCGTCTTTGTGAGTTATACCCTGGCATTTGCCTTACAATTAAGGAAAGAGTGCAGAAAAACCTCAGTCAGGATAGCCAAAGAGTGCCAGGTGGCACGATGAAAACAGAATATACAGAACAGAACAATACATAACAACAAGAATACATATAATTTCCCATATCAGTATATGTTGGGCTACTATGACATGGTGCATATCTTTTGGAATTTGGAAACTTACAAATTAGTACCCGCTTTAGGTACGTGTCTCCAGTCTAGCTGCTACTCATGAGTACCTTTTCCATGAACATTATCTTGAAGTTCCAGTTAGCAAACGTCATGAAATATACTGTGGCAGTGTAACTGAAGGAAGTTACAGGAAAAAGCCACCGGTATAGTTAGTGATTGGTATAACATCATGACGGGATCATCTTCCAATCTGTAGTACATTAAATGTTTCATTATGAGAGGTAAGCATACACAGGCAAATATTCACCCTACCATATGCTTAGCAGACTCATAATGTAAGTCCCATATTCTAATAGCTGGCATTGAAATAATTGCTGCTGTACAAAACCTCTTGCATGATACCCAAGGTATGCAAAGTATTGTAGTATAACTTATGAGCAGTGACATTTTTTGTACATCAAGTAATCAAAAGGTGTAGTCATTGGGTTAGTATAGAACCCCTAGCATAAAGACTATTTTGACTTGCACACTATGCAAAATTGTAATTGTTCAGTGGTTGAGGATCCCAAATCATGTTCATAATTAAGCAAAATTGGGAATGGAAAGTTATCAAACTTGGTACTATGATTACACCAATTATCCATTGTCGAATGGATGTTTCTGAAGTTTGTAACTGCTGGGCTTCATTTATTTAGTGCGCTGCATTGTACTATTTATCTCCCTGTTTAGTTCATCACATCAGACATCGTCATTCACTAGCATCAGTGTATTAAAAGTAAAATCAGTCCCATTACAGGCCCGAGGTGCCCAGAGGGTTCCAGGAAGTTAAGGTTCCCAGATTATGTGACAATCGCCCAGGATGGTGGTAAGGTTGTCAGCCTTACGCACCGGCCACTTTTGACCCCCAGGAAATACTCCTGTTACTCGTTTCTGTTAGAGGCTGAGTGTATTAGAGTAAATATTTTTATTGTCTGTTTCTATCACTGATCTTAAAAGTAAACATTTTAGGCATCCTCTGGATGAGGTTACCATTTCAACATTTGTTTTAAAATGTTTGATGGATCGATGAGTGTGCCTTAGAGAAGTATTATGTTCATGTGTTACAGGATGGTTATTGTCATGTTGATAATGTGACACTGACAGCAAAAATAACAGGCTATGTGAATGTAACTCCGGGAGATCCTGATGCATTGAAGGTGGCAGTGGCCAAGCATGGACCTATATCTGTAGCTATCGATGCTTCTCGCAAGACATTTTCATTCTATTCGAATGGCATTTACTATGATCCAGAATGTGGTTTGTGTTTATGTTACATTACCCATTTATTAATTATCTAATGTAATGTTGCATTACTTACTGACACAGTGTTGTGTAGTATCTGTGATGCATCGTATAGAAGTACTAAAAATATATTGATATTTGTTAATTTATTTAGATTGCATTCATATTATAATGGAAGTAGTATCAGTGAATCATACAAGAGATATATCCAGTCACAAGTGTTAACACTTATGATTATGCAAAAAAAAATGTAATTTATACAAGGGTCATGCTGTTCTCATCTGGAAGCACGCACAACGATGTTACATAAACATTTCATTGCTATTGAAATTTGCACAAGTTCTCTTTCCAGAGACTGTCAAGTGAACTGCCTCTTTATGCAGATAGTACATTCCCTACTTTCCAGCAGAGTCATTCTGTCAGATCAAGTCTTGATGCATCCACTTTGTGGTCTGTTAACCAACAAATTGAGGATTGTGTAGTTGGGCTGCCAGGAATCAATTATTATTTCCTTTGGTTTTTGGTGGCTTGAGTAACATATTACCAGAGGAGTTGATCCCACATTAGTAAGGCTTTATTTTTAAAGAAGACCACTAGGATGCTTGGACCACAGTCTGTTCAGCCCAAGTTGTATGCCTGCTCATTCTCTCTGCCGTTGAGGTGTACATGAGCGACATGTTTTCTTTTAAAAATTAGTAAATATGGATGGACTTTTGTGTCATCAGCACAACACGGTGGACTTCCTGTACCTGTAACTTTGTGGTGCTGTCTACTGTTATGTATTGAACACCAAAGGTTAGAGGAACTTTACATCATGACCCCTGCTTACACGAAACCTGAACTCATCTTTACAACAGTGGAGGAATGTGTTCTTGGATATAATGCTGCATCACTGGGTAAACAGTTCCTGAAGTTTTGAAGGATCGTAGTTCAAAGAGCAAGAGGTCCAAGAAGAAACTGGCCTCTGGACCCTTGGAGATGAATTAACTACATCCTTTGAGAAGTTGTGAATTGGTAACACAGTGGTGAAGTGTCATATCCTAGAACTGATTCCTCAGACACACCATTGTAAAAATACAGAACTCACATTTACCAAATTTCTCAAAAATTGTTCACCATACAAAAAAGAGAGGGAGATTAATACATGACATAAAATATAACTAACTCATTAAAGCTGCAACTATTATTTGAAATAGTTTGGATATGAATATTCAACAAAACAAATTATAACTTTCAAGTCCTGTGGATAGCCTGGAACCAGTACAGTTGTATTTACACTAATGTGTGCCCAATGTTTTCATTTGTTGTTGTTGTTGATGATGATGATGATGATGTTGAGAAAATATATCTTTATGATGGGGAGTCTAAGATAGTGCTGGTGATGTGATAAAACAAGTTGCTGAAACAGAAACTAATTGATAACAATAATAATAGATATTACTTAAAACAGGTATTCAAAGTTAAAGTAATCAATTCTTTCTCTTTCCTTTCTCCCGCCCCGTGGCGCTGCGGCCCCACGTGGGCCATGGTCTCCTCATTCTTGAGGTTCCTAAATCACACGCAACAACGCATCACAGTCGGTAGGACTCTGGACACATGATCAGCGCATCGCAGAGACCTCTACCTGACAACACACAACACTCACAACAGACAGAAATCCATGCCCCCGGTGGGATTCGAACCCACAATCTCAGCAGGCGAGCGGCCACTGGGACCAGCAGTTCATTTATTATATCTATGAAAAATTTGAATATTACATCATGAATGGTAACAAAGGAGGATATGACAACTGAAAATCAATACTAATGCAGATTGCTGTAATTCACGATTCGGCTTGTTTCAAGGAATGTGTTGTAGGTGGTTTAAATGTGTGTATTACACAGTTAATGTCAGAAATAAACATGTTTTAATTGTCCCACTCCAAGGTTCTGTGTCAACAACGAATCTAAAGCCCAGTGAGGTATGCAAAGTGGAAAAACGGTATTTTGAATATACAGGGTGCGGCAGAAAGAACTCCCCTATTTGAGAAGTGAATAAATTCAAAACCAAAGAAGATACAGCAAATGTTTTTCTATTTCTGGAAAGAACATAGAAAGCCGTTTTACATCAACGTGTTTTGAACAAAATATCACTCAAGTGGCGGCCTTGAATAACGATACACTTATGTAGCCTCTCTCGGTAGTTGTCCATGACCTTGAGAATCATTCCAGGTGTAATGGCAGCAACTTCC
>Ga0123357_10002938_pt1 | contig 19260 bp, 14 predicted proteins | sample TergutEmb28metaG_FD_89873 | JGI IMG/M metagenome (GOLD analysis project Ga0123357, IMG submission 89873) | Embiratermes neotenicus P4 segment gut microbial communities from Petit-Saut dam, French Guiana - Emb289 P4 | ecosystem: Host-associated > Arthropoda: Insects > Digestive system > Gut ...
CTTAACAACGAACACTCACGCCTCACTCGCATAGCTCGTTCGTCGTGAGTGTTCGTATCACTTCACCGTTTCGAAAGGTTGCGGTTGTTAACGTAAGTGTTCACGATGTTTGTTGATTTGATACCTTTGAATGTAAGGTTGTTCGGCCCCCTTTTTGATCAATATCGAATTCTTGCATTTGTATCCCGGATCCCGGGCACACAACTGGAAAATAAATTTCATATAGCCAAGCTATGGTGAATTATATATCAGACTATACAATGCCGTACCTAAGCGGTATCAGCGTTTTCGCAGGAGGCCCTTAACTACGGAGCTATGGAGAAGGAATCTTATTGTGTGCTGGGTTGGGATGTTCGCGACAGGCATAGGCATGAGCCAGATAGCCCCGATCCTGCCACTTTACATAGGTGACCTGGGAGTCATGGACTCAGGCATGATCAATCAGCTTTCAGGTCTGGCTTTCGGGGTCACTTTCATCGTCTCCGCAATATTCTCTCCGATATGGGGAAGCGCCGCTGACAAGTACGGGCGCAAACCGATGCTGCTCAGGGCAAGTCTCGGGATGGGGATCGTAGTATTCCTGATCGGATTTGCACCAAATGTACATGCTCTGATAGGCCTAAGGCTGCTTTTGGGCACCGTGGCAGGATACAGCACAGCCTGTAATACTCTGATCGCAACTCAGACCGAGAAGGAAAGCGCAGGATTCGCGCTCGGGATGCTTTCTACGGCCAGCGTTGCTGGCTCTTTGCTTGGTCCGATAGTGGGCGGGTTCATAGGCGACACATTCGGGCTGCGGCCGGTTTTCTATGTCACAGGTTCATTCATGTTCATTGCTTTCATGGCCACGCTGCTGTTCGTCAAAGAGAACTTTGTTCCGAAGGAAAGGAAATTGGAGACCGTAAGAGAAGTATGGGGGAAGATACCCGAGAAGAATCTGACCATTGTCCTGGCAGTGACATTCTTCGTCATCACGCTCGGCCTGTACTCGATAGAACCGATAATCACGATATACGTGTCGCAGCTGACCACGGACCTGAGCCACGTGGCCCTCATAGCAGGATTGGCCTTTTCGTTGTCAGGATTGGGCAATATCATCGCTGCTCCATGGCTCGGTAGGGTCTCAGACAGGTCTGGCGCGCACAGGGTCCTCCTCTTCGCGCTCATCATGGCCGGAGTATTCTATATCCCGCAGGCCTTTGTGCACAGTCCTTGGCAGTTGATGGTATTCCGGTTCCTGCTTGGCCTGACATTGGGCGGTCTGAACCCGGCCGTGATGACCCTGCTCAAAAAGATAACTCCGACATCTCATGTAGGAAGGATATTCGGCATCGCGATGGCCGCTCAGTATCTTGGTATATTCGCGGGTTCAATGCTTGGCGGTCAGATATCCGCGGCTTTCGGCATACCCAGCGTATTGATAGTCACCAGTCTGATAATGTTTGTTAACGGGGGATGGGTCTATTTCCACGTTTATCGGAAGTTCCATCGGGAAAAAGCGGATGAAATGAGCGTTTGAGCCGCATTTTTAAGGAATTATCCGACCTTATTTAAGAAAGATTAAAGATTAGGCTCTCCTTCCCTCACCACAAGGTCATTGATATGGCAGAAGATTTCAAGGTCACACCGTGGGAGGTAAGCGGAGATATTGACTATGATCTCCTGATGAAACAGTTCGGTACCACACCAATCGATGACGCTTTGATGGAACGCATCAGCAGATACGGTGAGCCTCACCCTATGCTGAAAAGGGGGATATTCTACACCCACAGGGATTTCGGAAAGCTGTTGGACGAGTATGACAAAGGGAACAAATTCATACTGTACACAGGCAGAGGCCCATCCGGGCACACGCATCTTGGTCATATCATGCCATGGATATTCAATAAATGGATACAAGACGTCTTCAAAACGGATATGCTGTTCCAGATGACCGACGATGAGAAATTCCTTTTCAAGGACCTTACCTTGAAGGACACAAGATCATTGGCATATGAGAATGCGCTGGACTTCATCGCATTGGGTTTCGATCCGGAGAAGACCAAGATAATTCTGGACACGGAGAACATAAAGACGCTGTACCCCATTGCCCTGAAAGTATCCAAGAAGATAACATTCTCCACCGCAAAGGCGGTATTCGGATTTGATAACTCAACCAATATAGGTTCGATATTCTTCACCACCATCCAGGCCGCACCCGCATTCCTGCCAACCGAGAGGTCAGGAAAGCAGATACCGTGCCTGATACCATGCGGGATCGATCAGGACCCGCATTTCAGGGTCGCAAGGGACGCCGCGCCCGGTCTAAACTATCCAAAACCCACCATGATCTACTGCAAGATGTTCCCCGGCCTCGGAGGAGGAGACAAGATGTCCTCATCGGATGAGTTCGGAACGATCTACACGACCGACTCCCCCAAAGATGTCAAAAAGAAAGTGGGAAGGGCATTCACAGGAGGATGCGTATCTGTGGAGGAGCAGAGGGAGAAAGGCGGGAACCCAGAGGTCTGCGCGGTCTTCAAATACAATTATTATCTGTTCGAAAAAAGCGATGAGAAGCTGAACGAACTTGCCGACAAATGTAAAAGAGGAGAGATACTCTGCGGTGAGTGCAAACAGATACTGACAGGAAAGATCAATCTCTTCCTTGAGGAACATCAGGCAAAGAGAGAAGAGGCAAAAGAAGTGGTCGACAGCATGACATTCGATGGATTCAAGTGGTGATCTGGGTGGACATCTCAAGCATTGTTGAAGGATTGAGCTACAACGAGAGGAAACTTCTGATAGCGTTGGACGCTTTCAACGGGGCGGCCTCGCCTGCAGATCTGATAAAAGCGGGGAATTTCGATCTCGAAGTGGAGATAATGGGCGCCGCGTCATGGCTGGAATCCAAAGGGTTAGTGAAGATAGACGAAAAGGTCGAGAAGTTCTTCGAGGTAGCTGATAAAGAGACGATCGAGAAAGGGCTGCCGGAAAGGCGTGCGATTTCTATTATCAACGCAGAGGGCGGAAAGATAGACATGAATGTCCTTTCCGAGAAGATGCCGAACGGCGAGGATAAGATCGCCATAGGATGGCTTAAGAGAAAAGGCCTGGCTGATATAGCTGCCGAAGGCGGAATGAAGTTCTTATCGCTCACAGAAAAAGGCATGTCGGCGATCAGGTCAAAAATGGCCGATGAGGATCTGCTGGAAAAGATGATGTCGTCGCGCCTGCACGAGAAAGATGCCGACCCGAAGATCATTATTGATCTCAAAGGAAGGCAGGGGCTGATCAGGGACAAGATAGTCACCGAAAGGACGATAACCATAACCGACGACGGAAAGAAAGTGGTATCCTCCGGAATAGAGCTGAAAAAAGAGGTGACAGACGTAACGGACCGTCTGATCCAAAGCGGAGAATGGGAGAGCGTCCAGTTCAGAAAATACGATGTGGGGACATTCGCGCCGTCGATCACCCCGGCAAAGAAGCACCCCCTCACAAGACTCGGCGATGAGATAAGGCGGCTTTTTACGAACATGGGATTCACGGAGATGTCCTCGGAGTATGTGCAGCCCGCATTCTGGAATCTCGATGTACTGTTCACGCCGCAGGATCACCCGGCAAGAGACCTCCAAGATACATTCTATCTTGATAATCCGAGTAAGATAGACCTTGCGGATGAGGTCCTTGTTCAAAAAGTGAAGGATATTCATGAGAGGGGCGGAAATACCGGCTCCACCGGATGGGGAGGCACATGGAGCAGGGAGAAAGCGGAAGCGGCCCTGCTCAGGACCCATAGCACAGTAAGCAGCATAAGATACATCGCCGATCATCCCGACACTCCTCAGAAGGCATTCTCCATCTCAAGGATATTCAGGAACGAATCGATAGATTCCACGCATCTTCCGGAGTTCACTCAGATAGAGGGGATAGTGATCGATGAGAACGGCAATTTCGATATGCTGATCTCGATGATAAGAGAGTTCTATGCGAGGATGGGATTCGATCAAGTAAGAATAAGGCCGGCATATTTCCCGTATACCGAACCGTCACTTGAATTGGAGGTCTTCTTCAACGGAAAATGGATGGAACTCGGAGGCGCCGGCATATTCAGGCCGGAGGTCGTGGAGCCTTTCGGCGTCAAGCATCCTGTGCTCGCATGGGGATTCGGATTTGAGAGACTGGCTATGCTGAAATGGAACATCAAGGACATAAGGGACCTGTACATCTCGGATATGGATGATCTGAAGAAGAATATGATATTCTGATCAGTCGAAGTTCACTTTCTTCCCGCCTTTTATGTTCTTGGTAAGGGCATCTATCCTGCTCTTTGTCTTATCTTTTCTGGAGGTCTTTTTCGCTTTGCTCAGATAACTGAGGGCCTCTTCCGTCTTACCCAGATCATATGCGATACCGGCCCTGAGCATCATAATATCATCGAGGCTGGTGGCATCGTTATTGTTGGGGAGCACCTCGCAGGATTTGGCCAAAAGACTGAATGCTTCATCGTATTTTTTCATTTTAAAGAGGCATTTTGCAGCTATCAGCGCCACCCTTGAGGTTGGTTTTTTGTTGAAAATGGATGAGGCGAGGACAAACCCCCTTTCAGCATCCCCAGAGAGCAAATATGCTTCGGCCCTGATGATATCCGCATCGTCTGTCAGGAAATCAGCAAGTATGTCGGCGCAGAAAAGAGCATCGGCCGTATCCCAACAATCTAATGCGATTTTTGCCCTGATATTATGGATGGATTCAGTATATTTTGGGATCACCGCCATTTCTTTTATTATTGCAAGAAGGTCTTCGTTGGGGTTCTCTATGAATATTTCCGACTTTCTGGAAGCAAGTTTGCATGCTTCGGTGTTCCTTCCAGCTTTGACAAGATGGTAAAGTCTCTCCTGATCATCATCGCCCTCGTCCATCCACCAGTCTGCCGCACGGCTGTGCCAGACCTTTATTTTCTCTGGATCTGCAAGCGAAAGGTACTTTTCACGGACGGTATCGGTTATGCATATCAGACCATAGAAGTCTGCTGGTATGATCCCGGTATTTGTTTCAGGAACGGCCTTTCTCGGCACCGGGAGTCTGAATACGCACGCAAGGCCGAATGATTCTCTATCCTTTGCGCTGAGGCTCTCCCACATGATCCCGGGGTCGCACCTCTTCATATCAAGCATGGCATCAACGGAAATGCCGGATTTCTCTAATTTTTTTATGAGTGCTGCCGCGTCCGCCACGCCGTCAGGCAGGATATAATACACTCTTCTTTTGGAACCTGAGCCCTTTATGTGCGCCTGCCAGTCGTCGATCTTGCCCAGCTCTTTCAATTTTTTGAGTTCAAGCGATGCATGCGCACGTGAGATCCCGAGGACAGATGCGATACCGTCCTGCGTAAGATCGAAAGGGACATTGAAAACCTCACTGGGAGTAATGTTAGGGAACCTGTTCAGATGAAGCAGTGCCCTTTCCCTTATCGTTGCATTTTCCACTGACACAGAGCCGAATATAAGGGAGATTTATATCATTTTTTTGATAATATAACTATGCTGGCTATATCTTCATCTAGAAATAATGGAGCATAAATGGACATGCCGAATATGCTGCCTTCAAACCCTAACTCCGCAAAATAGAGAATGGATTCAGAGCAGTTTTCTTGCTGTTGTCTGAACATTTCTCTATTTGTAGAGTCAACCTCACAAGGTACTCTAATGATTGCTGCCACTACCTCCCATATCTCCTTGGTCTGGTTTCGCAAGCCAAACAGCGTAAGCGGGCATTTCTGCTGCAGCATCAAAACCGTATTTTTCACAAGTTGATGCGTAACACAAACTCAGAATCGCCAAACCCGCATCGATGTAGGCATCAACGTTTGCTATCTGCACCGTTTTCCCATCGCTGAATGTGAATAAATCGGTAGGCTTGTGTCCGGCTTTCAGAAAATCATACCTCCATTGACTCGGGTCTGAGTTCGAACATCCTCAGAAGATCACCACTTTGCGGTCAAAAGAGAGTAGAGGAATGAGTAAGAGCATCTATCAAAGAAAAGAAAAATAAGGTGTTTACTTGGTCTTTTGGGCACACTTCTGCAAATTTGCAGAAGTAACCCGTCGTCTTACGACCGTTTGACCGTGTCCCACGTGAAGTCGAAGATCCAAGTGTTGTTGCCCTTGCCGCGGTCGTTCAGCTTTATTATGATGTCGTAGCCGTCGACAGAGAATTTCTTGGTCTCAACCTTCATTTCACCGACCTTCACGCCGTTCACGTACACATAGTTGACCGAGCCAGTCTGGGGCTTGAAGATGCTTACCTCGAAAACAGGCGTTTGAGTCTCGCCTGTTCCGCCAGTGTCGCCTCCGGTTCCGTCATCGCTGCTCTTGGCGCTGTACCAGAACGTTATCGCATAGTGGCCCCCACTGTTCGGTGTGACCAGTGCGGTGATGTTCTCACCAGAACCAAGCTGTTCAAGATCGAAACTTCTGTCTGAGATATCGTTCTTCTCTGCTGAGATGCAGACATATCCATCAACCGTCGCCATATCGGCAGGGTCATTGGTGCGTAGCGCCGCAAGGTAAAGATTGAGGAACGTGAATCCATCGACATTGTTGAGCCACTCGACGTAGTCCTTATCGGTGTTGGAGAACTTCTCCCCCACACCTGGATAGACAAGGTATGCGCCTGTGCCAGTGTCGCGGTGGAAGACCGTCACATCAAACTCGTAGTCTATGTTTTTCTGTTCCGCCATAACATCGGGACGAAGTGTTATGAGCAAGGTATCTCCGCTCAGCATAAGCTGGTCGAACAAGTTCTCAGTGAGTTCGATGCTCGGGTAGGCTCCAGTGAGATATACTGAGACGATTCCGCTCGACTGCCAGCCGACAACCCTATTCTCATCCATCCACCCAGGGGTTACGTTCGCCTGTGTGGCATACTCTTCATAGATCCGGTCCCAGTTGGGCGTGATCAGAGTACCGAGTTGGTGGGTCTCGTAGTAGTTAAGGCCTGTCCACCAGACACCGTCAAGCCATGCGTCGAAACAAAGAGTCACTTCGACATCGGTTGTGACGGGGGTCACTACTATGTAGCCAGGGTCAACGTAGTACTCCTGATAGTAACCCTCAAGCTGGCCCTGTGTAAAGTCTTCGCAACCCAATGCGGCATAGTCTTCAAAGGTGAAAGAAGTATAACCGCTCGTCTGCCAGAGAGTCCTGTCGGACTCAAGGCCGCCATTGGCGACCCAGTCGGAATATGCCCAGTCCACAGCCACCCAGTCAATCGTGTCACCTTCTTTGAGGCACTGCCAGTAGATAGATGTGCTCAGGACATTATCCCCCCACACATAGTATCCGATAAACCCGAGATTTATGGTATCAAGGGGCTTTTCAGTAACTTCGTTGTTGCAGCCCTCTGCATCCGTAGCCAACGGAGATAACACAAGGGCCCCTACACACAGAGCTGATACTATTATCAACACCATGAATATTTTGTTTTTGTTGTTTATCATATTTGATTCCTCCTAAAAGAGTGTTTTTTAAAAGGGTCTGCTGATGAAGACCCTATTTATAGAAAGCAAATAACCCATCTAAATTGCCCATCGCAATGCGACCCGAGGATGGGTATTTAGGTTGATAAGCCCCCCCTAATCCTACTCCCCTTGAGTAAGGTAACCGCTTTCTGTAATAAAAATGGCAACCGCGCGTATATATACCTTTATACGTTTTATCAATATATTATTGAGTTTACATACATATGTATATGTATGGCTGCTAAATCTGAACGTTTGGTGTTTGCTGACTTTTTCTTTCAGACCGCTTTCTGGAAATCGGCTTCGGTGAAACCATATCCTTACAAAGAGGTTATTCATTGTATAACTCCTGAGCAAGGAGTTTATTAATGCTTTTGTTGCCAATTAGATGTCAAAACTAACAGCGGTTTTTGAGCAAATTATCATTCATCAGATGATTTCACCAAAGCCACTAACGATATCAACAAAATGGAGTCACTAGGACTTCTGAAGAAGTATGCAAAGGATTGGAACAGAGTGCTGTATGTTCCTCGGAAAGGAATCGGAAACAGCAAAGAGTAAAAAGAAACTTAGAACATACAGACGCAGTCGATAACGCAGTGTTCAAAATGACAGAAATAAAGAGATTGCTCGTCTGCAGCGAGGCAGATATACCATCAGTGAACATGAAGAGTCAGCTTCTTAAAAAGAGAGATTGGGAAGACATCGGAAATAATGGAAAGGATAGTTTCATCATAAATGGGGAAGCGATAGTGATGACCACTCCCGATCTTCACATACATGTTGAGGACATAGACGAAAGGCTGGCCGATGCAGGTCTTGCTGTCGATGAGGCGATATTCATGTCAAGGCATTCCGCAACGAGCGGAGAGGCCGCATTGACAGTGCACCCGATCGGTAACTACCATGAGAATAAGTTCGGAGGCAGGGAAAGAACTCTCGTCAGATCCAACCCAGCACTCATGACAGATGCTCTGAGAAAGATTGTAAAATACAATGACCTAGATGATTTCAAGATATGTTTCGAGGTGACGCATCACGGGCCATGGTTGGATAAACCGACATTTTTTATCGAGATAGGGAGCGATGAAAGGAACTGGGGGAACGAAAGAGCGGCGGATATTCTTTCGGATGTGCTTCTCGACATGGAGCCGAATGATTATGACACAGCGGTAGGCGTCGGAGGAGGGCACTATGCACCAAGATTCACAGAGGTCGCGCTAAGCTTCAAGATCAATTTCGGCCACATGCTGCCCAACTACCATCTAGAGGGGAACAGCGATGAGGACATCATCAGAATGGTAAAGGATGCGTGTGCGGCATCAGAGACCAGACTTGTGTATCTACACAGGAAGTCCCTCAAAGGAGCCGAAGAGAAAAGAGTGTCGGAACTGATAAGATCGGCTGGATTCGAACTTATTACCTCTTCAGATCTGGAACGGATCAGCGAGAGCTGATATATGTTCCATTGATCTCTCTGCCGAGCACAGCATTCCTGAGCTCATCAAGGTTCCTGCCGTCGACTATCATGATATCGATCTTCTCTTCCTTTGCGATCTTTATGCCGAGGGGATCGAATACGCTGGATCTTCCGGCGCCGTGCTCTTTGTACACAAGCTCCCCAAGTTCATCTATCGTCAGTTTTGAGAATCTCTTCGCTGAAGGATCCTTTTTCGGATCATCGGAATAAACGGCTTCCACGGACGTAGCGTTGACCACCCTGCCCGCATGCATCGACCTGGCCACCATCGTCGCCACAGCGTCAGTCGTATGTCCTGGCACAGTGCCGCCCATTATGACAACGTTGTCTTGAGCGGACCGATCCGACGCATCCTCAGCAGTCAGTGGTATATCAGTTGATGACAGCCCCTCCAAAGAAATGGCCAAAAGCTGGGCGTTGAGCCTTGTGGCGCCGATGCCGAGAATATCAAGCTGATAAGTGCTGCCTCCCAATTCTCTGCCGGTATCAGTATAGTATCTGGCTATCTTGCCGCCGCCGCAGACGATCACCATCTGTACCTTCTCAGATACCTCTTTGATCATCTCAGCCAGTTTTTTGATGTATTCCGAATCGTTTTTGCCCGGTATAAGTATGGACCCACCGATGGACACGACCACTTTTTCTTTCTTCATCGCCAATACTTTTATAGGAATGCGCAATTGAGATAAATATTATTGGTGTGGAACAAAATGAGCGACGCTAACGCCCTGGATAGAGCAAGATATGATTTCAAGAAGGCCATGCAGGAGATAACATCATATCGAGGCAGAGGAACCGAGCTTATATCCGTCTATATTCCAAACTCCAGGCTGATCTCGGATGTGATGGCATATCTGAGGGAAGAGCAGTCTCAGGCGACCAACATAAAATCCAAATCCACAATGAAGAACGTCACAGGTGCGATCGACTCGATAATGTCCAGGCTCAGAACATATAAGGCGGCACCCGCTAATGGGCTAGTGATATTCTGCGGAGAGGTACCGCGTGCAGGCGACCAGACAAGAATGGTGCAGTATACGCTGGAGCCCCCCGAGGAGATAACGACCTTCCTGTACAGATGCGACTCCGAGTTCTATACCGAGCCTCTTGAAGATATGCTTCTTGACAAGAAATCATTCGGACTCATAACCATTGACAGAAAAGAAGCGACGATAGGACTCTTATCGGGAAGCAAGATCACTGTTCTGAAGCATTTTGATTCGCTGGTCCCCAGCAAACACCACCAAGGAGGGCAGTCATCGGTCCGTTTTGAAAGGCTGATCGAGATCGCCGCCCACGAATTCTTCAAGAAGGTTGCCGACAACGCAACCGAGGTCTTCCTCAACAGGCCGGAGCTCCAAGGGATATTGGTAGGCGGCCCGGGTTCGACCAAGGATTTCTTTGTGAAGGAGGAGTATCTGCATCATGAGCTTAGGAAAAAGGTCGTGAATCCGCTCTTCGATACGGGTTATACGGACGAATCGGGACTCAGAGAACTTGTGGATGCGGCCAAAGATGCCCTTACAGATATACAGCTCACCGTCGAGAAAGAGTATATGCAAAGGCTTTTCAGAGAAATAAGGAAACCTGACGGAGGTTTATCTGCTTACGGCGAGGACAGCGTAAGGATGGCCGTCGAGACAGGGGCGGTAGACGTCCTCTTGCTTTCTGAATCCCTCAGTAAGTACAGGGTGACCGCCGAGTGCAATTCCGGCCACACCACCAAGATGACCGTGAACGACCCGGACGAGAAGATCCCCTGTCCCGAATGCGGCCAACCTGCGAAAGTAGTGGAACAAGCGGACCTGATCGACAGCTTCTTCGAAGCCGCAGACGGATACAACACAAAAGTGCAGTTGATATCCGGAGATTCGGAGGAGGGAGACATGCTCCTCAAGGCCTTCGGAGGCATGGCGGCCATTCTGAGATACAGGACGGGATGAGTGTGGAAAGCAGAGAAAGGTTCGAGCGCGAGGTGGATTTCGCCGTTCGTGCGGCGTTGGAGAAGATCGGAGCGCCTAATATCAAATTTTCAAAGGAGATGTCCGACATGGCAGACATCGCTGTTCCGTGCTTCAGTTTCTCAAAGGAACTGAGGTCTGATCCGAGATCCATCGCCGAAAAGCTGGCCGCCGCCATTGTGCCTTCAGGGTTGATATCCTCCGTACGCGCGCTCAACGGCTACCTGAACTTCATGATGGATGAAACGGCGTTGATAGAAGAGACGCTGGAAGGAATAATCTCAAAGGGCAACGCCTACGGCTCAATGCCCGCTAATGGGGTGAAGATCAATGTCGAACATACATCTACCAACCCTACGGGACCGATACATGTTGGAAGAGCCAGGAACCCCATAATAGGAGATACGCTCGCAAGATCCCTGAAAAGATGCGGATACGATGTGCAGACGGAATACTATGTGAATGATGTGGGGAAACAAGTTGTGATACTCTCTTGGGGTGTTGATAATGTCCCGAAAGGTTCTGTCACAGAAGAGGATAGGGACAAGACCGACCACAAACTCGTCGCATATTATCGCGAGGCCAATAAGAGAATGGAAGAGGACGGCGAGGTCAAAGAGCAGATCGCCGAGATGCTCAGAAGGTTCGAGGATGGGGACGAGGAAGTAATAGGCGGCGTCAGGAAGACGGCGGAGGCGATGCTGGACGGACTGAAAGAGACGCTGGCGAACATCAACGTCGAGCTTGACAAATATACTTGGGAATCCGATTTCATAAGAGATGGTTCCGCAAAAGACGTAGTGAAAAAACTCAAGGAGTCGAAGTATGCGGGGCAGACGGATGACGGCGCATGGTACGTGGATCTGAAGGACTTTGGGATCCAGGGCAAGAACACAAAATTCACTTTCACAAGATCGGACGGGACGACCCTTTACACAACGCGCGACCTCGCGTATCACTTGGATAAATTCAGAAGAGCGGATAAAGCAGTGGATGTTCTGGGCGAGGACCAGAAATTGGGCTCAAAGCAGCTATGCTCGGCGTTGGAGATATTAGGAAGCGAAAAAGTCCCCGAAGCGATGTTCTATTCTTTTGTATCCCTCCCGGAAGGGAAGATGTCCACCAGGAAAGGAGTGGTCGTTTATCTTGACGATCTCATCGACGAGGCGGTCAGCCGTGCGATGAATGAGATAAGATCCAGGCGGAACGATCTGTCAGAGAAAGAGATGCTGGACATAGCCAGAAAGGTCGGGATAGGTGCGATACGCTATAACATAGTCAGGGTACATCCGGAGAAGCAACTTATTTTCAAGTGGGATGAAGCTCTCAACTTCGATGGGAACAGCGGGCCGTACATCCAATATGTTCATGCAAGGGCATGCAGCATGCTGGGAAAAGCGGGAGGATACAAACATTGCACCGACCCAGCCATGTTCGCCGATGAGTATGAGAGGGCGCTGATCAAAGTATTGTCCAAGTTCGGCAGCGTCGTAAAAGAGGCGGGAGAGGAGAAGCGTGTCCACATGCTGCCTGCATACGGCCATGAGGTGGCTGTCGCTTTCAACCAGTTCTATGCAATGGTGCCGGTGCTGGCATCGGATGAGAATAGGGACTCAAGGCTTACGCTGGTAGAATGTACCAGGACCGTCCTGAGGAACGTCCTGGATTGCATGGGGATGGATTATCCGGAGGAGATGTGATGGAGATCCGCCCGATGAAGCTCAAGGATGTGGAAAAGGTCAGAGAGCTTGAGATATCGTGCATAAAAGAGTATTTTGCGGAGACCATTGAGAACAAGTGGGAAAGTCTTCCAAAGGAATGGAGAGAAAATCTCGGGGCAAGCAGCAAGAATCATTTCGCCTCATACCTTGAAGATGGTCTGAGTTTTGTAGCGGAAGAGGATGGAGAGATATACGGCTTCATTTTTGCAAAGATCATAGAACACATTTGTGATGTGAATAAACTGGTATGGATCGAGAACATGGGTGTGCATTCGTATGTCAGAAGGAATGCCATAGGGTACAAACTCCTAAGGGAAGTACTCAGAAAGGGGCGGTCGATGGGTGCGGAGGTAGGCCACAGCATGATACAGACCGGAAATGTGCCATCGGTAATGCTCCATAAGAAGATCGGGTTCTTTATGGACAGGAGAGAAGTCGCCCTCATTGACCTCAAAGACCCGCAACTGAAACTCTAATGCCACAGAATTGGTGAGAGAAATAAAGGAGCACACAGGGGATGTGCGCCCCGGTTTGGTTTATTTTCTTCTGGAACTGACGTATTTTAGCTTCTTTGGTTCCTCTGAAGATGATGATTCCTTCTTCTTTGGCTCAGGAGGAGCCTCTTTCTTCTCCTTCTTCTGCTTCTCAAGTTCAGTGAAGGATGCAGGTTTCTTTTCCTCCGGAGGAGGGGAAGGTTTTGGTGTCCCCTTCGTTTGACTGCCGGAGTCTTTGTATCTTTTCTTCTCAGTGGCAGACGCCTTAGGGGCTTCTTCCTCTTCTTTGGATTCTCTCTTCTGTCTCTCAAGCTCAGTGAACGTTGTATCGGGCTTGGTAGCAGGCGCGTTCCGCATATGGAGATAGAAAGCAATGACTATCAAGATAGCCACCACGGCTATGGCGGCGTAGGTCGACGGTTTGCTCAAAATGGATTGCGTGACACTTACATCTTTATTGGTGGAGAAGACGTTGGATGAGTCATTCGGAGGAACAATGAATATGCTGTTCTCAGATTCGCATGTGACCTTAATAGTGTGAGTTCCCACGGTACTCAGCCTGAATCTCAGTTCCGCAGTGTAAGATTCGCCCGCTGGTACGGTTACAGTGGTTCTTGCAAGTTCATTTCCTTTTTCCGTGACGGTTATCGTCACTGTCTGGGGATCGGCTTCATTACTCTTCAGGGTAACGTAGAGCGTCCCGTCGCTTGTGTTAGTGAAACCGCTTGCAGATATGCTGCTGTCACTCACGCTCACGCTGGCGTCCGAATTATCGCCTATAATAACAAATAGAGATACAGCGGCCAGCATTACGACCGCGAGGGCAATTAATATTTTTTTGTGATTCATCTGCTCACCTTAAGTAATGATCTCATTGATGCGTTCCTGCTCAATGGCTCTTCTTATCTCCATGGAAAGTCTTCTTCCAGTACTCATCTCTTTTCTCCACAGGGCATTGCCGTACGGGTGTCCGACGGACATGTGCACATTCGTGCCTCCGCCGATACGCGGGGCAACATCGTAAATGTAGAAGTTAAGGTCTTTGTCCACGCAGGTCTGCAGGCAGAATGGGCCGATGACCCCGGGGTCATAGTACTTTTTTGTTGCTTCGATATATTTTTCGCCCATTTCGAATGCGGCGTCAAGGAGAGATTCCCTGAGTGTTGCGGAATTGTGGCCGCATACGGTGTATTCGGGGATTATCCCGTCATTCTCAAGCTCTACCTGCTGCTTGCCCGGCAACCGGCAGTATCCGTCGAGAGAGGTCTCGAACCTCCAATCAACTCCAAGAAGCTCAAGCTGCTCTCCTTTTTCCTCCAGAGGGGAACGGAAGAAGTCCAGATTGAACACAGGTCCGATGATATATTGTTCCATTCTTGCTTCTTTGAGGAAATCCTCTTCTATTACGCCCTGCTTGATCAATTCCGTCGATTTTTCAACGAACTGATCGTAATCCTTTACGGTGAAGAACCCTCTTTCCAGTTTCTTCACTTTGTGGTGGACCTTAATTATCGTCAGGCCGTCTATGTCCTCAGGCCTCTCAACTTTTTTAGGGAACGGAAGGCCGGCTTTTTCGAGGATCCAATAATAGTCTCTTTCACCGCCCCTTTCTTCAGACCTCAGGAGATTCCTGCTTCCTATGAGCGGGACCTTGAATTTGTCCTCGACCGCATCTATGCCGCAGTAAGAAACAAATGATCTGTTGGGTACGAAAAGTACATTGTTTTTTATCAAAGAATTCTGAACATCCGGAAGGACGGTGTCTTTGAATTTTTCTGTAAGGATGATCTCATCCACAACCCCTCTGACAGCGTTGCCAGAGTTGTCGCGCTGAGTTCTGAAATAGTTGGAGAATGTTCTCTCCCTTCCTTTCTGGCACACCGCAAGCGTCCGGAACCCCTCTGAGACCGCGCCGTCGCAGGTGTCAAGCGCAGAGTGCGATGCTACAACTCCAACTTTGGCCCTCTTGAGGTCGTATTTGTCAACAACTGCCAGAATCTCGTCTCTTTCTATCATTGCCAATCCAATCCTCATAGCTTTCGCCATAATATAACCTTTTAGAGACACTAGATAAGACAACGGTCAAATAAACAATCTAAATCTTAGATGCACGTAGAACGTATGTTTTTTTAGGATAAGTTCCGATAAAAAAGGTGGGCCGAAATTGTCAACCAATTCGGATTGTCCGGAGGGTGGCAACAACCTTTCCGTTCTGATAAAGGAGGAACTGTCAAAGAGAGAAAAAAAGATGGGAACAGAAACGAAAAAAATGGAATATATGGTTTGAAAAAGATCCGGCTCGGATAAATGCACTTCGATGACTATGTAGTCTCTCAGGCCCTTTCTGAATACGACCTCCCCGCCCTCACCGGGCGGGAGGGTCTTTCACAGATTTCCTCCCTTATGCAGCAGATATCTTTCTGGAGAACTCCCTTCACAGAGGCTTTGCACTCGTTCCTCTCATGCACCTTCTCATGGCCAATGGGCTTCATTTCATTTCCGCCGCCGACTCTGATGTGCGGCGTCTTCTACGAAGGAGCAGGAACCATATCAATGCGCATACGATGATTAGCAATATGATCAGACATAGAGCCCACAGCAGCAGGTTGCTGTGAGCAACTGAATTGCTGTTGTCCGCGAAGTAGAGATCAAGGTTCAGAGATTTTCCTGCGATTCCCAGGGATACCTCCGGGACCGTATACGTTGAAGGGGTCACCCACTTCACGAAACGATAGCCGTCATCCGCATATGCTCTCACAACAATATCGGAAGAGGGAGGGATCGTGACCGCTGGCTTATAAGTTGTGAACGTTGAGCCTCCGTCGAAGCTGTACTCGGCATATCCTTTCCCTTGTGCGATATTGATGCTCAGAGTTATGTCCCCGCCCGGGTTGTAGATGCTTTTCACGTCTATTGCATGATTCATTATCACATTAGCGAAGGTGTATTGCCCGAGAGCTATCTTGTCATTCGTCAGAGACCTTCCGTCCACGGTCACCGAGGATATCGAATACCCAGGTGACGCGAAGAAGACGAATGTCCTGCTATCTCCGCTCTGCACTGTAACTGTCCCAACAGGAGATATGCTCGAATTTGAATCGGATGTTGCTGTAATATAATAGTCCTTCACGGGCGATGTTGGAGGAGCAGCCAATTCTACAGCAGCGCTGTTCTTAGAGTCGGTCTGCTGCTGTTCTGTTCCGTTATAGAAAACATCAAGTTCCGGATAGTAGCGATATTGGGTATCCGCATCCCTCTTATGGAATGCCCCGTCCAGCGGACTCATGTCTCCGTTCAGAACACCTGGATCGGTCATCTGTGCCGTGGTTAGACCGGCTGTATCTCCAGTTCCGCTGTCATCTTTGCCTATTCCGCCGCCGGAATAATTCTCACTGTTGAAATAGCAGTATTGGACCGTGCCGCCGATGTTCTCGCCGGCCACTCCGCCCACATAGCTGTTCTCTCCGGCGTTAGTGACCGAACCTGTGCTGTAACAGTATTGGACCGTGCCGCTATCGTTCTCACCGATAACACCCCCTACAGCGCTGAAAAGACCCACGGGGTCGCCATCGCCGCCGCTGACCGGACCTGTGTTGTAACAGTATTGGACTATGTCTTCTGTGAAATTCTCACCAATAACGCCGCCTGCAGCACTGCATTCGCCGCTGCTGACCGGGCCTGTGTTGTAACAGTATTGGGCCGTGCCGCCGTAATTAAATCCAGTCACGCCGCCGACCACGCTGTGATCTACACCGCCGACTGAACCGACGTTGTAGCAATATTGCACCGTGCCCCCATTGCCCCCTACCACGCCGCCGACCATGCTGCCGGCGCCGATGCTGCTTACTGGACAGGTGTTGTAGCAGTATTGGACCATGCCGTAATTCATACCGGCCACGCTGCCGATAACACTCGGGCCATAGCTGCTTGCCGAGCCGCCAATGATGCTGAGGTTCTCTACCGTGCCGTCAGACCCTACATATCCGAACAATCCAACGTAAAGTGTTCTGCTGAAGGTGAGGTTTTCGATAGCGAAGCCATTGCCGTCAAACGTTCCATTGAAAGGATCAGAATCGTTACCGATCGGGACCCAGCCATCGCCGTCCGTCTGAGGGTCGTCTGTATTCGTGGCAACTATGTTCCAGTCTGCCAGATCTATGTCGCACATGAGTTTGAAATGTGCACCAGAACCAAAATGCTCGCGCACATGGTTGAGCTGTTCCGCAGTGTATATCAGGTATGGGTCAAGGTATGTACCCTTCCCCTCAGTGAAGTATTCTTCGCCTGTACCGAGAGTACAGTCACACATCATAACGCTGTTCTTGGACATTTCTTTATCGAGGTCCGTGCCGTCGATAGCGAATACCGCTAGCTCCGGATAGAACATCAGGCAACCGTCGGGCGTTCCGTAAGGCATGACGAATGCCGTACCGCCCTCAGCGTTAAGATCATCGAGCAACGTACCATTGGTCATATCCGCGGTGCTCAGGCCTGTTACATCCTCAGTTCCGCTGCTCGTGCCTATGCCGTTGCCTGAATACTTGTCTATATTGTAGTAGCAGTTCTGGACTGTGCTAGGGTCATTCTCTCCGACCACGCCGCCGATACTGCTGCCCGTGCCGCCGACCGAACCGGCGTTGTAGCAGTTGGAGATCGTGCCTCCAGTTCCAGATACACTATATGCAGAGTCATTGTATCCGACCACGCCGCCTACACGGATACTGCCCGTGCCGCCGACCGAACCGGTGTTGTAGCAGTCGGAAACTGTGGATGAAAAGCATATCAACCCGACCACGCCGCCTATATTGCTACCGCTGGTACCGGCGGCAGGGCCAGTGTTATAGCAATACTGTACTATGCCGTTGCTATACCCGACCACGCCGCCGATATTGCTGTTATTGCCGCTGACCTGGCCCGTGTTGTAGCAGTTGGAAACTTCGCCGAACATTTCATTCTCCCCTACCACGCCGCCTGATTGTACGCTGCCGCTGACCTGACCCGTGTTATAGCAGTTTTGGACTGTGCTGTCGCGATAATTGGATCCGACCACGCCGCCGGCACAGTTGCCGTTGACATTACCTGTGTTGTAACAGTCGGAGACAGTGCCCCAGCTAAACCCGACCAAGCCGCCGACAGAACCACTGCTGCTGGTGACCGAGCTCGTGTTATAACAGCTCAGGATTTTGCCATAATTCTCTCCGACAATGCTGCCGGCATTGTAGTTGCCTGCGCTGCCGCTGATAGAACCGCCTTCGATACCGAGTTTCGTTACTTTGCCGGAAGGGCCAACGCCTCCGAACAAGCCGATATCAAAAGAATATGTGTTTATTGTGAGGTTTTGTATCACGTGGTTGTCGCCATCAAACGTGCCATCGAAATAGTATGTGGCTCCGGAAAATTCATCTAAAAAGCCGCCGATTGGGGTCCACCCGGCACCCAAATTATATGGTGATACGCCCAGATCTATATCGGCTCTGAGCAGGAAATATGAGCCAGAATATTCAATTCCGCTGTTCACTCTGTCAGCCAGTTTTGCCAGATCGGCAGCATCGTCTATACAGTATGGGCTGGCCTCAGTGCCGAGGCCTTCCCATGTGCCGCCTGTCGCATCAGCGGCGGGCGCTGCCGGCAGAAAGATCATGACTGCCACAGCGACATTCAACATAACGATTAGAACAATTGCAAAGACCCTTTTATTCTGGCTATTCGTATTTTGCCCCCCTTTTTTACGATTTATGACCAACAATATACCGCATTGTGCCCTAACGAAATCAACCATATTTTATTGGAGTCTCTCTGTTGTCAGGTATCTCCGTTCCTCGTTAGTTCCCTTTTTTGTATATTGTTCAAAATAGCATATTGGTCCAGACATAATATGGTTTGTTTCTAAGGTCACCAATTGCGCAATATATCTCTATATTTCATCGGCATTGTCTGAGAGACCCAATGCTCAAGGCCGACGGAGGTTTGCATTTTTCCTGACCTCGACAGCAGAGTATCCGATGTCTGAGTTGGGTTCCGCATTGATTTTTATACATCACCACCAATAGCATAGCAGGGTTCCATGCGAGCAGCACTATACGTCAGGGTGTCCACTGAA
>Ga0123357_10002939_pt1 | contig 19255 bp, 15 predicted proteins | sample TergutEmb28metaG_FD_89873 | JGI IMG/M metagenome (GOLD analysis project Ga0123357, IMG submission 89873) | Embiratermes neotenicus P4 segment gut microbial communities from Petit-Saut dam, French Guiana - Emb289 P4 | ecosystem: Host-associated > Arthropoda: Insects > Digestive system > Gut ...
AACAAATTTTTCCAATGCGCTATTTTTCTTTAATTCTTTTCTATAAGTATTATAATAATTAACAATTGCCTCAATACCTGCTATATTTTGTTCATCTTTATTATCAAACTCTCTTGTGGTTAACGCATATTTTACATAACCGCCAACATATATTATTCCAATTTCTGCATTACCCTTAAATGCCGGTTTCGCTGTTTCCCCAAAACCGATGGTTAAATAGGGAACTTTGCCCGCCCATTCCCAAAAGAAATCATAAACACTTTCCCATTTTTTGACATTTTCTTGATTCATCGGATTATTGCTTAACCAATTTATTGCAGCAAGAACATTATTCTCTTGCTCAATATAATCTTCTTTTGTTTCCAATTTATAATTTGTTGGAACTTGAAATTCTTGAGCGAAAAGCATAACTCCCTGAAACGTAATGAGACTAACCAAAATTAACTTTTTCATGATTATTTATTATTATTATTATTATTAAGATATTACTATATTCATTCTTTCAAAATTTCTGACGATTTAGCGTCAGTTTCTGCTTCATTGTCAACTTACTGCCGCCCGCTTGCACCTAGCGAGGTAGCAGCTTGCCGCAGGCGGGGGTATAGCAAAGGCTCAGACGAGAGCCAAAAGTGCTGATACAGATAGAGTTTCGGACGAGTTGCACCCCCGCTTGTGGCAAACTGCATGTTGGGCGCTGGTCTCTTTTATTATTTGTTTCTGAGTCAACTGTTACAATGAGTGGTGTTTCAAAAACTTTTTTACGAGTCAGGAAAGATTAGGATAAAAGTTTTTCAACTTCAGATTTTAGATTTGGAAGATGATTAATCACAATATTCCATATCATGGCATTGTCCACAGCGTCGTATGCGTGAGCGACACGGTTTCGTGTTGCAATTATCTGACGAGCGTGTGTAATTTCAATGCTTGGCTCAGCATTTTTAATTCGATTTACCGCTTCGCCGATAATCATGATTTCGCGTTCGACAGAACGCCTTGTTTTCTTGTCGGATTCGTATGCTTCAAATACTCGAATATCGCCAACAAATTCATTGACAGATTGAATCGAAACTAAAATATCATAAAGCCATTTTTGTACTTCAAGATTCATAAATTGGTGTTTTGTTTTGATTTATTGATTGGATAAAATAGGGGTTTTGAATAGTTTCTTCGGATACAATATCAATCTCTCTTTGTAATAATTTTGAAAGTTCCGATTCCAACGAAAGGTAATTGTCTACATAATTATCGAAATAGCGTTTTTGAAAAGCAACGATTATATCAATATCACTGTTGTCATTGAAGTTTTCAGTACATGCAGACCCAAAGACAAAAGCACGTTTCACATTGTGTTTATGCAAAATATGTTGAATAGATTTTAGATTGTTTTGAACAAGAGGTATCATAATTTGTATCTTTTTATTTTGCAAATATACAAACTTTCCAAAACAAAAACAAATAAACAAAAGCCCGCCTGCTCTTTTAATTGCAGGCGGGCTTGTGAGAAAAATAATGGTTATTATTCCTTCACAATCTTGCTAATTGATAATCCATTAACTGCATAAACCTTTACCAAATATATCCCTTTCGGCAAAGAAGAAATAAAGATTTTTCCGGTGAAATTGTTTTCTGAAAGCAACAAAGCGCCTGTTAATGAATAAATTTCTACTTTTTTAATCTGCGAGTCGGATTTGATGAAAAGTTCATTTTTGACAGGATTGGGATATATCTGCATAGATATTGTTTGTAAAGGCTCTTCAATTCCTGTTGGCGAATTGCTTTGCCAGATCAATATCGGAAAACCGTTGTTGATTGGCGTGGCATAATCCATTTTCCACATAGGCGTAATCAAGCCCTGATTCAATGTGGTTACAAACGATTGCATACGCATATCGCCGGACGACATATTGCCTTCGCTTGTTGTCGAACGTAAACTTATATTATTTTCACCAATGGCAAACGATTGACCTGTAATGTCTTCATTAAAATAGCAATTATAACTCAACACATCTTGAGCGCCACCGATGATAGCGCCGACTCCGGTGCCGTTGCCTGTAACAAGCGCTGCAACATAAGAATTGCGCACTGTTCCCTGATCGCTGAAGCCAAGCAAACCGCCCACATAGTTGTTGCCCGTAACCGTGCAGGTATTGTAACATCCTGTGATTATGGAATTTGTTCCCTGAGTTTGATAGCCTACCAGCCCTCCGCAGTAAGACAGGGCAAAAAGCGTGCCGCCGCTTACATACGAGTCATCTATTTTTGTATTTTCTGCATACCCCACCATACCGCCGGTGAAGTTACGCCCGCTTGCCGTGATATTGACCAAGCCAACTTTAGAAAGACGGGCATTTTGCGTATATCCGAAAAATCCCTGATAGGGTGTGTTGGGCTGGTCGATATATACATTGTAAATGTGTTTTCCATTACCATCGAAAGCGCCGCTAAAGGGGCGGTTGGTTTGATAATTTCCAATGGAAAGAATATTATTCGGTGTGTTAGGTAATGTAATATCATTTGCCAAAACAAAGGTCTTGCCGGCAAACGAATTTCCGCCGTTGACAAGATTTGCCAAAAGAATTAAATCTTCTTTATTTTCAATTAAATAATTGTCGCCGTCTGAATTAAAAGCGAGCGTATTGAAATTTTGCACTGCGCCATAAACTGTTCCACCTGCCGTTGTACAGTAGGTTTTGTAACTGAATGTTGCCCCGTGAGGTAAATCGACAGTATTGTATGTTAGCGTCGTTGTTGTATTGCTTACTGCAATCGTATCGTTTCCGGTTGGTTCCGTCAGAATAAAGCCCTGTTCAAGAACAGTTGCATCGCCAAAAGAAGATGTGCCGTTCAACGTCGCAGTCGAGCGGGTAATATTTGTCGCAGGGTTTGTGATGGTGGTTACCGCCAAAGTGGTAAAATTGTTTACTGTGCCGTAAATTGTATTACCGTTATATGTACAAAAAGTTCTAAATTGATAGATGTTATTTGGCAATAAACCTGTTAAATTAGATGTAATGCCTGTATTACTGCCGCTTACATTAATGCTTGTGTAATTTGCATCGGTTGATAATTTATATTCAAAACCTTTGGTTGCAGTGGCATCATCGCAAACTATTTCTCCGTTTAGCGTAGCTTTTGTTTGGGTTATGTTTGTTGCGGGATTTGTGGCGGTCGTTATTGCTAATGTAGTAAAACTGTTTACTGCGCCATAAATTGTATTACCGTTATATGTACAAAAAGTTCTATATTGATATGTTTTACTTGGCAATAAACCTGTTAAATTAGATGTAATGCCTGTATTACTGCCGCTTGCATTTACGCTTGTATAATTGGCGTCTGTCGATAACTTATATTCAAAACCTTTTGTTACTGTGGCATCGCCAAAAACTACTTCTCCGTTTAGCGTTGCCTTTGTCTGTGTTACATTTGTTGCTACTTGCGTTGTTGCTGTTACTGATAGGGTGGTAAATGTGCCTGTTACCCTGCAAGTGTCATTATCCGAATTTATTACTCTGAAAATATATGAATATTCAGTATTAGGAGTTAAGCCGGAAACTGTTTGCGTAAGCAATGTATTTGTTGAGGTTATATTGTAGGTTTGATTATTGCAGACAAGTTGCTTTGCTGCAACATTAACATCTCCCACTATTAATAAACATTCTAATGCAGCTTTGGTTTGCGTAATATTTGCCGCAGGGCGAAGTTGCATCTCAAAACCTTGTGTAAGTGCAAGAACAGGGTAACCATTATTTACAAAAGGCGTAATATCCCGCTTATAATTAAAGCCCTGTACATTTAGCAAACTTACAAATGCTGCTTCTTTCATTTGCGCTTCAGTTCTTGCATTACCATAGATATTACCACCACCACAGGTATCCAAATAATAACTATTATTTATAACAGTAGTATTTACAGCGTTAACGTATCCAATTATTCCACCTTTATAAATTCCCACTATAGTTCCAACGTTATAACAATTATTGATTTTTAAGTCGCCCGCTCCTACTATTCCGCCTGAACAATTAGAAGATGAAATTTGTCCCGTATTATAACTGTTATTTATAGTACCGTAGGAAAACGCCGTAATTCCACCTGATTCATAACCAGTAACACTTCCTGTATTATTGCAGTTGGTGATTGTACTACTGGTATATCCTGCTATTCCGCCTGAATAAGAAGTAGAAGACGCAGAAACCGTTCCTTCGTTATAACAGTTAGTAATTGTACCACCACTGGTATTTCCTGTTATTCCTCCTGAATAGGAAAAGTAAGCATTAGCAGAAGCCGAAACATTTCCCGTATTATAGCAGTTATTAAAGTCTGTACTATTTGCATAGCCTGCAATTCCGCCTGAATAGTAATAAGAATACCCCGTAGAAGAAGTAGCAGAAGCCGAAACACTTCCCGTATTATGGCAGTTATTTATTGTACCGCCATTGATATATCCTGCTATTCCACCTGAATGAGAATAAAAAAAAGAAGAAGAAGAAACAACTCCCGTATTATAACAGTTACTGACAGTAGTACCACTACTGATATATCCAGCTATTCCGCCCGCTGAGTAATTAGAATCATAAGCGGAATTAGTAGTTGCGGAAGAAGTAGCAGCAATACTTCCTGTATTATAGCAGTTTATGATAGAACCTCCTACAATATATCCTACTATTCCACCTGAACAATAATCTCTGTAAGAAGAAGAAGCTGAGACTTTTCCCATATTATAACAATTATCAAAGACTGTATTATTTGCATATCCCGTTATTGCGCCTGCATAAGCGCTTACCGTAGAACTTGCTCTTGTTACAGAACCGCTCCCTGTAATTCCTGTATTTTTTATAGTTGCCCCGTTTGTGTAAGCAAACAGTCCAATTCCTTGCTGAGTGCTTGCATTTATAAACAGATTTGTAATAGTTTTCCCATTTCCGTCAAAGTTTCCGCCAAAGGCGTAGCTATAATTGGCATCAATATTATAAATTCCAATCGGCGTCCATTGAAATGTTTGGCTTCCGTTCAAATCGATGTTGGTCATCAGTTTCCAATAGGTGTTAGCGCCTACAATTCGTCCTCCATCGGCGCCTATTCCGTTGTTCACAACATACGCCAAATGCGCCAATTGTGCGGCGGTTTCAATCTGGTAAGGATTTGCCTGCGTACCGTCTCCTTTTGTCCATGCGGTATGAGAGCCATCCCATACGCTCGTCTGCCCGTTGGCGGAAAGTATCGTTGCGATACACATCGCCAAAAAAAGAAAATGTTTTTTCATTCTGAATGATATTTAAAATGTTGAAATTTATTATGTTTTTTATGCTCTCTTCGAGAGCAGGGCTTATTGTATTGTTCCGGTAAAAGTACCTTTATCATAAAGTTTTGAACCGTTATCGTAATGCGTAAATGTTCCCGTGTAAGAATTTCCGTTTAGCGTACCTGTCAAACTGTAGGTGCAACGATACGAGTTATTCAAAGTCCATTTGATTTTCAACTGATTTCCTCCCTGCTCCCAACTGCCGGATACGCCTGCTACTTGAGCCACGCTGTTATTTTTTAATACGCAGGTGTAGGTTTCAATATTAACTTTCATTGTGCTTTTCAAATTTATTGATAATGTTTTATTCAATAATTGATTATCGCTGTTGTTGTTATTGTTATTTCCATTTGGGTAAAGCGTTTTTGCAGCCGACAAAGCCTTATCGTAAGTTAGCGTTCCGCCATTTTGGGATATGGCAAATTTAGCCGCCCGCATTGCCTGTAGAGGATTAATACACGTTTCCTGCATCATGTCGTGAATAATTGCAAGCGCTTTGGGAGCAGCAAAAGAAGTTCCTTCAAGTATTTCGGTTTTTCCGTTACTGTTTGTATAAGTCATACCGTTAATATCAACATTCCCGCCTGCCGCGCTTCTTGGGTCGTCGGGATAGTACGAATGACCAGTAGTGTTGGAATAATCCGTGTTGGCGCTTCCAACTATTAAAATCTGTTCGCTTAACACTTTTTTTTCGAGTTCCGATAAAACGGGCTTGCCTGTCTTTGGGTTTACTTCGTTTACCATTGCCTGTATTACATTAATGTCCAAATCAGGCATACCTTTATTGCCCGCTGATAGGGTTACAACAATATCTTCAACTCCGTTTGCCCGCATTTTTGCCAGTTGTTTTACCAAACTGTACATTTGGTTTTTAAAAGCCCGCAGATATGCATTTTTCTCAGGGTCGGTTGCATCTTTCCATTTTATTTCAGAGCCGTTTCTCTCTAATAACGGAGAAGATGATATATTGTATAAACCGCCTTCAGGGTAACTTTTTGTAATGAAATTAATAGCCTTTTGAATGTCAAATATAACCATTTCACCTTTTGTATTTGCTGCAGGAAATTTCTTGCAATCTACCACTTGTACATTTTTGGTGCTTTGCAAATATGCCTGTGATACTTTATTATAGTGGTCATCGTATGGTGCATCAAGTATTATTGCTTTTGCCGATGGACAGGCAGAAAGTTCAGATACAGTATTCAGAAAAGCGTAATTTGCATTTTGACTGTAAATATCATTGACAAATTTCATTTCCGAGCCCTGCGGTATGCTAACCAAATAATACCCAATAGACGGCATTTGTTCAATAATCTTTCCGCCGGCTTGCGCTACGACTTTTTGTGCGTCAGCAAGTTTTACATCTTCGTTAAAATAAACGATTGCCTGTCCTGCAAATGCCGGTAATGAACAAGTAAGTCCGTCTTCTTCAAAAGATATATCTATGACCTTTGCCTGTCCATAGAAAAAAATTGTGTCGTTGAAAAAAACATCAGACGTGTGTATGTCATTTATATCGTTTATATCGTTTATATTGTCCTTTTTACAACTGCTTGAAACAATCATTCCAAGTATCAACGTTGCCAATAAAATAAGTCCTTTTGTTTTCATAATTTTTTAATTTAAAATATTTATAATTAATAATTTAATAATTTTATTGTTCACTGTCACAAGTTAGCGAATTTTAATTTTTTTACACGTTGTCACAAGTAGCTGACAAAAAATTCTCTTGATGACACCGCATCGCCCGACTTGCGCCCAACAACGAGATATACGCCAAATGTGTAATTCCCCGATTTATGTTGGCGGGAAATGATAACGTTTGCCAATCCCAATTCTTCCCAATTTTCATTGATTATGCACTCCGCTAAAGGAAGCGAACGCACTTTTGTCATGATATACTTTTTGGACGAGATTTTTTTGGGGTAAATTCTTTTTGCTTTTTTTCTTTGCCATGATAACAGTTATTATTTACAGCAAAAGTAATTAAAATTTGTGTATAACATGAATATTTTTTTGTGATTATTTTTGATATTTAAAAATCGTTTTCATATCTTTGCCCGTAAATTTTGTGAAAGAGAAATATGAAATAAGAATAAAAGAGAAATTTGAGACATATTAAATAGCGTTATTGCTTATATTCTGGTTTTCGAAGCTTAGACAATTTCAAAAACTACCATGAGTAAAGTGATGATGCTCACGTCGATTCCGGCGTGGGCTTTACTCAATTTATTTGGTAGTTTAGGTAGTCTAAGGCCTCGAAAACATATAAACAAGAGTTTTGTCCGCGCTTTTTTGTGTCTGTTGGTTAAAACATAAATTTTAAAAACAGATATTATGAGAAATGAGATACACATTGGAAAACTAATCCGAGAAAAAATGGAAGAAGAGAGGCGTTCTGCCGACTGGTTAGCTAATGAATTGAGTTGTACCCGTGCAAATGTTTATAAAATATATGATAAATTCAACATTGATATATTTCGGCTGTTGCAAATCAGTCGAGCGCTGAATTATGATTTTTTCAGAGAAATATCAGGGGTTTTGTGTAAAAAACAATGAGCAGTACCTTGATCTAAATTTCAATAGATAAATATTGTCAAAAAATCGGATACATTTTGTCAAAAAAGTGGATACAAAAATACGCATGTATTTAAAATTTTCTTACTTACCTTTGTCCGGTAATAAATTTATCAGATTATTTGCAGTATGAAAAACCGGCAGAACACATTTGTTGCATTGTTGGATTTATTGAAGGTAATATACACTCAAGATTTTTCCATTCAATATTTCAACGAACATCCACATAAATACAATTTGTTTGGACTTTCCAAAATGTTGTCGGATTATGGGGTTGAAAATGCTGCTACCCAAATTACTGACAAGGGAAATGATATTGCAGAAATCGAAACGCCGTTTATTGCTCATTTTGGAGGCGATTTTGTTGTTGTTGATAAAGTTGATGTAAAAAAGGGAGTTTCTTTTTTATGGAGAGGCAACAATCATATTTTGCCAGTTTCTGAATTTTCCGAAGCATGGAATGGCATTGTTTTGTTGGCAGAACCTTCCGAAAAATCAATTGAACCGGATTATAAAGAGCATAAGAAAAAAGAACGGTTGAATGTTCTTAAAAAAATATCGTTCTTTTCTACTTGCGGCTTGATTTTGCTTTTGACATACATTAATCGATCCTTGCATTTATCAATTACTCAATTATTCAATTATTCAATCCTTCTATCCCTCAACCTTGCAGGCGTATATGTCAGTTATTTGTTGTTATTAAAGCAAATGCATGTCCAGAGCCAATATGCAGACAAGGTATGTTCCCTGTTTAAACAAAACGATTGCAACAATGTGCTGGAATCCAAGGCAGCTAAGCTATGGGGCATGTTTGGCTGGAGCGAAATTGGGTTGAGTTATTTTTTAACAAATTTATTGATACTCCTGTTTATTCCAACTTGGATTACATATATTGCTCTAATCAATATTTTCACGCTTCCTTATTCTTTTTGGAGCGTATGGTATCAACACACAAAAGCAAAACAATGGTGTGTGCTTTGTTTGATTGTACAGGTTTTACTGTGGACAATATTCATTGCTAATTATATATTCGGTTACATTCAAATACCGATATTCAGTTATTCAATTATTCAGTCATTTGTTATACTTGGTAGCTTTTATTTGGCTTTGATATTGGGTGTTAATGTGATTATTCCTAAACTCAATGTGGATAAGGTAGTTTCGATTCTCCGACAAACTATTAATGGTATGAAAGCTGATGAAGGCGTTTTTAAAGCATTGTTAAAGCAGCAGCCTTTTTATGAAACCAGCGATTCAGATTCCATTATTCGTTTTGGAAATTCCAACTGTCCGCTACGACTTACCATTCTTAGCAATCCCTACTGCAATCCCTGTTCAAGAATGCATAAAAGAATAGAAACGTTATTACAGAAAATGAATAATAACGTTAATGTTCAATATGTCCTGTCTTCTTTTAATGAAAGTCTAAACTCAACAAACAAATACTTGATTGCAGCTTGTTTGGCAAACAATAATAACGTCGTACAGATTTTTACCGACTGGTTTGAAAAAGGCAAGGAATTACGTGATGATTATTTCAAAAATATGAATTTAGATATGGAAAATCCGAAAATTGAAATTGAATTTCAAAGGCATGAAGCATGGCGAAATAAAACCCAACTGCGGGCTACGCCAACTGTTTTGCTCAATGGCTACCAATTGCCGGAGAATTATAAAGTAGAAGATTTGCGGTATTTTACGGAATTAAATATTGAAACATGATTTAAACAATCATAAAATTGAGTGTATTATTTTTATTTACAAATTTTTAATTTAATTTTGCAGTATGAAAACATTGAAAAAAATTCATTTGAAAAGTGTGTCTGAGTTTCTTTCCGACCGAGATATGAAACTTGTTGTAGGTGGTGGGGATAATGGGGTTACTGTGTATGGTGGAGATGGAACTTATGAAGATCCATTTCAATTAGGAGAACTTACTGTAACTGCTTGCCCGACTCATGCTTTTGGTTGTTGTAAATGCCCAGGTCCTCCTTCCTCCCCAATGAGTGCGGCGGATCTAGCGGGGATTGCCATAACTCACTATCTTTATCATTAAAAAAGAATGCTGAATATATGACCTGCTAAAATTAATATTACAAAGTCTTTCGGTTATGAAATTTAAATCCATAATTACAGCAACTGGCATAATGTTATTTTTGCTTTTAATAGAAAATGGGGCAGTTGTTTGTTTAGAACCGCTAAGAAAAGTTGGTTATATCTTCAATATGTTAATAAACCTGAGGATTGGAAACGCTATACTGACATTGGGTTGTTCTGCTATTTTTTTATACTTTACTAATTTTTGGAAGCTGATTAAAATAAAACAACCTAATTTCTTTAAATTATGTCTTTATATCTTCATCATTATTCTCTTTTTGTACATCATTAGTTTGTGGCGCAATTATTCTCTTGCTCCGGACAGGTATTATTTTGTATTCAGTAATGTAAACTGGCTATTGATAATTATATATTTTACTTACTATCCAATTGTCGAAGAAGTCTTTTTTAGAGGAGTAAGCATTGAATATTTAATCAAAAATAAAATACCAACATGGACAATTATTCTTTTAACATCTGTTCTATTTGCAATTCCACATATAATAGGTTATAGCTTAATGTATGGATTCAAGTGTCCTGATTTGGTAGAATTTTTCTTTGTAGCTATTATTTTTGCTGTTGTTTATCTAAGAGAAAGAAACTTGATTTATTGTATAGTTATGCATGCAGTTATTAATTTGTTGAGTGTAGCACATCTGCTATAATGAAAAATACATTGAATTTTTATTTATTAATAAAAATGTCAATTTCTTTCCCTCACTACCCCCAGCTCGATGCTATGGACTGTGGTCCTAGTTGTCTTCGTATGATTGCCAAGTACTACGGACGTAGTTATACACAGCAAAATTTGAGGGAAAAATGCTTTATCACTCGCGAAGGTGTGAGTATGTTGGGTATTAGTGATGCGGCAGAAAGCATCGGTATACACACGCAAGGAGTAAGGGTTACGCTGGAACAATTGATGGAAGATGTTCCTTTGCCCTGCATTTTGCATTGGAATCAAAATCATTTTGTGGTTTTGTATCGCCTTGTAGAGACGGGGCGCGCCCCGTCTCTACGACGCCGTCGCAAAGAAGAAAGATTTTTCATTGCCGACCCAGCCGGGCAAAAATACGAGATGAATCGCGATGAATTTTGTCGGTGCTGGTACAGCTCAAAGAACGAAGGAAAAGACACCGGAACGGCATTATTGTTGCAACCTTCGCCCGACTTTTACGATTACGAAGACGACAAGGAAAAACAGGAAAAAAACTTAGGCTATTTCTTCCGCTACCTGATTCCCTACAAATCGCAGTACGCCCAAATCATTATCGGCATGATTATTGGCATGGTATTGTCATTGATAGCGCCTTTTCTTACCCAAGCAGTTGTCGATCAAGGTATTGGAAACAACAATTTATCGTTTATTACCTTGATGTTGATTGCACAGTTAGTATTGTCCATTACCCAAATGGGAATGAGCTTTATCCAGAGCTGGATTACCTTGCATACCAATACCCGTATCAGTATCTCACTGATTGCGGATTTTCTGACCAAACTGATGAAATTGCCAATTCGTTTTTTCGATGCAAAAAATATTGGCGATATTATGCAACGCATTGGCGACAACGGTCGTATCCAGAGTTTCCTGTCAGGAACCACATTATCCACTTTGTTCTCTTTCGCCAACTTTTTTGTTTTTGCCCCCATTATGGCGTATTACAATTCGACTATTCTGCTGGTTTTTCTTGTAGGAAACGTCCTGTATGTCGCATGGATACTCTCATTTATGAGTTACCGGCGCAAACTGGATTTTAAACGTTTTGCACAAGCTTCCGCTAATCAGAGCAATATGGTGCAGCTCGTAACGGGTATGCAGGAAATAAAACTCAATAATTGCGAAAAACAGCAACGTTGGAAATGGGAACGCATACAAGTAAAACTATTCAAAATCAGCATTCAAGGAACAGCTTTGGGACAATACCAGCAGATCGGATCAATTTTCTTTAGTCAAACAACAGGACTTCTAATCTCTTATTTATCTGCAAAAGCTGTTGTTGAAGGAAACATCACGCTGGGTATGATGATGTCGATCAGTTATATTATCGGTCAACTTTCCGGTCCTATCGGGGCGGTTATTGGTTTTGCCCAATCGCTGCAAGACGCTAAAATAAGTTTGGAACGGTTGAATGAAATTCATAATAAAGAAGATGAAGAACAAACCATTGAAAATAAAATCAATACCATTCCTGATAATAAAACGATACATTTGGAAAATGTCTGTTTCAGTTACGATGGAGCAGAGCGCGATTACGTGTTGGAAAACCTGAATTTAACGATTCCTCAAAACAAAGTAACCGCTATTGTTGGAGCCAGCGGAAGCGGAAAAACCACTATTATCAAGTTATTATTGGGATTTTATCCTCCAATCAAAGGAAAAGTTATCATTGATAACATTCCCTTGGAAGAAATCAATCCGCATTTGTGGCGGCAAAAAACCGGAGCGGTGATGCAGGATGGTTTTATCTTTTCGGATTCGATTGCCAACAACATTGCAGTAGGAGTAGATGATGTTGATAAAAAACAGTTATTATATGCTGTGGAAACCGCTAATATTCGTGAATTTATAGAATCGCTTCCATTGAAATACAATTCAAAAATTGGTATGGAAGGCAATGGCGTCAGTCAAGGACAACGGCAACGGCTATTGATTGCCCGCACGGTGTATAAAAGTCCGGATTTTCTTTTTCTGGATGAAGCAACCAATGCATTGGACGCCAACAACGAACGAACGATATTGGATAATTTACGGCAATTCTATCAAGGGAAAACAGTGGTAATTGTGGCGCATCGACTAAGTACGGTTCAAAATGCCGACAATATCATCGTTCTTGAAAAAGGGAAAGTGATTGAAGAGGGTACGCATAAAGAGCTGACAGAAAAAAGAGGAACGTATTATGCGTTAGTGAAGAATCAGTTGGAATTAGGAACATGAACGAAGAAGAGAAAATAGAGTTACGTAGCGAAGAATTTCAGGAAGTGTTCGGCTTTGTTCCCCCATGGATATTGCGGTGGGGAATCACCGTATTAGCTATTATCATTGTTATTCTATTGATTGGCAGCGCTATTATCAAATATCCTGATGTTATTCCGGCTCAAATCGTTTTGACTAGTTCTATTCCTCCGGCGGCTATTGTTGCTCATGCTTCGGGAAAAATCAAACAATTGTACGTCAGAGATAATCAGGAAATAAAAACCGGCGATTATTTGGCTGTGATTGATAATCCCGCTCGCACGGAAGATATACGAATCTTAAAAAATTACTTAGATAGTTTAACAGACTATGGTTCTCAAAAGCCCCCTTTAGGGGATTTAGGGGTTGGCTCTCTCCAACAACTCTACACCTCTTTCTCCACCACGCTGTTTGAATATACCGAATACCAACGTTTGCTGTACTACCCGCAGAAAGAAACGATGACTTTAGAAAGAATTGCTCAATATAAAAAACAATACAATACCTTGCTTAACCAACAGCGAATAACCGAAGAACAGTTTGTGATTGCCCAAAAACAATACCATCGTGATTCTTTGCTGAACTGGAAAGGAGTACTGTCCGACGAAGAATTTGAAGCGGCCGGAAATGCTTTTCTGCAAAGCCGTGCATCACGCGAAAACATACGTTCAAACTTGGAAAATATGCAAATTCAAATCGGACAATTGAAAGAATCTTTGTTAGATACGGAAGAACAGGGAGTAGAAAAACTGAATAGCTTGCAAAGCCAACTTCAATCCCTGACTTCGCAATTGAAGACAGGGATACAGGAATGGGAATTGAATTATGCACTTCGAGCGCCAATTAACGGAAAAATCACTTTTTCTAAGTATTGGATTGAAAATCAGAATGTTTCAGCGGGAGAAGAAGTGTTTACAATTGTTCCTGATTCGCTTTACACCATCATTGGGAAGGCTATATTACCGGTTGCCCGTTCAGGAAAAGTGAAAGCGGATCAGAAAGTTAATATTCATGTACAAAATTTTCCCGAAAACGAATACGGTATTTTGCGCGGAACGGTTCAGCATATTTCTCTGACACCCGCCCAGACCGGAGAAGCGGCTTATTATTCTGTGGAAATAGCTCTGACTAACGGATTGGTTACCACTTATAAAAAAGAATTACCCTATCTGCCCAATATGCAAGGACAGGCAGATATTATTACGGAAGACCTTTCGCTATTGGAACGATTGGTTTTGCCGCTAAAGAAAATTTTGAATAACCAATGATGAATTATGAGTAATGACATTGTAAATAATCAAGGTAATAAGGAAAATCTTGAGAAAATCAAGGTTCAGATAATCAATGAAAAAATTGTTGCTTACAGCAATCAAAAGATTTCTTTGGATATTGAAGAGGGAAAGATGGGGTACTGTATTTATTTTTTTGAACTTGCCAGATTAACTAACAATTTGCAATACCAAAAATTAGCGGAAAAGCTATTGGATGATATATATTCAGAACTTGTTAACGATTCGACTACAATATCCACGTATGAATTAGCTCAAATTGGGATGAGTATCGATTATTTACTCAAGCAAAAGTTCGTGGAAGGCAATATCAATTCAATACTCGGCGACATAGACAGTCTGATTTTCAAAACAATTGCATTTGAGAAAAATCCCATTACTTACCGGACGAACGGGATTATTCCGGTTCTGCTTTTTATCTGCAATCGAATCAATAGTCTTAAGAAGGGGAGTGACGCACGATTTATTATGGAAGATCTTTGTATAAAACTGTTCAATGACCTGTGCCAATCTTTCGATCCCGGATTTTATGATGAACCGTATCTTTTTAATATGTTGAAATATAAATTACCTCAGTTTTTATTTGTGATAAGCAAAATGGTTTCGCTCCAATTCTACAATTACAGGATAATCGAAGTGATTAAAGAGATTTCAGGTTTAATTCAATCCCGGATACCGGCGCTTCATTCCAACCGTTTGTATTTATTGTGGAGTCTGCTGCATTTGAAATCGGCAACCGGATTGGGCAGTTGGAACGAGCAAATAGATATACTTGTAAATCATATTGATTATCAAAAAATTATATATGAGGAACTTCGTAATAAAGATTTATTCATTCAAGATGGAGTTGCAGGTATTTACTTACTGCTCAATGCGCTAAAAAATACAACTCTGCCGCTTTCGTTTGATAAGGTTATTATTCGTAAAAGAATAGAAGAATCCGAAATTTGGAAAGATGAAAGAGCACTTGAAAACAAGGGGCTAATAAACGGATTCAGCGGAACGCTTTGGGTCTATTATTCTATAATAAGTCAAAAATAAGAATATGAAAACAGACTTAACAGACTTGACCTTTCTTTTTCCTTTGAGACCGGATTCAATCATCCGAGTTGAAAACTTGTTAGCGACAACTGGTTATATTCTTCGAAATTTCAATACCAAAGTGTGTGTTTTGGAAGTTTCTGCTTATAATAATGGGCTTTTGAGCAAATTATTAAACCGGAGAATAGCTTACTCATTTATAGAAGATAAAGATCCCGTTTTTCATCGAACCAAATACCGGAATTTGATGACGAAGGAGGTAAAAACACCTTTTCTATCTGTATGGGATGTGGATGTTATTGTTGATAAACAATTAATAATGGATACAATGGAAATATTACGCAACGGAAAAGCCGATGTAGCCTTTCCGTACAATGGAATGTTTTATGATACTTCGGAAATTATTCGAAATTTATTTATCCGGAAAAATCAAATTCAACTGTTGCATAAAAACAGAGATCGTATGTTGTTGATATACGGAAATGATCATAAAGGCGGCGCCTTTATAGCCTCTACAGAAAAATACAGACAAACGGGGATGGAAAATGAAAATTTTTACGGCTGGGGAGAGGAAGATTTTGAACGATATAAGCGTTGGCTGATTTTAGGCTTGAATATCTATCACGCTTCCGGATACATGTATCATTTATCGCATCCACGCGACAGGAATGGAGGCTATAATTCTCAACGACAAATGGAAATCTCAAAATCTGAATACGTTAAAATATGGAAAAGTTCATGTGAAGATTTGATTTTGAAAAGTAAACAATTATAAATTTTATATGAAAAATAGAAAGGATATCCCAATAGACATATCTGTAGTCGTTCCGGTATATAATGTGGAAGAATATTTAGTGGCATGTGTTGATTCATTACTGAAACAACGTGGTATTAATCATGAAGTTATCTTAGTCGATGACGGATCGACCGACCGCTCTGGAGCCATTGTTGATCAATATGCTCAAAAATATAGCCGGATCAAAGTGATTCATCAGGAAAACGGGGAAGCGTCGGCAGCACGTAATGCCGGATTGAATATAGCGCAAGGTAAATACATTGCTTTTGCTGATAGCGATGATTGGCTAAAAGAGAATTCACTTTGTAAATTGTACCGTGAAGCAATCAAATTTCAAGCCGATGTGGTAATGGGTAAGGTTGAATTTGGACATACTGATGGAAGTATGAGTTATTACAAGCCAGTGCCTGACGAATTGATGAATATTCCATTTACGGGAAAAGAAGGTTTTATCCGTTTGGTTAAAGCAGGCGCTTACAGACCAATGGTATGGAATTATATATACCGCAAATCTTTTCTGGATGAAATACAAGCTCAGTTTGAATTAGGAGTTACGCCGCATGAGGATGAGTTATGGACGCCGGTCGTTATTTGTCAGGCGTCAAAAATAGTAATGGTTGATACTGAGTATTACTTTTACCGTCAAAGAGAGCAATCGGTCTTGTACTCGACTAATTTCAGGAAACGTTTGAATGCTTACATTCGCGTCAACAACCGCTTGTTTGATTTTGCCGACCAGTATGATTTTTCAGGAGAGGATGGTGAATTAAAAAACTGGTTCTATGTTAATATTTTTAATCTTTATTCGTGGGCATTTTCTCATCTTCCTGCAATACAAGATACAAGCTATATGCTTCCTGCTCATCAATTGGATCGTTTTTGGCAGGATTGTTGGGAGATGATGCCTGAACCGAGAAGAATCTGCAACTTATACTTTCGCTATGCAGAAAGAGGATTGAAAACATATACCAACTGGCGAATGTCCGACTTGGTAGCTTCAATAAAATATCAATGGGAATCCGGCAAGAAAGTGATGTTATTGTTTAATTTAAAATCGGCCTTTGAATTATTTTTAAAACCGGAGGATGTTCCGAATGATTGGGTCATCACTGCCGACCGTCGATTCCTTCAGGATGCAGATGCAGTCGTTTTTCATCTCCCAAATATAGGGCAAGAATTAGAGAATGATTTAGTCAAGCCGGATAAACAGGTTTGGGTTGGTTGGTGTATGGAAGCAGAAAAAAACTATCCATTTCTAAAAGATCCAGAAGTGAGGGAGTTATTTGATTTATGGATGGGTTATGAACAAGATAGCGATGTAGTATATCCATTTTACAGGTATGAATATCTTGATTTTTTCACACATGGATTGTTGAAAAAGTCTAATCAAAATAAGACTCTAATAATTTTTCCAAATAAAATCTACACCAAAAGTTACCTTGACTATCTGGAAAAATTACGGGAACAAATTGAAATAGATTTGATTAATTTAGAATTGTATAACATAAATCATATACAGTTGAATCCCATGACGTTTTACCAAAACTATAAATTTGTTATTGTATTTGAAAATACTCTTGAAACCAATTACGTTACGGAAGGTTTTTTCGACACATTACTTACCGGTTCCGTCCCAATCTATCTGGGCGCTCCCAATATAGAAGACTTTACTCCGGGCGACAACTGTTTTGTGGATGTACGTCAATTTGAAAATCCGCAATCATTGGCTGATTTTATCAAAGCCTGTTATGATGATGAACAATTGTATGCTAAGTTTTTTGAATGGAGAAATCAACCTTTACGACAATCATTCCTAAAGAAGATGGAAGAACAGAAAGAACATCCTTTAGTTCGGTTATGCCGGAAGGTGGATGAAATGAATAAAAATTCTTAATGAATATAATTATGAAACCTTATTTTCACGAAAGTATTCGCTCAAGATTGAAAGATCTGAATTTGGCAGAATATCAAAAAGATGAATTGTTCTATTTTTGTTACTATGATTGCGGATTCGAAAACAAAGATGTAGTAGAGCTTGGCTCTGATTTGGAATTAAATACTGCTATGGGAATTAGAAAGTTAGGCGCAAAAAAAGTGTTGTGTTTTAACCCTGAATTTCCCGATGATCTTATAAACAATGACACGCGTATTGTTGTCTCTAAAAAAGATGGCACTGCTACGGGATTGCCGGACAATTCCGTTGATGCAGTGTTTGGATTCGCTTTATTGGAACATGTTTATGAGCCTCGAAAAATAGTCGAAGAAATTAAAAGAATTTTAAAACCTCAAGGGATTGCTCATTTGGAAGGTTGTCCTATTTGGACGGGACCGGTTGGGCATCATGTTTGGCATCAATTCCCTGATAAATTCTATAAGTTTTCGGATGAAACTAATCCTTTTTCTATGTGGGAACATTTGTATTATGATACAGAAGAACAAATAGAAACAGCATTAAGAAGCAAGGGATTACCGGAAATCCATTCAAAAATTATTGCCGATTATATTATAAATTCAACTTATATAACCAGAAAAAAACCATCCGATATTATCAGAGAAGTTTCTTCTGTTAAAGGTTTAGAAATAAACATCCGCACAAGTCAAATGAAAAATCAAGTAGCGCCACCTGATGATTTATTAAGAAAATATTCAATGGAGGATCTAAGTACTTACAAGTTGAGAATTAGAATTAGAAAATGGTGAACAGTAGAAAATTTAATGAATAAAAGAATGAATGTGAATAGCGCTATTGAATTGCCTAAAATTATACCGGTTTACAACGTTGAAAACTATCTGCAAGAATGTATTGATTCTGTAATTTCTCAATCCTGTCTTCGCCTTGAAATTATCTTGATTAATGACGGTTCTACCGACAGTTCCAGAGCCATTGCCGATCAATACGCCAAAAAAGACAACTGGATTATGATGATGAACAATTGTATGCTAAGTTTTTTGAGTGGAGAAATCAACCTTTACGACAATCATTCCTAAAGAAAATGGAAGAACAGAAAGAACATCCTTTAGTTCGGTTATGCCGGAAAGTGGATGAAATAAAAAGTAAAGATATACTCAATTATTGAATTGTATTCCCTCTATTTCACCTTCTTCCCCCAATAAGTCTTCTGAGTAGTATATCCCGCATAAACAATTGTAGCAGTTCTTGGCGTCGCCTCCCAATCAACTTCCCGTTGCAGATAAAGATCCAC
>Ga0123357_10002940_pt1 | contig 19252 bp, 15 predicted proteins | sample TergutEmb28metaG_FD_89873 | JGI IMG/M metagenome (GOLD analysis project Ga0123357, IMG submission 89873) | Embiratermes neotenicus P4 segment gut microbial communities from Petit-Saut dam, French Guiana - Emb289 P4 | ecosystem: Host-associated > Arthropoda: Insects > Digestive system > Gut ...
CCCCCTTTAGGGGGCGGGAGGTAACAAGATGCGCCGAACCATCGCGGCTTTAGCCGCTCGCAAGTATTCTGGCCCTTATAGGGCCAACCTCAAGCCCCCGGCTATGCCGGGGGTCATGACTTTTTGCCTCATTGATATTTATTTGCCGCATGGCTTGCCTTCCGAAAGTTAGTCAACAATGTTAGTCTACATAGATATCGGACTGCTGTCAATGAGCTAACTTCAACCACCCCATCCTGCCACGCTGATAAAAGCATCACGCTATAATAACGGTATGGATACTTTACGAGAGAGCATATATCAGGATTTTGCTGTGGAGTCTGACGACTTCAGTGCGGCTTATGTGGGACTGGCAGGTTTGATCGAGCGCTATCGTGACCTGTGTGCGCGAATGGACGGCGCCGGGGTAACCTCATTAGGGCTTACCAGCTACGAAGAGGCGTTTGCGGTCAAGATGAGTTATCACTCCAATGCTATTGAGGGATCGACGCTTACGATCGGAGACACGGCCGACGTGCTTGATGGCTTGGTGCTGCCAAACAAGTCCCAGCGCGAGCAGCTCGCGGCCAAAGGCGTCGCTGATGGCATGGCCTACGTTGCGCGTGAACTGGGCGCCGGGCGTGCGCTCTCTGAAGAGCTGATTAAGGATATCCATGAGCGAACTGCTCTCGATATCGATTATGCTCTGCGCGGCGTTTACCGTCAGTCACCGGTCTATATTCGGGGCAGCGAGATGGTTCCGCCTAACTGGGAATCCGTACGGGAACTGATGGCCGACTTGATCTATCAATACAACGCTTCTGACGCAGGCCCGCTTTATAGGGCGATTGCATTCCATGTGGCGTTTGAAAACATCCATCCCTTCCAGGATGGCAATGGTCGTACGGGCCGCAACATCCTGAACTTCATGCTCGTGCAGCAAGGGTTGCCGCCGGTCGCGCTGCGCTACGACAAAGAGCACTCCTACACAAACGCCCTCCAGGCATGGCAGGTTTCTCATGACAAGGCGCCTTTCACTGAGCAGGTCGTCTCAAGCTTGCGCTCAGAACTTGATGAGCGCATCAGGATCATGGCCCAGGAGCTCGCCTGACTTTGCGCGTTCTGTCGGAATGGCTTCATGGATTTCCCGAGGCAGATATCAGTTGCAAGCCCTACTTCCACGTGATCTGGGTTTCGTGCGAGAGGTAGAATCCCTTTGCTCCTGCGCTAAAGGTTAGTCAATAATTTTCGCAAATCCGATCCGCTGATTGGCTGTGGGTAATCTGAAAATCTTTCCAGCTTGGCGCCCCGGTACGCACCGTCTCTCAAAGGCGGTGTCCGGGGTAAGGTGCTTCATTGTATAGATTGTGCTATCATTACAAATCATTCAGGCAACTATATCAGGGGGTTATTGGGGGCGAACACATGCGGGGATAATATTCCTGGACCGGATGGTACGGGCGCGACGTGGCATTTAATCGGAGCAGCCACGCTCGTGGTTTTGTTTTCGCGGAGATTTCAGGAATAGCGATGCCGATACATCGACGCCCTTGGCAGAGGCCGGCTCTCCGTTGCTGGTAGTGTCGATGCGCAAAGCTTCATAAAGAAGGGGATTTTAATGGTGAAGCGGACTATAGCAGGTATTCTTGCGGTGATATGTGTGCTGCTGCTGGCGCCCGGTATGACGAGCGCGGCAGACGCTCAGTTATCCAATCTTACCGTAATCATGAACTACAATAACGTCCCACTCCCCGGGATTGATGTCACGATCTGTCGTGTTGCCGACGCGGCGCTGGGGGCAAACAGCACGGCTACCTTCACGCTTACCCCGGCGTTTTCTGGTTCAGGGGCTGATCTGACGAACCTGACTGACGAGGCAAACATCACGACGGCAGCACGTCTCGATGCCTACGCTTCTGTCCAGGGCGCCGCGCGCAGCGTAAAAGTGACCGACGCGAACGGAAAGGCGACTTTCAGCGGCTTGCCCGCCGGGTTGTATCTGGTGGCGCAGCAGAACAGCGAGAGCAGCGGATACATAGTAGCGCCGTATCTGGCGATGGTTCCTGCCGCGGGCTTGCTCAAGCGAGGCGGCTGGGACTACGAGGTAACTTCATTTCCCAAGACCGAGCCGTTTAAGAAAGAGGTCAAAACGGTCTCTGTCAGCGTGTACAAAGTATGGAAGACGACAGCGGCGCTTCCTGGTGGCGTAACGGTGCTCCTTTACCGCAACGGCATCCCTTACGCGGGCGGCATTGTGCTGAACGCCAGCAACCAGTGGAGCCATACCTGGAGCGACCTTGCCCCGGGTGATACCTGGACGGTCGATGAGGTGGAGGCGCCCGCCGGTTACGTGAAGACGGTTTCCGGCAATGCAGGCAAGGGGTTTTTCATTACCAATACCAAAAGCAAGACTAACGTTACCCCTACGCCCACGCCCACCCCGACGCCCACCCCGACGCCCACAAAGAAGACCCCAAATACGCCATCATCAGGAGGCCCAGCTGCAACTGCCAGCAAAGTCCCCAAAACCGGAGACTTTAGCCGCGTGTCATGGCTGATCCTGCTTGTGGCCGTCGGCTGCGCCCTCGGTCTGACTGCGGCGATTTCTGCGCGCAGGCGCAGGCGCTTGCGTCTGGCGCCCCGGGCTGGACAAAAATAGCTATCTGCTACAGAGACGGGAGTCCTGAGGCGCTCCGCTGAGGCACTCCGCTGAAGGCAACTGAAGGCGGCCACGCGCTACCTCTCGCTACAAATTGCGCGACGCCCCGCCCCGCTAAAAGCAGCCGCACCGCTATAAATCGCGAGTTTTCTTTTATAATTAAAAAGGAACAAAGTCACAGAGCGAGGTATATGGCCGGACTACAGAAAGCCGTTAATGATAGAAAAAACAATCCATTATGTTTGGTTGGGGAGCAAAGACGTACCCGAAAAGTTTGCCGCCTTCATTGAGGGCTGGCGACAGCTTCACCCTGAATGGGAAATTATCAAGTGGAGCGAAGACAATTTTGACTGCGCTGGTAACAGCTGGGTGCAACAGGCGCTTGAACAGAAGAATTACTCGCTTGCCGCCGACGTAATCAGAAGCGAGGTGCTGCTTACCTACGGTGGCGTCTATCTTGATACTGATGTCGAGTTGTTCAAGCCGCTTGATGAACTGGCCAACGAAAATGATTTCTTTATTGGATACGAGACCGACCTCTGGTTTGGCTGCGCTGTTTTAGGGGCAAAAAAGAACCATAAGATCATGGTCGAGGCCTATGAGCGTTACCTCAGGCCCTGCAAGGAGCTCAATGCCAATTCCAATATGTTGTGCGTCCTGAACTACAGCGCCTCGATAAAAAGGCTTTACGGAGTCAGGCTTGACGGAAAGACAAAAAAAATTGAAGACAATACCAAGCTTCTTTCCCACGATTACTTTTTCCCCCGCCACTACATCACCCACCGTGTAGAAATGACCGAAAATACTGTGGCGATGCACCACTACTCGTCCACCTGGCATACCCCTGGAAAGCTGGCCGGAATAAAAATCGCAAAGGCGGCGCGGCTTGTGCTGGGAACACACATTTTTGGGTGCTTTGAAAGAATTGCGCGCGTCAATATGCTGAGCAAGCTTAACAAGGAATACCGGGACAGGACCAGGACCCGCGACAGCGAGCCCGGGGGGCGCCATGAGGCATGAAAACACCATAGACGGCAGCCTGTTGCGTAAGATGCTGCTGAGTGGATTTGATACGCTGTCGCATAACAAGGCCTACCTGGATGAGCAAAATGTATTTCCTGTGTCAGACTGCGATACCGGCACCAACATGCGAAACACGTTTGAAAGCGGGATTGCCGCGCTCAAAGACGGGGACTCGTTTCACGAGGTCTTCTCGGCCTTTGTAAAGGGCATGCTGATTGGTTCAAGGGGCAATTCAGGCTTCATTCTTTCTCAGTACTTCTTTGGGATCCTCGAATATACCAGGGATAAAGAGACGGTGAGCGTGGCTGAACTAAGCGCCGCTTTACAGCATGCCTGTGAGGTGGCGTATAGCGCGGTTCTTCATCCGGCCGAAGGCACCATGCTCACCGTTATGCGCAACGGGGCAGGCAGAACGCTTGCGCGGGCACATGATCAGGCGCCCCTTACAGAGTTTTTTGATCTGCTTACAGAAGAAATGTTTCTTTGCACGCAAGAAACGGTCAAACAGATGGACCTCTTGCGGGATAACAACGTTGTGGACAGCGGCGCGTTGGGGCTGTACCTCGTTTTTGACGGTATGCGCAGCGCGCTTCATGACGACGGGCAACGTTTTGACTGCGAGCAAAACGACGCCCTGCCCAGGCGCGTCCCTGACCTGGCTAAAAACATTTCATTTTTCCGCTATTGTACCGAATTCATACTCAAGATACGCGACCAAAAAGATAAGGACTTCTTTGTTCGCGCGCTTGAAAAGAGGGGGGATTCGATAGTTGCTGCAATAGATGAAGATATTCTTAAGGTGCATATACACAGCAATCTTCCACAGGAGATCATGAATGAGTTTTCTGCCTATGGCAGCATTATCACCCGCAAAGTTGACGACCTCTTCCTGACCGAGGAGTTCGAACGGCTAAAGCAGCGCAAGTACGAGGACTTTGCCGTGGTGGCGTTTACGCGCGGCGAAGGCATGGCCGCGACCTTTGAGCAGTTAGGCGCAGACGTGGCGTTTGATGTTCCCTTTGGCTATTTTCCCAGTGAAGATGAATTAAAGATTCTGATTGACGAATTCTCAAGGGAAAACCTGATAATTTTTTGCAGCGATAAGAAGTTGCAGGAACGGTTCAGGAGGATCAAGTGGTTTTCAAACCTGCAAAATCTGTATGTCGCAGACTCTGACGACCTGATCAAAACATTTTTCATGCTCTCGTCAGTGATTTTTGTCGATGAGTTCAACAATGTGACCGCCTCGCTTGAGAGCATGAAAAAGCAACGGGTCTTCCAAACCAAAATTTTTACTACGGCAAAAAAAGATCAGGTCCAGTATTCGGGTCGCATAAAAAACAAAAGAATTACTAAAAATACGCTGGTAGAACTCTTGCGCAGCGTGGCGTCCAAAGAAATTCTTTACCCCTGTTCGACGGTTGTCGCATTTGGCGGGTACGCCTGCAGGCCCGATGACGTTGAGGCTATCTGCGCGCATTTTGAGGAAAACAGCGACGTAGAGTTTTCCTGGTATGAGGGCGGACAGCATGACTGCGCGTTTATTATTGGGGCCTCATAAATGAAGAAGATCCTGTATTACTTTGGGCTTATACAGCTGTTGCTTTTCCAGGCTTGTATATTTAAGACAAAAACGTATTACGAGGAGGGTGCTACCCGCACCAAGCGAATCGGTGGCAGCGCCATTATCATTTCGAACCATCGCTCTTTTTTGGATGGCATCGCCATCTCGCTCCACTTCTTTTTCAATCGACTGCACTTCATCGTTGCCGATTTTTATCAACACCGGCTTAAGGCCCTGAAGCCCCTTATCAGTACGGCGGGCGGAATTTTTGTGAGCAGGGACGGGAGCAGCCTTGCCTTTATCGGGGAAAGCAAGAAGGTGACGGCAAAAGGTCAATCCATCATGATTTTTCCTGAAGGGGGTTATCAATCGAGCTTTGAGCCCTCAGAATTTTCCGCAGGATACCTGCTGCTTGCGGCAAGGACCGGGGCAAAAATCATCCCGCTGGTAAATGACTTTAACTACGGGCTTTTTAAGAGGACGCATTTTATGATTGGCGCCAGCATCGATTTGTCAAGCTACGGTCGCGCAGAGCTGACCAAAGCAAAAATAAGGGAACTAAATGATGAGATAAGCAATAAATTCCTGCTGCTTTTCTACCAGCTCAAAAGGAAAAAGGCTGAAAAGTTTTGCCCTGAATACGTGAGCGCTTTGCCGCAGCGCGGTGATGTTGTTCGCGTCATGAGCGGCACTCACTCCCATTATGGCGTGTACCTGAATGCCAGCGAGGTCATCCAGTTTGGCCACGCCACCCATGAGACGGGCGAGAGCGCGGTCGTCAATTCAGTCTCCTTTGAGGAGTTCTGCGGAGCTGAGGCCCCCGAAGTGCGCCGGCTTGCCAAAGGCGGGAAGAGATTTGTCAGAAATTCAGATGACATGGAAGCCTACGCAAAATCATGCATAGGGCAGGGCGGATATAGCAGCGCGCAAAACAACTGCCTGGACTTTGCAAACCGAGTGACCCTGAAAATCTAGGAGGAACGTATGAACAGCAGCAACAGCAACAACTATGTAATTTTTGCCGATATAACCTGCGATCTGTCGCCTGAAGTCAGGGATCGTTTTGGGGTTGACGGCTACCTGAAAAGTTATATGAGCACCCCTGACAGCGATGAAGTTGAGGGAAGGCTCGATTTGAGCGACGAGGCCCTTGACGCCTTTTATTCATCGCTGAAGGCGAACAAAAACGCCTACAAAACTGCCGCGCCCAGTATTGATGAAATCGCTGCCTACTATGAAACCTTCCTTAAACAGGGAAAGGATATTTTGGCGCTCAGCATATCAAGCGCCCTGAGCGCAACCTATGCGCTCATGCTCAGCGCCAAAGAAGCGGTGAGCAAAAAATATCCTGATCGAAAGGTGATCATCGTCGATTCAATGAAGTTTTCAGTAGCCCTGGGGCTTTTGACCATTAAGGCCTGCCAGCTTCGTGAGGCGGGCTGTACGATTGAGCAAAATGCAGCCACGCTGGAAAAAGCCAAAAGAGAAATTCACCAGATGGGCTCTGTGGATGATCTGTTCTGGGTGGCGTCAAAAGGAAGAATCTCTCATGCGCAGGCGTTTTTTGGCTCAGTCGCAGGAATTAAGCCCATGGGTGATTTTGACTCCAACGGCATGGTAACCGTATTGGCAAAGGTAAGCGGTTACGAAAAAGTGTACAAAACGACGGTCGAATATATCAAAAAGACCATACAGCCAGCAAGCGAGCAAATTGTCTTCGTGGCTCATTCCGCGCGAAGAAAGCAGGCCGAAGTCCTTGCGGCAAGAATCAAAGAAGAGGTAAAGCCAAAAGAGGTCATCATCAGCACTATATATCCCATGAGCGGAATTAACGCAGGCCCCGGGCTTGTTGCCGCCTACTACTTTGGAACAGAAATCACCGACCTGAAGCGCGAAAAAGAGATCATTAACAAGATAGTGAGCACCTTATGACCCCGGTGGCGGGCCCACACAACAGCCCCTGGGCAGTCATCGGTATTGCGGCGGCCATCTTTTTTGTCGCAGGCGGTATCGTGATGTTCTTTTTGACCTTCATAATAATTTTTTACAACACGCTGTATCGCAGTCCGAGGAAAAAACGGACCAGAGAGTGCACCAACACCAAAGACGAGCAGCAGGTGCGGATGTTTGAGGAGGGGATATCCTGGGCAAAGCGCTACGCCGATGTTACCGATGAGCTCTGTCTGGTCAATGACGGATTGAACTTGTACGGCCAATATATCAATCTGGGATTTGACAAGTGCGCGATACTTTTGCAGGGCAGGACCGAATCACTGCTCTACTCCTACTATTTTGCCGATGTGTATGCAAAGAACGGTTTTAATATTTTGGTGATCGATGTCAGGGCGCACGGGCTCAGTGACGGGAGCTATCAAACCGGCGGCATTAAGGAAAGTGACGATCTGGTTTTATGGATCAAATTGATTCACGAAAAATATGGCCTATCAAACTTCACCTTGCACGGGGTCTGCGTAGGCGGCGCGACGGCCATCTACGCCGCGGTCAAACTGAAGGCCGAGGGCATCGATTACGTAAAAAGTATCGTGACCGACGGGCTGTATCAGAGCTACTACGAGATGTTTCGGCAGAACTTCAAGATGCGCAAAAAGCCCGTGTTCCCCATGCTGCATCTGGTGTTTCTCCTCGCGTTCATACTGGCCAAAGTCAGGCTGTTCAGAGAAACCCCGCAGAAGTATATGGAAAGCATGGACCTGCCGATCCTGTTTATCTGGAGCATCCAGGATATTTTTTGCGACCGGGCAAAATGCGAGGAGCTTTTTGAGGCCTGCGCGTCAAAGCGCAAGGAGGTCCGCTTCTTTCCCGAGGGCCGGCACTCCCAGGTACGATCCAGCCAGGAGGCAGACTATGACAGCGCCATTGCAGAATTCCTGCAGGCAAACGCCTGAGGGCAACCGGAGACGGCGCGCTATGGATGTTTCAAACGGGGACCGGCGGAGCAAAAACCGCGCTGCTTTTTTGGCGCGATTATTGGCGCGGGCCTGTCTGTGTAAAATTAAGGGATGAAAACAGGCGCAAAAAGAATTCTGATTTTGACCACGGGCAAAGGTGGCGGGCATAAAAGCAGCTCCGATGCGATAAAAAGCGCGCTTTTAAGGCTGGACCCCGCAGTCGATGTCAACGCCTATGACGCCATGGCATTCATGCCTGGCTATACCGGGGATGAAACAGGCTATATCACCTTTACCACGCGTTACCGGTTTTTTTGGAAGTGCTTCTTTGAACTGTCATCCCGTTTCAAGGGCATATCAAATCATATTCTTGCCAAGCCCATCTATAAGCGCTTCTGCAAGCTTATCGACACCTATAAGCCCGATGTGATCCTGTCAGTGCATCCGTGTTTTGTCGGAAGCGTCACGCTTTGCCTGAAAAAAAGAGGCGCAGGCATTCCGGTTTATACCTGCATCATTGACCTGGTAAAGCATTCGCGCCTGTGGCATGATAAGGGCTGCGCGATGACGTTTGTCCCGACGGCTGCCATGCGCCAGGCGCTTCTGGCGGAGGGATTTAGCAAGGACCGCGTCCTTTACACCGGTTTTCCTGTGAGCGAAAAGTATGATGAGGCACACAAAAAACCGCGGGCAGACATCGACACGCCCCATGTTTTGATGGTCAACCCCAGCTTAAAAGGCAACCGGGCAACCGGTGAGTTGATAGCGGCAGCACTTGAACACCGGGCAGAAGTTACCGTTGTCACCGGGAGCAATAAGGGGCTTAAGAACTACCTTGATACTAAACTGGCAAACGCAGAAAACGTCACGGTGCTGGGTTATGTAAGGGACCTGGATGAGAGGCTGGCGCGCGCTGATGTCCTGGTCGCAAAGGCCGGTCCCAACATGATCCTGGAGGCGGTGAAGATGTGTGTTCCCGTACTGATTACGGGACACATCCCCGGACAGGAAGAACAAAACTATCGCTATATCGTTGAAAATGGCTATGGTATCAAATGCGAGTCTCCCAAGGAATTGAGCGGCGCCCTGGACCGTCTTTTTGCAAACAACTATGAACTTTTAAAAACGTATTCGTGTAACGAACAAGGCTGCACGGACGTCTCTGGCGCTGAAGTTGTTGCCCGGCAGTTATTGGAGGCGCTCAGCATATTATAAAATTACTACTACGCCGTAACGGGACACTTCCAGACAGGAAGCAACAGGAAAAGGAACTGACATGAGAAGCATCGAACGACCAGTACTCAATGCGATTTTAATGAGTCACCGGCTCTGGATAGAATCACAGTTCACGCAGGGCGCCCGTGCCAGCCTGTGTGAAGTCGATATGAGCAAGATGAATTTATCCAAAGCCGACCTGCGCTGGGCCGACCTGCGCGGCGCTAATTTCAGCGAGTGCAATCTGAGCGGGGCCAGTTTTTTCAGAGCTGACCTGCGGGGCGCAAATCTCAGCGAGACAAATATCAGCCGGGCAATTTTCAGAGAGGCAGACCTCAGCGGCGCCTATGTCTATAAGGCAAATGCGCGGGAGGCAAACCTCAGCGCCGCCCATGTGGTCGCGGCCAACCTCAGCGAGGTCGATTTTTGCCAGGCAGACTTCAGAGAGGCTGATCTAACCGGGGCCTATTTGTACAAGGCTTGTTTAAGCAGGGCAGATTTAAGCGGCGCAAATTTAAGTAACGCAAATCTCGGAGAGGCTAATGTAAGCGGGGCGTTTTTGAGAGGGACCAACATAAGCGGCGCTGATTTCAGGTGGGCAGATTGCAGAGGGATCATTAATTAAGGTTGGATTATGCAGCATGCAACGAAGCTCGCTTTTGAAAGCTATCTGTGGTTTTGTGTTGTGGCCCTACTGGTATATTTACCACGGCTCAGCTATTTCATCGCCCCTTTCAAAGACCAAACGAGGCTTGTTAACTCAACAAAAAACAGGATAGCAGTGATTGTTCCCGCGCGCAGCGAAAGCGCGGTAATCTCTGATTGTCTTAACTCGCTGGCCCGTCAGACCTATGATCCGCACTGCTTTGACACCTATGTTGTTGTCGCTGACGAGGCCGACCCCACCGTTGCTATCGCCGCCGCCTGTGAGCGCACGCAGGTCATGGTAGTGAGTGGGCAGGCCTGCAAGGGCGATGCGCTTGACGGGGTCCTGAAACGAATTTTGGCTGAGTCTCCCGACGCCTATACGGCGTTTTTGATACTGGACGCCGATAATCTTGCGGCGCCTGACCTGTTAGAAGAAATGAACAATGCGCTGGCCAGTGGCAGACAGATCATTTGCGGCAAGAAACTCATCAAAAACTGGCAGAGTTGCCGACGCGAATCACAGTCTTTTATTTCGAACTGCACCGCGCTGACCTATACGCAGGTAGACGAGCTGGGAAACCGGGCCCGCAATACCCTGAGTATTACGATCACCATGATTGGCACGGGCATGCTGGTTCGCTCTGATGTGATCAAAGAGAACAAAGGCTGGCCCTATCGCGGACTTACCGAGGACTATGAAATGACTGCCGATGCCATCATAAAGGGCTGGACCTCGCTGTATTACTCTCATGCCCGGGTGTATACGGAGGAGGCAACTGACGCAAAAACAGCGTTTAAGCGAAAGATGCGCTGGATCAAGGGCTACACCCAATGTCAGCGGCGCTATCACAAAGCAATCAACAAGATGACGTTTTCGCGGCCTGTGGCATGGCGAAACCTCGACTTCATGTACAGCACTTACCCCGCCTATGTGTTTTTTGGCGTCTCTGCCGTGGCGTCGCTTTTTGGTATGGTTGCCCTGGGGTCAGCGTTTTTTGCCCATCAGGTCAACCTGGTGATGGCGCTTCGCCTGACGCTGATTCCGCTTGCGTTTATCTATGGGGTGTTATTTGTCTTTACGCTGGTGACGCTGGCCGCCGACTGGTCTTCTGTAAAGATTCCCTTACATAAAAAATTGACGGTCTTGTTTGCAAATCCCCTGTACATGCTGGGGTATTTCCGGATTTTTATTACGGCGTTTGTGACGGGCAATGATTATTTTTCCTGGGAAGTAGCAGACAGGGTGCCGTTTGAGGCGCCGGAGGGCAGCGAGTGGGCTTGAGGGGGCTTGAGTCAGGCCGCGCCCGCGCTGATTTGCGCCCCTCGGGCGCGTCTACCCAGGGGCAACGTTATGACACTTCTCTGGCGCCCTGCTAGAATAGCTTTATGGCTAAGAGGCAGATACATACGATCGAGGGGCTTTGTTCGCAGGTCAGGTCCTACAACCGGCGCGCCGATGTTAAGGGCATCCGCGCCGCCTACGACTTTGCGACCACGGCCCATACGGGGCAGTACCGCAAGTCGGGCGAAGACTTCATCATCCACCCGCTCGCTGTGGCCTGCATCCTGGCAGACCTCAAGCTTGACGCGGCAACCATCAAGGCGGCCCTGCTTCATGATACGGTCGAAGACAGCCCGGAGGTCACTCTTGAAGTGGTAAGCGAGCGCTTTGGCGATGAGGTCGCGGCCCTGGTTGACGGCGTCACCAAGCTCGGCGAGGTGGACCTGAAGACCACCACAGAACAGCAGTCAGAATCGCTGCGCAAGATGCTCATTGCCATGGCGCGTGACATCCGTGTGATACTCATTAAGCTGGCCGACCGCCTCCACAACATGCGCACGCTTGACGCCCTGCCGCCTGACCGCCAGCTCTACAAGGCGCGCGAGACGATGGAGATCTATGCGCCGCTCGCGCACCGTCTGGGGATCAGCCAGATCAAATGGGAGCTTGAAGACCTCGCGTTTTCCTATCTGGAGCCCGTTAAATACGAACAGGTTGCGCGTCTGGTGCAGGAATCGCGCCTTGAACGCGAAGCCTACAGCGAGGCTGTGATGCAGCAGCTGCATCACGAGCTGGGGCGCGTGGGCATCAAGGCCGATATCAACGGGCGCCCTAAGCACCTCTACAGCATCTATCAGAAGATGATCAAAAAAGACAAGGGCTTCAGCGAGATATTTGACCTGATCGCCCTGCGCATCATCACGAACAACCTCAAAGACGTCTACGGCGCGCTGGGCACGGTGCACAATCTGTATAAGCCCATGCCGGGGCGCTTCAAAGACTACATCGCCATGCCCAAGTTCAATATGTATCAGTCGCTGCATACCACCGTCATCGGCCCGGAAGGCCGCCCCATCGAGATCCAGATCCGCACGATCGAGATGCACCAGATGGCCGAATACGGCGTTGCGGCGCACTGGCGCTACAAAGAAGGCGGGAGCCTGGATGACTTTGACGAGCGCCTGGCCTGGCTGCGTCAGATGATGGAGTGGCAGGGCGAGACCGAAGACTCCGAGGAGTTCATGCAGGCGCTGCGCGTGGACCTGTTTGACGAGGAAGTCTTTGTGTTTACGCCCAAAGGCGACGTGCGCAGCCTCAAGCGTGGCGCCACCCCGCTTGACTTTGCCTACGCCATTCACACCGAGGTTGGCTCGCACTGCGTGGGCGCCAAAGTCAGCGGGCGCATTGTGCCTTTGGCCTACCATCTGCGCAACGGGGATCGCGTTGAGATCCTGACGAACAAGAGCGCCACGCCCAGCCGCGACTGGCTTGACATCGTCGCGACCAGCAGTGCGCGCTCTAAAATCAAGTCCTACCTGGCAAAGACCACGCGCGTCAGCGACGCCCAGCTTGGGCGCGAGGAGCTGAAGAAGGTCATGCACAAGCATGGCGTAAGCATTGCGAACAAGCGCATTGAAAAGGCGCTTGATGGCTTGGCGATCGAGATGAACTATGCGACCGCAGCCGACCTCTACGCCCAGGTGGGCGGGGGCAAGATGAGCGCGCGGCTGCTGGGCACGCGCCTGCTCAAGTATCTGAACCAGCAGGGGCTGATCGATGCGCCCGCCGCTGAGCCTGCCCCGCGCGGGAGCCGGCCAGCGCTCAGCGACGACCTGCCGCTGGAGGCCCAGCTGCCGGCGACACGCTCCGCGCGCCGACCCCGGCAGACCGGCGGCGTGCAGGTCAAGGGCATCGACGACGTGCTGGTGCACCTGGCCAAGTGCTGCAACCCGGTGCCGGGTGACGAGATCATCGGCTTTGTGACCCGGGGTCGCGGCGTGAGCATCCATCGCGCCAGTTGCCCCAACTGCCGCAACCTGCGCGAGGGGGGCGGGGAGCGTCTGATTGAAGTCAGCTGGGACCAGGACGCGCGCGCGACCTATCATGTTGAAGTGTTTGTCCAGGCGCTTGACCGCCTGCGCCTGCTCCAGGACGTGACCATGCGCATTGCGGAGTCCGGGGTCAACATCCTGTCCTCGTCAACCACCACACACAAGGATGGTATCGTGGACATGCGCTTCTTGTTCGAGATCGGAGAGATGAGCAACCTGGAAGGGCTGCTGCGCAACCTGCGCAGCACCGAAGGCGTCTTTGAAGCGCGCCGCATGCTACCCGGCGAACAAAAGGTCACGAAGCGATGACACGAGATATGAGTCTTCCTTGTCATTCTGCGTACTGCGACTGCGCGCAGCACAGGCTCCGTCGCAGAATCCAGATTGGGAAGTGGATACCTGGATCCTGCGACTAACGTGCAGGATGACGCGCGGGGATGGCAAGACGAAGCAAGGAGTTTCAATGTATACGATCGATCGCGTAGTCAACGGACTGCTGGAAGAAAACTGCTGGTTCATTACAAACCCGGCTACGAACCGCTGCGTGGCGATTGACCCGGGCGACGACGCGGCCACTCTCATTACTGCGCTGGGCAAACGCATCCTTGAAGGGGTCCTGCTTACGCATGGCCACTTTGACCATGTGGGCGCCGCTGAGGAGCTGGCCGACTACGGAAGCGCGCTGGTCTACGTGCATGAAGCTGAAGTTGACCTGCTTGCCTGGGCGCCGGAAAACGCGCGTCAGCATGGCCTTGAGATCGACGTCCCGGTACCGGATCTGACGTTTGCTGATGGCGAGGAGCTCCAGGTGGGGGAGTTTTCTTTTACGGTCCTGCACACGCCGGGGCATACCCCCGGCAGTTCGTGCTTCTTGCTGCGCGACCCCGAGACAGAGCAGCAGCACCTGTTCAGCGGCGACACGCTCTTTTGCCGCGACATCGGGCGTACGGACTTTCCTGAGAGCATGCCGCAACTGATGGCGGGATCGCTCATGAAGCTGGCGCGCCTTGAGCCGGCAACCATCGTCTACCCGGGCCACGGCCCCACAACTACCATTGCCGATGAGCTCAAAGGCTGAGGTCGCCTGAGCGGCGGCAACAGCAACAGGTGGCAATGGCAAAGGCCGCCGTGGAGCGTCGTGGAGCCGCTGTGGACGGGGGCTGGCCGGCGATGGCGCATGGTAAAATAGAGCATCGGGGGTTTATGACGAGATCGGGGTTGATCTTTTATCGTGAGACGTTTTGTCAGCATCATCTGCGCTGTACTTTTCGCCGGGGGAATTATTATCCTGCCAACATCGGCTGCTCTGGCTCAGCCGGGCGATACCGATATCAGCGTGGCTTCACAGAAGCTTCAGAGCATGGAAAGTCAGATGGCGTCGGCCCAGAAGAACTACCAGGCCAGCGCGAAGAAGCTCGCGCAGGCGCGCACTGACGCCGCGGGCAGCCGCCAGGAACTCTCGGCGCTGACCGCCCGCATCGCGACCAATCGCCAGACGCTTAACGAGCAGGCGAACTATCTCTACCGCATGAACAACGCGAGCTTGCTTGAGGAGATGTTTTCCTCGCAGACTTTCTCGGAGTTTGTCAGCAAGATTACCTATCTGGGGTTTGTGTCCGACAGCAACGCGCGCGTGCTTAATGGCCTGCGGCGCGACCTGAACCGCTGTACGGCGGTCCAGGAAAACCTTGACAGGCAGCTGGTGGTGCAGGAGACCCAGACTGCCTCGCTCAAGCAGCAGAGCGAGCAGGCCACGCGTGAGCTCGCCTCTCAGCAGGCCTATGTTGACCGGCTGAGCGCTCAGCAGCAGGCGGCATTGCAAGCGGCGCTTGTGGCCTCCAACAGCCAGCCCGGCGCGTTTTTGGACCCGGAGGGAAACCCGCCGCAGAATGGGACCGGCACCGGCGTGACGTTTTCTGGGGAGGCCTCGTACTATGACACGGGCGTGCGCACGGCAAACGGGGAGCGTTTTAATCCCAACGCTTTGACGGCCGCGCACAAGACCCTGCCGTTTGGCACCTTGGTGCGCGTGACCTATAAAGGACACAGCGTTGTGGTGCGCATCAACGACCGCGGCCCCTATTACGGGAAACGTATCATCGACTTAACCTCGGCAGCCGCGCGTGTGATCGGCATGACGCGCGCGGGCCATGGCTATGTGACTTGCGAGATCGTCAACTGAGCCGACCGTGCCGGGTGCGCCGACCGGCGACACCGGGCGCGGCCCGACCACTCCCGCCGCTCCTGCCCTCGATCGCTCCGGGGGTTACATTGCCTTTAGCGCAGGGGGTGCTGGTGGTAAAATAGGACTATGAGTTGCGTATCATCTCGGGGTCGCACTCAACGGCTGAACCAACATTTATTTTCGATTGGGAGCCTTAACTATCCCGGGGGTGACAGGTATCCTCAAGCGTTCGCGCTCTAAGGAAGCTGAAGTAAACTCCGGTGCGGGCACCCACCTGCAGCTGCAGGTTCACCTAAGCGACCTCGAAATAATGCGCAACTTTTGGCGTGGCTAAACGCCGTCTGGCGGCGTTGTCGCAGGACTCGCGGCGACCAAGGCCGCCACGCCCTGCGACGCCTTGCCAGGCGACGTTTATCTCACGCCAAAAGACTAACCTAAACGCCGTCTGGTGGCGTTGCCGTGAGGCTTACGGGCCAAAGCCCGCCGCGCCTCACGGCGCCTTGCCAGGCGACGTTTATCTCACGCCAAAAGACTAACCTGAACGCCGTCTGGCGGCGTTGTCGCAGAGACGTTTATTTCGCGGAAAAACTTCTGCTGTGTTATATTCCATGTAGCAACGACTTGGTAGAGTGCGACGAGGCGGCGCGCTTGGGTTCGGGGTTGTAAAGACTTACGTGACGACAGGAGGTGTGTGGTGAGCCAGGGCTCGCTTTTTGATGAGCAGGATGCGGCGGCGCGCCACAAGGTCGCTCCGCTCGCGGTGCGTATGCGTCCGGTGACGCTGGAGGAATTTGTCGGCCAGGTTCACATCGTTGGCCCGGACAGCTACCTGCGCCGCATGATTGCGGCCGATACGCTCACCTCGATCCTGCTTTTTGGCCCGGCGGGTACGGGCAAGACTACGCTGGCGCGCATTATCGCGCACAGCACCAAGGCCGCGTTTGTCGAGGTCAGCGCCATCACGGGCAAGGTCGGCGACCTGCGCGACGCGATCTCTGCCGCCAGCACGCGGCTGGGCTTGTCCGGGCAACGCACGATTCTTTTCATCGATGAGATCCATCGCTTCAGCAAGTCCCAGCAAGACGCGCTGCTTCACGCGGTCGAGGATCGCATTCTCATCCTGGTGGGCGCCACGACAGAAAACCCCTACTTTGAGGTCAACTCCGCGCTGGTCAGTCGCAGCCGCGTGTTGGAGCTTAAATCCCTGGCCGACGCCGACGTCGAGGTCCTGCTGCGTCGCGCGCTGAGTGACGCGCGCGGCCTGGCGGGCGGCTACGACATCGACGACGACGCGCTCAAGGCGATCGCGCTTACGGCAGGCGGTGACGCGCGCGTGGGCCTCACCTCGCTGGAGCTGGCCGCCCAGCTGGCCGCCGCCGAACAGCTGCAGCCGTCCGACGCCGAACAGCCGCAGCCGCAGCCGCAGCCGGATAGCTCCGCCTTGCCCCGCATCACCCTTGAGCTGGTGCGCGACGTGGTGCCCAACCGCATCCTGCCCTATGACAAGGGCGGCGACGTCCACTACGATGTGATCAGCGCCTTCATCAAGTCGATGCGCGGATCGGACCCGGATGCGGCCCTCTACTGGCTCGCGCGCATGCTGCACGGGGGAGAAGACCCCAAGTTCATCGCGCGGCGTATCTTCATCTTTGCCTCCGAAGACGTCAGCAACGCCGACCCTCAGGCGCTGCTTATTGCCGACGCGTGCTTCAGGGCCTGCGAGGTGATCGGCCTGCCGGAGTGCCAGATCAACCTGGCCCAGGCGGCTGCCTATATGGCGCTGGCGCCCAAGAGCAATCGCAGCTATGAGGCGCTGCTTACGGCCCAGTCAGACATCGAGCACGGACCTGCGCGCGCGGTCCCCAACCACCTGCGGGATCGTCACCGTCCTGGTTCTGAGGAGTATGGAACCTACGTGTATCCGCACGGACACCCTGACGACTGGGTCATGCAGCAGTATCTACCCGATGATCTGGCGCCCGGGGCGTTTTTTACGGCCTCAGAACGGGGCTGGGAAGCCCGGGCTGCGGCGCGTCTGCGTGATATAATCGACAGATGGAATAAAGAAGGGCGTTAATATATGTTCACTTATGAAAATGTCATTCGTGCTCTGCTGATCGGCCTGGCATTTGTCGGCATTATTGCACTGGTTTATCTGATTCGTTTGCTGCATAGCACGCGCAAAACCATGGATACGGCCAACGATACGGTCAAGGAAGCTCAGACGACTATCCAGGAGGTGCGCGACGCCGCCGTCCCCCTTCTTGAAAAGGCCGGGGTAACGGTTGACGCCGCCAATGCCGAGCTTCTGCGTCTGGACGCGCTGATCGGCGCGGTCGAGGAGGCCGGTTCAAAAGCGGTTTCGACCGTGGGCGCGGCAAGAGAGTTGGCGCAAAAACCCGTCAACCTGCTTACCAACATGACTGATAAGCTGCACCGGAGCTGGAAAGAGCGTCAGGCGGTGAGCCAGGAGACAAAGACTGCGCAGGAGACAAAGACTGCGCAGGAGGCAAAGACTGCGCAGGAGGCAGGGCGCAAACCTGCGTCGGGCGTTGATGTCTCGAAGGTGAGCGAGCCGGACGTCGCTGCGGCGGCTGCAACTGAAGCGGCTGAAGCGGTCGTGCCTGAAGCACCGGACATGGCTGAGCCCGCAGCGCCCGCTCCCGCGGAGCCTGTAGCCGCAGCTGAGCCTGCAGCGCCCGCGGAGCCCGCGCCCGCAGTGCCCGAACCAGAAGCCGCGCCGTCAGCAGCGTTTGCCCCAACTCCCACCCCAGAGGTACTTGAGGCGCCACCCAGCAGCGACTCTGATTCTGCTCCTGATGCCAATGCCGCAGCTTGCTCTATCTAGACTGGGCGTAGCCGTTTCCTGAAACGCATCGGCCGCGCCTTCGATTATATATACGCCCTGCACCGCCTGGCGCCGTGCACCTACCACCAAAGGATCCGCCTGTGAAATACCTCAGCTCAGATGAAATCCGCGAAAGCTTTCTCTCGTTCTTCGAGGGCAAGGGCTGCGTGCGCCAACCCAGCTCGTCACTGATCCCCGACGACCCGTCGTTGCTGTTGACCGCAGCGGGGATGGTGCAGTTCAAGCCCGTGTTCCTCGGCACGAAGAAGCTGCCGTTCTCACGCGCGGTCACGGCGCAGAAGTGCGTGCGTACCACTGACATCGATATCATCGGCACCACGGGGAGGCACCTGAGCTTCTTCGAGATGCTCGGCAACTTCAGCTTCGGTGATTACTTCAAGGCCGAGGCGATCGCGTGGGCCTGGGAGTACTCGACCGAGGTGCTGGGCCTGGATCCGGATCGTATCTGGGTCACGATCTACCTTGACGACGATCAGGCCTACGACCTGTGGCTCAAGGAGACGCCCGTCCCGCCCGAGCGCATCGTGCGCCTCGGCGATGAGGACAACTTCTGGGCGGCTGGCCCCACGGGTCCCTGCGGCCCCTGCTCTGAGCTCTACTACGACCAGGGTCCGGAGTTCGCGTGCGGGCCGGACTGTGGCATCGGGCACTGCGACTGCGACCGTTATCTGGAGTACTGGAACCTCGTGTTCACGCAGTTCGACCGCGCAGAAGACGGCACGCTGATCGACCTGCCGCGCCCCAGCATCGACACCGGCATGGGTCTTGAGCGCATCAGCGCGATCATGCAGGGCGTCCAGTCCAACTATGAGAGCGACCTGTTGCGCAAGCTCATCGAGCTGGCTTCAACGATCACGGGCAAGTCCTA